>WBZR01000904.1_pt1 | contig 42374 bp, 30 predicted proteins | sample 5204231 | NCBI WGS metagenome assembly WBZR01 (sample SAMN12412403, study PRJNA552823) | activated sludge metagenome | isolation source: activated sludge from anammox sidestream of wastewater treatment plant... | place: USA: Virginia | collected 2017-08 | reverse complement strand
GCCGATGGCGTCTCCGTTGAAGAATCCTTCGCCGGTGCCCGCGTAGATCACGAGCGGGTTGTTGGGGTCGATGGCCAGACAGCAGATGGCAAGGCTGGGGAACTCGTCGTTGATCGGGGTCCAGCTTGCGCCGCCGGTGGTGCTTTTCCAGATGCCACCGCTGACAGCGCCGGCGATGAGTCGATTCGGGTCGGCGGCATCGATCAGGATTGAGCGGCTGCGACCGCCGACGTTGCGCGGGCCGCGTTCGACCCAGTTGACGGAATCGATGCCGGCGAAACGCGCGCCGCCGCGCGGCTGGGCCAGCGCCATATTGGCCAATCTCTGTCCGACGGCCTGGCGCAGGGCGCCCTCGGGAATCTTCCCGTCCTCGTTCGTCCAGGTCTTCCGGCGCCAGCGCATGGCCTCGTGGGGGTTCGTCGCCTTGGTCAGTTTAAGATTGGACGTTCCGGGATTGCCGCTGAGGTCGACAACCGGACTCGTCCTGGAAGTCGGCGGCGAGGCCGGTGCAGCGCAGCCGCAAACGGCGAGACCGAACAGTGCGGCGGTCGTCACGAATAACGGGATGTGTAACAGGAATCGAAAACTCACGGACTTCCCTCCATTGGCAGCCATCATGATAGCAGAATCCGTCAGCGGGAATCAGTTGAGTGCCACGGTTCATGGCTGACGAGAGAGGAGGCGCATGGCGAACAGGCGCGGCTGATCAGCCTCGCGTGGAGCGAAAGTACTCGATCGTGCGGGCGAATCCTTCGCGCCACGGCGTCGTGGGGCCCCAGCCGAGCAGCTCGCGGGCGCGAGACAGATCAGGTCGGCGTCGCTCCGGATCGTTGACGGGGCGCTGGGTGAAAATCATCTGGCTCTTTGAACCGGTCATCTCAATGACGGCGCGAGCGGCCTGCTCGACGGTGATCTCCTCGTCGTTGCCGATGTTGATCGGCTCGTGGCAGTCGCTGTCGGCGGTTCGCAGAATCGCCTCGACGAGATCATCGACATAGCAAAACGACCGAGTCTGCGAGCCGTCGCCGTGCAGGGTCAGCGGCTGGCCGTCGAGCGCCTGATTGATGAAATTCGGCAGGGCGCGGCCGTCGTTGCTGCGCATCCGCGGGCCGTAGGTGTTGAAGATTCTCACCATCCGCGTCGAGACCGAGCGGAGGCGGTGATAGGTCATGGTCATGGCCTCGGCGAAGCGCTTGCCCTCGTCATAGGGAGCGCGCGGACCGATGGAACTGACGTTGCCGCGATAGGTTTCCTTTTGCGGGTGCTCGAGCGGGTCGCCGTAGCATTCGCTGGTCGAGGCCTGAAGAAAGAGACTGTGCTTTTCGAGGGAGAGGTCCAGCAGGTTCTTCACGCCGACGCTGCAGGCGAGCATGATCTCGACGGCCTTCTCGTGGAAGTCGACCGGCGAGGCGGGGCAGGCGAGGTTGAAGACGCGATCGACCGGACCCTCCATGCGAAGTGGCGAGCAGATATCCTGGCGGATGTAGGTGAAGCCCTTGATCCGCGCGAGGTCTTCGGCGTTCTTCGGGCTTCCGGTGATGAGGTTGTCGATGCCGACGACCTCGTGGCCCGCGTCGAGCAGACGGCGGCAAAGGTGATATCCAATAAATCCGGCGGCGCCGGCAACGATGATTCGCATGAAACTACACGTCTCTTGTTTTTCCCCGCCGCGGCAGGCCGGCCGCCTGCTACTTGGAGAGTAATTCTATCCGTTGGCGGACATTGCCGATGCGGGCAACGCGCAGGCCAAAATGCTCGCCCACTTTCACGGCGACGCCACTGCCGATCTGTGCCTTACCAATCATGAGGTCCAATTCATCCTCGACGGTTCGTTCAAAATCCAGGATGGTGCCGGGCCTGATCCGCAGGATGTCGCTCGTCAGCATGGAACGCTCGGCGAGGCGGACATTGAGCACCACTTTCAGGCCGAGAATACGCTGGACGCGGCGATTGGGCGAGGCGGCCGATCGTGGCGGGGCGGTCGATTCTGAAGGCGCCTGGGCCGGGCGTACCGCGGGCGCCTGTGGCGTGTTCGGGGCGCCACGCTTCTCCAGTCGATCAATGTCGCCTGAGAGGGTGCTCACCGCCGTGGTGGCATCCCTCAAGACGGCGTCGATCTCATCCTGGGTGAACATGCGGAACAGTCGGCCTCGCGGTTGTAATGTCTTTTGAGAGGCTAGTTTAGAGCGAGCGGACGCACGGGGATCATTAGGATTTATCGACTCTGGAGGGGGCAAACTTGAGGCGGGCAGCGGCTAGGAGAGCTTAGAGACCGCGACACAGGCATTATGGCCGCCAAAGCCGAAGGAGTTGCTGATGGCGATTTCCACCTTGGCATCCTGGGCTGTCAGCGGGGTGTAGTTGAGGTCGCAGCCATCGCCGGGGCTTTCGAGGTTGATGGTCGGCGAGATGGTCCCGTTGACCAGGGCCATGACGGTAGCGACAAGCTCAACGCCGCCGCTGGCGCCGAGCAGGTGGCCGATCGAGCTCTTGGTGCTGCTGATACGCAGGCGCTTGGCGTGATCGCCGAAGACGGACTTGATGGCCATGGTCTCGGCGACGTCGCCGAGCGGCGTGCCGGTCCCGTGGGCGTTGACGTAGTCCACCTGGTCGGTGGACAACTGGGCGTCCTTCAGAGCGTAAGTCATTGCGGCCGCGCCGCCGCGACCGAGCTCGTCGGGCTGGGTGATGTGGTTCGCATCGGCGCTCATGCCGTAGCCGAGGATTTCGGCGTAGATCCGCGCGCCGCGCTTCTTTGCGTGCTCCAGCTCTTCAAAGATGAACATGCCGGCGCCTTCGCCCATGACGAAACCATCGCGGTCGCGATCGAAGGGGCGCGACGCCTTTGCGGGGGCATCGTTGCGCTCGGAGAGGGCCTTCATCGAAGCGAATGCGGCGAGGCCCAGGGGCGTCAGGGCAGCTTCGGCGCCGCCGGTGACCATGATGTCGGCATCGTTTCGCCGAATCGCATGGAGGGCGTCGCCGATGGCATTGGTCGCCGAGGCGCAGGCCGTGGCGACCGCGGTGTTGGGCCCCTTGGCGCCGAGCATGATCGAAATGCTTCCACTCGCCGCGTTGACCATGAGCTTGGGAATCGTGAAGGCGGAGACTTTTGAAGGGCCTTTTTCGATCAGGCGGAGGTGCTGTTCTTCGATTTCGAGCAGGCCGCCGATCCCGGAGCCGGTGATGACGCCGACGCGCGACGGGTCCAGCTTGTCTTTGTCCAGTCCGCAGTCATTGAAGGCGGCCCGCGCCGCGACGACGGCCAACTGGGTGAAGCGGTCCATCCGCTTGATGTCTTTGCGTTCGAGATGAGCTTCGGGCTGAAACTCCCGGCACTCGCCGCCGAAACGGACGTCAAATCCTTCGACAGGAAAACGCTGAATGGGGCCGACGCCGCTTTCACCAGCGAGGAGACGCTCCCAAAAGCCATCGACGGTGATTCCCAAAGGAGAAACCACCCCCATTCCCGTAATGACGATGCGACGTCGAGACATTCAAAGAGTCCTCGAAAAGCCGGGCCGATCGACAGCCGCGGCGGTGGGGGAGCTACTCCTTCTTCTGACCCTGGGCCTTGCCGATGTACTCGACCGCATGGCCGACGGTCTGAATCTTCTCGGCCTCCTCGTCGGGAATGGAAAGCTCGAACTCATCTTCGAACTCCATGACGAGTTCCACGGTGTCGAGCGAATCGGCATTCAGATCGTTTACGAAGGACGTATCCATCGTGATCTCGGACTTTTCCACGCCCATCTGCTCGCTAACGATCTTAATGACCTTTTCTTTGATCTCTTCGCTGGTTGCCGCCACCACATGATTCTCCTGTCTTACATGCCCGGCAACTGTTTGCCGCGGCTGATCCATACTCACACACTCGCAAGGTCGAAATCGGCCCCGAGAATAGCGGGGACACCGACCGACGAAAAGGGTCACATATGCAGGCCGCCATCGACCACCAGAACCTGGCCGGTGATGTAGCCTGAGGCGGAGGAGGCAAGGAAAGCAATCGCCGCGGCGACTTCCTCGGGCTCGCCGAACCGTTGCAGCGGGATCAGCGGCCGGACCTGCTCTCGTACCTTCTCCGAAAGGACGTTTGTCATGTCGGTCTTGATGAAGCCGGGCGCGACGGCGTTACAGGTCACGCCCCGGCGGGAAAGCTCCTTGGCGACGGACTTGGTCAGGCCGATGACGCCGGCCTTGCTGGCCGCGTAATTCGACTGGCCGGGATTACCCATGATGCCGGAGATGCTCGTCAGATTGACGATGCGTCCCCACCTGGCACGGACCATATGTTTAGCGACGGCGCGCGTCAACTGAAAGACGCTGCGCAAATTCGTGGCGATGACGTCATCGAACTGTTCGTCGGACATGTTCATGATGAGGCCGTCGCGCGTGATGCCGGCATTGTTGACGAGAATATCGATACGCCCAAACTCGGTCGCCAGGTCGTCGACCCACTTCTCGGTCTTGGCGCTCTCGGTCACGTCGAACGGGCGCGTCACGATCTTGCCCAGGCACCGTTGATCGGCCGCCTCGGCTGAGAGGGTGCCCAGCTTTTCGGGGTTTCGAGCGCAGGCAATGACGGTTGCCCCCTGGCGCGCCAGGGCCAGGCTCGTGGCACGGCCGATCCCGCGAGAACCGCCCGTTACTATCGCAACTCGGTCAACCAGTTCCGCCATACAGTCGCTGCATCCTTCCGCCATCGAGCGCCCCTTCGGAGGCCGGATGGTGATCCTGGAGTTTTCTCTAAACCGTCGCTCCGGTGAGCGCTGCCGCCGTCGAATAATTCACGGCCTTTACGGTCCGGTTGATCTTTCTCATCAAGCCGGTCAGGACTCTGCCCGGACCGACTTCGGCGAAGCGGTCGAAGCCCTCGGCGATCAGCCTCTCAATCGAGGCCTGCCACCGGATGGGTTTTGCCACCTGCTCCCGAAGGGAAGCCCGGACACTGTCAGGGTCGCCATGATAGCCAGCAGAGACGTTTGCGACCACAGGAATTCGTCCAGGGGTTATTTTCGCGGATTGTAGGGCCTCGGTGAGGCCATCGACCGCCGGTCCCATAAGTGCTGAATGGAAGGCCCCGGCCACATTCAGGGCCACGGCCCGACCGCCATGCTCTTCAGCCATATTGACGGCTCTTTCGCAGGCCGCCTTGGTACCGGAAATCACGATTTGCCCGGGGCAGTTGTAATTGGCAGGGGTCAGGACCTCACCACCGGCTGCCTCCTCACAAAGCCGGAGGGTCTGCTCGTTGTCGAGCCCCATGATGGAGACCATGCCGCCGGAGGAAGTCTCAGCGGCCGCCTGCATCAGCTTGCCGCGCCGAGCTACGAGGGTGAGGGCGTCCTGGAACGTCAGCCAACCGGCGACGTGCAATGCGGAGTATTCGCCGAGACTCAGGCCGGCCATCGCCGAGGGCTGAAGCTCGGCCGCAACCCCCTGCGCCTCCAGGGCACGCCAAACCGCGACCGAAGTCACAAAGATGGCAGGCTGCGACATATCCGTCGCGTCGAGTCGATCGGCCGGGCCTTCATGGCACAACTTGGTCAGGTCGAGGCCGAGGATGCTGTTGGCCTCATCAAAGACACCGCGCGCCTCCGCCGAGGCGTCGTAGACGTCCTTGCACATGCCGACTTGCTGTGCGCCCTGGCCCGGAAAAATGATCGCTGTCTTTCCCACTGCTCAACCCTAAATATGTTGATGAAACCCGACCCGACTCAGATTCGCAGGAGCGCCGATCCCCAGGTGAGGCCGGCGCCGAAGGCGACCAGCAAAACCAGGTCGCCCTCCTTGATTCGCCCGGTCTCGCGGCACTCGTCGATGCCGATCGGGATCGAGGCCGCCGAAGTATTACCGTATTTCTGGATATTTGTGAATATCCTGTCCTGAGGGAGGCCGAGTCGCAGCCGGGCCGATTCGATGATTCGCAGATTCGACTGGTGGGGAATGACCAGGGCGATGTCGTCGGCCTTCACGCCGGCCTCGGCAAGGGTGGAATCGATCAATTCCAGATTGCGTTTGACGGCGAGCTTGTAAACTTCGCGGCCCTGCATTTTGACGTAGTGGAGTTTTTCATCGACGGTCATCCTGGAAGCGGGCAGCTTCGAGCCGCCGGCGGGGACGGCAAGCATGGAAAGGCCGGTGCCTTCGGCCTCGATTCGGTGATGCAGCAGGGTGTGCTTCTCGGGCTCGTCGGTCGCCGAAAGGATCAGCGCGGCCGCGCCATCGCCGAAGAGGATGCAGGTGCTTCGGTCTTCGTAGTCGGTGATGCGGGACATGGTCTCCGCACCGATCAGCAAAATGTTCTTATAGGGGCTGCCGGCTCGCAGAAGGTGACTCGCCATGACGAAGCCATAAATGAACCCGCTGCACGCGGCGGCCAGATCGAAAGCCGGTACGGGCGGACCGCCGAGTGCCTGTTGAACAAAGCAGGCGGTCGACGGAAAGGGGCACTCCGGCGTGATCGTGGCGACGATGATGAGATCGATGTCGGCCGGGGTCAGCTTGGCGTTCTTGAGGGCCTTGCGGGCGGCGTCCGTGGCAAGGGTGGCCGTGGACTCTTCTTCAGAGACAACGCGGCGCTCGGCGATTCCCGTGCGCTCGCGGATCCACGCGTCGGTCGTATCAAGTCGATCGACAAAAAACTGGTTGGTGAGAACTCGGCTGGGCAGAGAGCGGCCTGAACCGGAAATTCGCAATCCGAGAGGTTCAGGCATCAGGGGCTTCCTCCGTCAATCGGCTGAGGATGACTTCGTTGAGGTTGCTCTTGTGGTATTGCGTGGCGACGCGGACCGCGTTCTTGATGGCGCGTGCGTCGCTGCTGCCATGGCAGATGATGCAAATGCCGTCGACGCCAAGCAGCGGGGCCCCGCCGAATTCGCTGTAATCATGCCGGGCCCAGATGGCCTTGACAAGGGGCTCGAAACGCTTGGCCAGTTCGGGGCTTTCGTCGGCGATTTCGCGCGCGATGGTCTTGAAGATGCCTTCGGAAAGGCCCTCGGTGAGCTTGAGGACGACATTTCCGACGAAGCCGTCACTCACCGCCACCTCGCAGGCGCCGGAGAAGAGGTCGCGGCCCTCGACGTTGCCCACGAAATTGACGGAGGGGTCGCGCTTGAGCAGTTCGTGAGTCTGCTTGACGAGCGGGCTGCCTTTGACTTCCTCACTGCCAATGGAGAGCAAGGCGACGCGGGGGCGCTCGATGTTGAGAATCTTCTCCGCATAGGCGGAGGCCATTTGGGCGTATTGAAGGAGATGATGGGCCTTCGGAGCGACATTGGCGCCGACGTCGCAGACGGTCAGCGGCCCGTGGAACGAAGGCAGGACGACGGCGATGCCCGGCCGCTGAACACCGCCGAGCGTTCTCATCTTGAGCTGACAGGCGGCGGCGCAGGCCCCGGTGTTTCCGGCGCTGATGACCGCATCGACCTGGCGCTCGGCGGCCAGCTTGGCCATGATCATGATGGAGGAGTTTTTCTTCTGGCGAAGCGCCTCGACCGGCGAGTCGTCCATCTCGATGACTTCGGAGCAGTGATGAATCTTGATGCGCGGGTTGGATTTCCCCTCGGGGGGCAGATGAGCCTGGATGGCGTCCTCGCGCCCGATAAGGACGATCTCGTCCTCATCGGTGAGAAACTGCAAGCCCTCCACGGCGCCGCGAACGATTTGCGCGGGCGCGTAGTCACCTCCCATGGCGTCGATCGCGATCCGCATGGCGGTGTTACGACTCCTCAGTCTCGATCTTGAGGGAGATTTTCGCGGTGTGATATCCGCAATTCGCGCAGGCGCGGTGCGGGAGTTTTGACGTGCCGCACTTGGGGCAGGCAGTCGTATTCACGGCGCGCAGGGCATGATGCGACCTGCGGGACCTTTTCATGGATTTACTGGAACGTCTGGCCGGAAGCATGACTACACCTGCCTTGGATGAACAAGGCGCCTAAGGCAGTGGCGATTTCTCGCCGCAACGACCTGGGCGCGGGTCAAACCCGACTTTCAAGCATTTCCTCAAAACATGCACAAAAGCCGAGCCGAACAATCTAGACGGGAACCTCGGGCGTGTCAAGGAATTGCGACCGACTCAACTGTATGCCTCTTCGTGACTTGCGCTGAATGTGGGCCGCCTTTGGCCGCATGTCGGGCGGCGACATGGTGGATGCGACACCTTGCCGCCTTCAATGGCCGCGCGGTTTGGGGCCGCGGGACGCCTCTCGGCGCGGCCTTTTTCCAGGGGATTGGGCCGTCGTTGAATCATTTTCCGGTTTGGTTGTACCGTGGATTTTCAGCGTGGGGGACTCGCGCAGGTCCTTGATCCGATCGCGCAGTCTCGCCGCGCTTTCAAAGTCGAGCGCTTCGGCGGCGGCGAGCATCTGCTGCTCCAACTGGAGCAACGTCTCGCTCAGGTCAAAAGTGTCATCGTCGGCGTGGATGGCCTCCTGTGCCGTCTTTCGGGCGATGATTTGGTCTTCAAGGCCCCGGCGAATCGCCTTCTTGATCGTCTCGGGGGTAATGCCGTGCTCGCGGTTGTAGGCTTCCTGTATGCTGCGTCGCCGGGTGGTCTCGTCCATGGTTTGTTGCATGGCGGGGGTGATCTTGTCGGCATAAAAATACACCTCCGCGTTGACGTTGCGAGCGCAGCGGCCGATCGTCTGAATCAGGCTCGTCGCGCTTCTCAGGAACCCCTCCTTGTCCGCATCGAGAATGGCCACGAGCGAAACTTCGGGCAGGTCCAGCCCCTCGCGCAGCAGGTTCACGCCGACGAGGCAATCGTATTTTCCATCGCGCAGCTCGCGAAGAATCTGCACGCGCTCCAGCGTGTCGATCTCGCTGTGCAGGTACGCGCCCTTGATACCCGTCTGCTGGATGTAGCCGGCGAGGTCTTCGGCGAGGCGCTTGGTGAGCGTGGTGACGAGGGTTCGCTGGCCAGCGGCGGCGCGGACCTGAATCTCGTGCAAAAGGTCCGGCACCTGTCCCCGCGCCGGCCGCACGCTGATCACCGGGTCCAACAGGCCGGTGGGGCGGATGACCTGTTCGACCACTTCGCCGCCGGTCTTTCGCAGTTCATAGGGGCCGGGCGTCGCCGAGACGAACAGCGTCTGACCCCACATTGCCTCGAATTCCTCAAACTTCATCGGCCGGTTATCGAGGGCGCTGGGCAGACGGAACCCGTGCTCGACCAGCACTTCCTTGCGTGCCCGATCGCCGTTGTACATCGCGCCGATCTGCGGAATCGTGGCGTGCGACTCGTCGACGATGAACAGGAAGTCCGAAGGGAAGTAATCGACCAGGGTGTAAGGCTTGGCGCCCGGCTGGGAGCCGACGAGATGCCGGGAATAGTTCTCGATGCCGGAGCAGTACCCGACCTCGGTGATCATTTCGATGTCGTACTTCGTACGGGCCGCGAGGCGCTGGGCCTCCAGCAGTTTGCCCTGGCGACGGAAGTAGTCGAGTCGCTGGTCAAGTTCCTCACGGATGCTTTTAACGGCGCCCTCGATGCGTTCTTCGGCCAGGACGTAGTGGACGGCTGGATAGATATAGAGCTGCGAGTGGGTCTCAATGGTTGCGCCGGTAAGCGGATTGATGGTGGTCAGCTTGTCGATTTCATCGCCGAACATCTCGATTCGATAGGCGAATTCCTCGTAGGCCGGATGCAGCTCGACGACGTCGCCGCGGACCCGAAAGGTGGCACGGTCCAGCGCCAAGTCATTCCGGTTGTATTGCAGATTGACGAATTTCTTGAGCAATTCGTCGCGTGGGAGGGTCATGCCGGTCTGGATGTTGATGACGCTGGCCTTGTACTCGTCCGGCGAGCCGAGGCCGAAGATGCAGGAGACGCTGGCCACAACGATGACATCGCGACGGCTGACCACGGCACTGGTTGCGGCGAGGCGGAGCCGGTCCAGATCGTCATTGCGGGATGAATCCTTCTCAATATAGATGTCCCGGGCGGGGATGTAGGCCTCGGGCTGGTAGTAGTCGTAATAACTGACGAAAAACTCGACGGCGTTATTGGGAAAGAGCTCCCGGAATTCCTCGTAGAGCTGGGCCGCGAGCGTTTTGTTATGCGAGATAATGAGCGTCGGGCGGTTCAGCTTCTCGATGACATGGGCCATCGTAAATGTCTTGCCGGAGCCGGTGACACCCAGCAGCGTCTGAAATCGCTTTTTGGAGGAGAGAAACCCGTCGGCGAGTTGCTCGATTGCCCGAGGCTGATCCCCGCCGGGCTTTAAGGGCGAGACGATTTGCAATTTGTCGGTGACCATTCTTATTAGCGGGTGATCTTAGCACGTCCGGGGGGAATCCGATGAGTCGATCGGGGCATGTCTGAGCGAGCGAGGAATCCCTGTTTCTGACATGTTGCCATGTGGCTCAATAGTTGGTGCCTATTTGCATTATCAATTCTGATAAAGCACCGTCCACCATCCCGGATCCGGCTCATACCTCACCCGTCCTGTTGAGTCCGAGAGCCATCAGGGATCGACCGAGCATCGCCTCCTAAAGATTTCTTTCCGGCCGCAGGAATTGCGTCAACTGCGGGTCCAATCGGGACTGCGGTTTCGGAGGCGTATCGGATTCAGACCGCCTCACATAAAGGCATGCAACGAAGATGTTTACGGCAGGCGTTTTCGTAGAGTGCCCAGTGATGTTCGGCAGGTTGGGTCCGATATCACAGATGATTTTAGGACAGAGAATGTTCAAAGAATATTAATGTTGTGCCCTGCATAGCTTGACTTCGATGAGCCAATTCTGGTAGAACAGATGGGGTACGTAGGAGGGCACATCCTAAAGGCTCAGTCTGAGCCGGGTGCCCGAAGCAGTTTTTGATTGCGGAGCGAGGGAAACCGAGGAAGAAGCAGGCGCCAGCGAATCCGGCATACAGCCCGTCTGATTCAAATTTGCCTCGAATCGACTCAGCAAATCAGAATAAGATTTTGTAGTGAATGGGAACAGGAGTTTTAAACAGCATTTAAGGACAGTCAAATTCGATCGTCTCCAGTATCGGCCGCCGGATGGCCTGGGAGGGTGAAGGTCGAGAGTTGTTCCAAAATGCGAGAAAGGAACGGGAGGAACGAGTTATGAAGAAGGTATTGATGGTGGTAGCTTTGGTCGGCATGGTTGCCGCACCGGCGTTCGCGGGAATCTCACCGCTGAACCCGACGGTCCTGGACAGCAGCTTTGTCCAGCAGGCCAACATGAATTCGAAGGTCAACCCAGTGGTTCCTCGCGGCACGCTGCTCGGCTACCTGCAGAACAGCCCGGCGAATGCCTTTGACCACATGCTGGGACAGTTCGGCCTTGACGGTCCGGCCAGCTATCTTCCTGGCGCGTCCCCTTACATGGCGCCTGGCGCGTTCCTCCTGAACGATGTCACGCTCGCCCCTAACTACACGGCGATTTCCGGTGCCCAGCTCCTGTGGTACAACACCCCTAATGCGACTCAGACCGACCAGCCGGTGACTATTGCGTTCTTCACCAACCCGGGCGGCAACTGGACCTCGATCGGCGCAACGATCGCGGCCTTTGCCTATCCGACCGTTGGCGTCGGCTTCTACATCGGTGGCTTCGGTTTCCCGCAGATTGCTGTTCCCGCGAGCGGCAATTTCTGGATGGCCGTTGCCTTCGGTGGCGGTGGTGGTGCAGCCACGCAGATGTTCGGCGGCCCCGGCGGCCAGATGAACGGCGATGCCCCGACCTCCACGGGTGGCGTGGCTCAGAACGCTCGCTTCCGCGGTTCGGCCCAGACTTTCGGTCAGTTCGGGTTCACCCCCGGCAGCCCGATTTCGACCCCGATCGCTTCCGGTCACATGAACTTCACCCTGCAGGGCGTGCCTGAGCCGGCCACGATCGGCATTCTGGCCATCGGTGGTCTCCTCGCTCTGCGACGCCGCAAGGCCTAATTGAAGTTCAATACCGTCTCAGTTCGCGGATCGTGAAGCTTTGATCGATTCGTACTGAAGGTGGTTAAGAGACTTTCAGACCCCGCTTTTCGCTGATTCAGGCGAGAAGCGGGGTTTCTTTTTTGGTGACCTTTTTAGGGAGAACTGAACGCATTCCGTCCCTGCTTACCTACCAAGTCTGCCGACCACCGGTCGGCTTGCCAGGCTCTCAGGTTCCCATGCTCCCAGGTTCCCAGGTTCCTTCAGGATTTGCTACGGACCGTGAAAGCGGTTAATTTTCACATGGGATGAGTTTCGGCGCATGCCGATTTGGCGGCCTCGGGTTTGATGTTGCTCGAGGCCATAGGTGACACGGATCACAGATCTACTCAAGATGCGGGGGGGCGAATCCGACCGAGAGGGTTTGAGTCTTCGATTTGCCCAGGTTGGTCTTCGTCCATCGTCTGTTGCAAAATAGCCGATAATTCGATGAGAGCGGGGACCTGATAGCAATAAGAGGTAGTTGAAATGGCAGAGTCTCCGTCGACAAATTCGTCAGCGGTGGTGCAGCGTCGCCCCCGTGCCTGGTGGCAATGGGTCATAAGCCTCGGACTACTTGGGACGGCCGCCGTACTCTTGGTGATACGCGTAGTTGCCTGGTATTCTCCCGCGACCTTTGCACTGTTGTATGAGCCGGTGCAACCGATTCCGCTTCAGTTGCCCAAGGAGCTGAAGCCCGCCGAAACGATCCCCAGCGCGAAAGGCGAATTGGCCGGCGCCAACGTCTTGCTGGTCACGCTCGACACAACCCGCGCCGATCGGCTGGGCTGTTACGGAAACCCCAATATCAAGACGCCCGTGATAGACGGACTGGCGCGAGACGGCGTCTTGTTTACCAAGGCCTACAGTGCCGGTCCCACCACGTTGCCGTCGCACTCGACCATGATGACCGGGCTCTATCCGATTCACCACGGCGCTCGCGCCAACAGCGTGTACCGCCTGAGCGAAAAGCACCCGACACTTGCGCAGATCATGTCCGATTCGGGCTACGCAACCGGAGCGGTGATCTCGGCATTTGTGCTCGATTCGCGATTCGGTCTGGCTCGGGGGTTTGACACCTACAACGACGACCTTCCGCCGGCCGCGGGGACGCATGAGTTGTTCGAGTCCGAGCGGATCGCAAAGAACGCGACGAACGCCGCGATTGATTGGATCAAGCTTCGCAAGGGAAAGCCCTTTTTCTACTGGGTGCACTACTTCGACCCTCACCAGCCCTATCGGCCGCCTGAGCCCTATGCTCAGGAATACGAGTCATTGCCGTACGACGGCGAAATTGCCTACGTCGATTCTGAATTGGGCAGGCTTTTGGATTTTCTTGAGGAGTCGGAAGTTCGCGACAACACGCTCGTCGTCGTGGTGGGAGATCACGGCCAGGGACTTGGCCAGCACGGAGAATTGACGCACGGCTTCTTGTTGTACGACGGCACACTGCACGTGCCGTTGATCATGAGTTGCGGGAAACGTCTTGGCGGAGGCGTACATGTCGATCGTACCGTCAGCCTGGTCGATCTCGCGCCGACCGTGCTGTCGCTCCTGGGCATGCCGGCCATTAAGAGATGCGACGGACTGGATCTGACGCAGAAGGCGCCGGATGCGCCCCGCGTCACGATGATGGACACGCTGGAGGGCCTTATTCAGCAGGCATTCGCACCATTGATCGCCATTCGAGAGGGCGATCTCAAATACATCTACGGGCCGCAGCCCGAGCTTTATAACTTGAAGAACGATCCCTACGAGGCCAACGATCTCTTCGCGTCCATGCCGGAAGAGGCGGAACGGATGAGGGAGTTACTTCAGCGGGTTTACGGCGACGACCTCGCATCGGCTGCACAGGAGCGCCCATCGGAGCAGTTAAGCCCGGGCGATCTTGAGATGCTCCGAAGCCTGGGATACTCCGTAAGCGGCGTCACCTCTGCGCCGGATCTCGCAGTTCTGCCGAACCCCAAGGATATGCTGGGTCTCGTGACCAAAGTGGAGACCGCGATCATTCGCGGTGAGGACGAAACGGCTCAGGACGTGATCGATCGACTCCAGAAGGTGATCGCGGAGGCGCCTGACTTTTTCATGGCCCATCGGTGGCTGGCGGTGTCATATCTTGAGGCCGACAACTTCGCGGGGGCGGAGGCCGAGTTGAAAATCGCCCTGGAATTACATCCGGAAATTCCTGAGACGCTCGTCACGCTTGCATGGCTGGCCGCGAAACAGAATCGGGTGGAGGAGGCTATCGATTACTATGAGCGGACGATCAAGAAATGCCCGGATTATTTTGATGCGCTGGCAGGTCTTGGTCACCTGTACCTCACGCACAATCAGCCTCGCAAGGCCGCGGACCTTCTCCTGAAGGCCTGCATTGTTCGACCGACCGATCAGCCGGTCGTCGATCTATTGGCCAACGCGATGAAACGGGCGGATCGCCTCGACGACGCGATCCGTTTTCTGGAAGACCGAATCAAGAAGAATCCCAGCGCCGTCGCAGTGCGAAATGCCCTGGCCGGGGTGTTACTGGAAAAGGGGGAGTGTGAAAGGTCGGTCGCCCTGATTCGAGAAGGCATTCAGCGCCATCCTGAGATTCCGGAGTTGGTGAACAATCTCGCCTTTGCCCTGGTGCGTTGCGCCGGCGAGTCGCCGCTGCTGATGACCGAAGCGAGCCTGCTGATGGAGCAGCGATGCCAGGAATCGAACTATACGCAGCCGGCCTACATGCGCACCCTCGCGATGGTCTATGCGAGCATGCGTCGCCCGCAGGAGGCGGTTCAGGTCGCCGAACGGGCGTTGGAGCTTGCCAAAGAGAAGAAGGCGACGCGCCTGATTCAGCAGTTGGAGGACGAACTGGTAAAGTATCGAAGCGACCTTGCCCTCGGCCTAACTCCGATGAGTCCCTACCCGTCGAATCTACCGACGTCCGCGCCGACCGAATCCGCACCTTCATCGGAGAATTAGCGTAGTGGGGGCGCGAATCTCCGCAAGGACATGAACAATAACCGGATTTTTTCATGACGAACCTGTCCAATCAGTACATTCCGAAGCGAATGACCCATGCGGTCGAGACCAAAGTCCGTGCGGCGATCGTGAGTGCATTGTTGGTCTATTCGGCGACGGTCCCCGGCTGCAAGCGCGCGTCGGAGCCCGAAGCTCCACCGGCGACGACGCAAAAACAGATCGGATCGAGATTGGACGATCCCGATCTGAGGCGAGTCACGGGCCGCAAGGGGATGAACGTTCTCTTTGTCGACGCGGATACAACCCGGGCGGACCACCTGGGGTGTTATGGTCATCCGGTGGTTAAGACGCCGCATATCGATCGATTCGCGGCCCAGGGCATTCTCTTCAAGACCTGCATATCCTCCGCGCCGCTGACTTTGGTTTCGCACTCGACCATGATGACCGGCTCATACCAGTATGTGCACGGCGCCCGTGACAACGGAATGTTTTCGCTGGCCGAGCCGAACGTCACGCTCGCGGAAATCTTCAAGGAGGCGGGATACCAGACGGCGGCCGAAGTCGCCACGGTCATTCTCAATCCCAAGTATGGATTGAATCAGGGATTCGATCACTACGGACACGTGGAAGAAGAAGTCCCCAAGGGCAGGATGCTCGGCGCCGAGGACCTGCGGCTCGATGATTCGAAGGACCTGCAAAAGGACCTGCCGGTCGCGCCGGCCCTGGCCGAGCTGGACCGAAAGGCCGGCGACATCACGGATCACGGCATTGCGCAATTAAGAGCGTTCAAAGGCAGCGACAAGCCCTTTTTCATGTGGCTTCATTACTACGATCCGCATTGGCCGCAAGAGGCCCCGTTGGAGTTTGCGAAGCAGTACACCGATCCGTACTTCGCGGAGATCGCCTACTTCGATGACCAATTCGGCCGGTTAATCTCCGAGCTGGACGAACTCGGGATGGGCGAAGATACATTGGTGATCTTCACCTCGGACCACGGCGAAGGTCGGGGACAGCACGGCGAGTACACGCACTCGGTTTTCCTTTATGACAGCACGCTGCATGTACCGTTGGTGATGCGCTGCCCCGGCACCATTCCAGCAGGATTGGTCGTGGAATCACAGGTGCGCCTGGTCGACCTCGCGGATACGATCCTGGAGTTTGTGGGCCTAAAAGCCCATCGATCGGCGCAGATGCAAGGCAGCAGCCTCCTGCCTTTCGTGGCGGATCCGGGGCTCAAGTGCGATTTGACCTGCTATGCCGACACCATCTCTCCCAAGACGATGTACAACTATTCGCCGCTTCGGGCGATCCGCACCGGCGATTGGAAGTACATCCTGGCGCCCAAGTCGGAGCTTTACTACGTCCGCGAAGATCCGCTCGAAGTTTTCAATCGCAACAAGGCTGACAGCGATCGAGCCATGGCGCTTCGGCAGGAGATGTGGGATTTGATCGCCGGCTCTCCGTCGCCGCCCGGCGGAACGGGCGCGGGTGTCATCACGACGAACCCTCAGGACCTCGAGCAACTGCGGGCATTGGGTTACGTTGCATCGGTGACCGACCTGGCCGGCTTCGCGGACGGCAACGAACTGGATAATTTCGAGCCGTCCGGCGAGAACCCTCACGATCACATCGAGTCGATTGAGTTGTTATCGTCGGGCCTGGGGGCGCTGCGTTTTGGGCGCTATGAGGACGCGGAACGGGAGTTGAAGCGGTTTATCCTCGACAATCCGGAGAACTGCCTGGCCATTTCCTCTCTGGGCAACGCCTTCGTCTGGCAAAAAAAATGGACGGAGGCGGAGACGGCATTCCGGGAATGTGTCAGGCTGGAGCCCGAAGCGCCGGACGAACTGCGAAAGCTCGGACTCGTCTTGTTTCAGCTTCGCAAGTATGGCGAGGCCGAGAAGGTGTTTCGATCCGCGGCGGAACTCAAGCCCGACGACGCCGCGATTGCGTTCCAGCTCGGTGTAGCGCTGGGCATCCTACAGAGATACGACGAGTCTCTGGCTGAGTTGGACAAGGCGGCGCGTCTCAACCCCGAGGATGCTCCCGTCTATTTTCAGCAGGGTGCGGTACTGGTTCAGAAGGGCGAGACCGACCAGGCCATCGCCGCCTTCAAGAAGGCGCTCTCGATCGAGCCGAAGATGATCCGGGCGCACGCCGCAATCGCGATCGCCCTGCGTGACAAAAAGGGTGTCGACGTCGCAATTCGATATCTCGACGAAGCCCTGGAGAAACTGCCGAATGAGCCGATCCTGTATTTTCAGAAGGCTGTCTGTCTGATCGCGAAAGGGGACCTGAGAGGGGCCGGCAAGCTCCACGAGAAGATTGTCGAGCTCAATCCGAACAGTTCAGACGCGAGAATTGTTCTTGCCGGCGGCCTATTGGCGCAGGGCAAACGCAAGGAGGCCATCGTTGAGCTGCGCGAGGGCGTCAAACTGGGCCCCGATGACCATCGGGCATTTCTGAGACTCGCGGATGCGTTGGAGGCGGACGGTCAGCTTGAGGAATCGCTCAAGGTAAGGCTGGAAACCATCACCAAGTGGCCGGATCAGTGCGAAGCCTTCCGCGCGGCGTCAAGCCTGGCCGCTCGACTCAAAGACGAGCAGAAGGCGATCGAGATTCTTCAGAAGGCCCTCGCCACTTGCGATCACGATCCCCATGTGCTCAATGACCTGGCCTGGCGATTGGCGACGTCGAAACAGTCACAACTTCGCGACGGCTCAAAGGCGGTCGAGCTCGCCCGGAAGGCCAGCGTCATTGCCGAGGATGACAACCCGATCTTCCTGGACACGCTCAGCGCCGCCTACGCCGAGATCGGAGACTTCGACAAGGCAATCGACACGGCCCAGCGCGCCCAGCAGATGGCATCCGAGCACGGCATCAGCAACGTGGACGCGGAAACCACCGCCCACATCGAGCTCTATCGCAAGGAGCAGCCGGTTCGAGAGTGACGCCCTCAGGTTCATCCGCTAATCTGATTGCGACGTTCGGCAGCTTCGGCTTGTCGCGGAGGGTTTTCGTCCGTGTCTGATGTTCCACCCGTACAAGACCAGGACTCACCCAGGCCCCGCCGTGGCGGCCGCGCATGGTGGCAATGGGTCATCGGCATCGGCTTCATCCTCGCGGCGGCAGGCTCCTACGCCATCCGTTGGGTCGAGAAGAACCACCCCGAATGGATGCTCGCCATGTCCGCGGAGGAGACCGTCCCGCTGCGTCTCCCGGCCGGCACACAGACCGTGGATACCGTTCCTGTGAGCGCGGCTGCGCTGAAGGACCTCAATGTCCTCCTCATCACGATGGACACGACACGGGGCGACCGCCTCGGATACTACGGTAATTCAGCCGTCAAGACGCCCGCGCTCGACGAACTGGCCACCGGCGGTGTGATTTTCTCGCGGGCCATCACCACGTCACCGACCACGCTGCCTTCGCATTCATCCATTCTGACAGGCCTGTATCCGTTTCATCACGGGGCGCGCATGAACGGGCAGACTCGCCTTTCTCCTGAACACGAAACGATGGCCGAGATTCTCGGGGCCCATGGCTACCAGACCGCGGCCTACGTATCTGCCTTTGTTCTGGCCAAGGGGTTCGGCGTTGCCCAGGGGTTTACCACCTACGACGATGAGACCGAGAGGTTTGATGACGCACCCATACATCGCGAGGCGGAACGGCGCGGCGATATCACGACTGACCTGGCCCTTGGCTGGCTCAAGGCGCATCAGTCGGGCAAGTTCTTTCTCTGGGTTCACTATTACGACGCCCATGCGCCTTATGAATTGAAGCCCGGCTTCGAAGAGAAATACGTCGACAATCCGTATCACGGCGAGATTGCCTTCATCGACTCGCAGGTTCGCCGCTTGACGGACCATTTGAAGGCGTCGGCGTTACAGGAAAAGACGCTCATCGTCGTCGTCGGCGATCACGGCGAGGGCCGCGGCCAGCACCGCGAATGGACCCACGGTCTGCTGCTTTACGAGCCGACCATGCACGTCCCGATGCTGATGAATTGCCCGGGAAAGATACCGCCGAAGCTCCATGTCGGTCGTGAAGTGTGCATCGTGGATGTCCTGCCGACGCTGGCCTTCATGCTGGGGGTCCCTGCGCCTGCTGCCGTAGAGGGCGTGAATCTTTGCTCGAACTGGGACGCCGGCCGGCCCATCTATGGAGAGACTGCCGAGGGGTTCAATCAATATGGACTCGCGCCGCTGCTCTCGGTGCGCGTCGACGGGAAGAAGTACGTCTACGCGCCGATCCCGGAGCTATACGACCTGCGCTCGGACGAGGACGAAGCCAATGACATCGCACAGACCGATCCGCAGGCTGCCGCGAAACTGCACGCCCAGCTTCAGGCGTACTTCGGCGTCGACCTGGACAAGGCCTCAAGCGTGCAGGGCACGGTCCAGCTTGCCGGGGAAGATGCCGAAAAACTTGCAGCGCTCGGTTACGTGGGCTCCGGACTGACCTCGTCGTCCGGCTCCGGTCCGATGCCCAATCCCAAAGACATCATGCCGCTCATTAACGAACTCGAAGTAGCCATGGACATCAAGTCGATCGAGGACCGGCCGATCGCCATTGCCAGGCTGGAGGCGCTCGCCGCCGAACATCCCGACTTCTACGCCGCACATCACAAACTGGCGGACCTCTATTACCGCGAAGGACAGTATTTCCTGGCCCAGTCCTCGCTGGAGCGGGCCCTGGCGATTCACCCCGACGTGACGATGAATCTCGTCACGCTTGCCCGATGTCACATGAACATGAAGGATACCGAGCAGGCCGTCGCGGTCTATCGTCGGGCCATAGAGTCCACGTCGTCAAAGGCGGCCATCATCGCCGAGCTCGGCCGACTGTTGCTGGTCAGTGGAAGAACCGAAGAGGCCATTCGAGAACTCCGCGCCGCCTTTGAGCTGATGCCCGCGGACATTGAAACGGTCGAGCCGCTGGTAGAGGCCATGCAGCGCGTCGGCCACGGTCTTGAGGCGACGGTTCTGATGCGACAGAAGCTCGATGAACGGCCGGAGTTGATCGCCGTCCGCGCGGCACTGGCCGGTCTGCTTGCGAAGGACGGAAAGCTGCCCGAGGCGCTCTCGCTTCTGGAAGCAGGCCTCGTCGCGAACCCCGATCATCCCGATCTGACCAATGCCCTGGTTCAGATTCTCATCGATCCGGCTCACGGCGATGCTTCGCGCGTCGGTGAGGCGGTTGCGCGAATGGAACGCGTCTGTTCCGAGATGAAGGAAGTCGATCCTCGCTATCTCTACACCCTCGCCGAAGCCTACGTTCGACAGGGACGCCCGACCGAGGCGATAGACACCGCAAGGACAGCGCTTGAGGCAGCCCAAAAAGCGGGTCGGACGCGACTCGCCTCCAAAATCGAGCGCGACCTGGCGAAGCTGGAGTCTGCTTTGCGGAAATAGATTCTCGCGGTGTCCGGCTCAATCCGGCAATCATCATAACTCTCTGGTATATATACACTTACCCTCCAAGCTCGCATTGTCGGGCCGTCTCCACGAAACTCTTGACTCGCTGGCGCTCCGCACGCGGAGCATCGAAGGAGCGACATGGCCGAGAGATCGAGCAAGAATGGAAGCGCTCTCACCTACCAGTCAGCGGGCGTCGACGTGTCCGCAAACGACCGCATGGTCGAGAAGATCCGGCGAAGCCTGAAGCGAACCTATGACCCGCGCGTCTTGTCCCGGCACAACGCCTTCGCCGGTCTCATGCGCATCGACTACAGCGAGGCCCTGCTTCGCAAGAACTATCGCGAGCCGATTCTTGTCGCCGGGGCGGACGGCGTCGGCTCCAAGCTCCTGATGGGGCTTGAATGCGGCCGCGTCAGGGACCTTGGAATCGACCTCGTGGCCATGAACGTCAACGACGTCCTCACCACCGGCGCCGAGCCGCTCTTCTTCCTCGATTACATCGCTTGTCACAAGCTCAATCCCGAAGAGATCGCCGTCATTGTCGAAGGCATCTCCGACGGCTGCACCCAGGCACGCTGTGCGCTTCTTGGCGGCGAAACGGCCGAATTGCCGGAGCTCTACAAGAAGGGGCACTTCGACCTGGCCGGCTTCTGCGTCGGCGTCGTCGATCATCCGCGCATCATCGACGGCCCGGCCCTCACAAAGCCTGGCGATGTGGTGCTGGGCCTCGCGTCCAGCGGCCTGCATTCGAACGGCTACGCCCTCGCCCGCAAGGCCCTGGCAAGCCTGCCCAAGGGAAAGCTGCCGGTGGACCTCGGCGAGCCGCTGGAGGATGCGGCGCTGCGGCCGACGCGCATTTACGTCCAGTCGGTCCTCTCCCTCCTGCGCTCGTATCGCCGCAAGCGCGTCGTACGGGCCATGGCCCACATCACCGGCGGCGGGCTCGAGGGCAACATCCCGCGCGTCATCTCCAAGAAATGCAACGTCGTTCTCAAGCGAGGCAGTTGGCCGATTCCCCCGATCATTCAGCTCGTCCGCAAGGCCGGCGTGGCCGAGGCGGAGATGTACCGCGTCTTCAACATGGGCATCGGCTTTGTCCTCATCGTACGGCCGACCTTCGCCGACAGCGTCATGGCCATCCTTAAGAAGCAGGGCGAGTCGGTCTATCGCATCGGAACGATCCGCGCAGGCTCGGGGCGACTCATCTGGCGTTGACGCTGACCGCGCGCTGCGAGCATAATCCAGCCATCGTCAGGTCGCGTACGGATGCGCGGCCCGGGGGCGAAACCCATTTTCAGCGCGCAACGAATCGAGACCATGGGCCTGATCGTTCAGAAGTTCGGCGGCACCAGCCTGGCAAACGCGGAGAAAATTCACCGAGCCGCTCGCAGGGCGATTCGCGCCAAGCTCGATAACAATCAGGTCATCGTCGTCGTCTCGGCCATGGATCAGTCCACCGACGTCCTCGTCGACCTCGCCTACCAGATCACCGATCGTCCCAGTCGTCGGGAGATGGATCAGCTTCTCGCGACCGGCGAGCAGGTCTCCATCGCCCTGATGGCCATGGCCATTCACCATGCCGGCCACGACGCCATCAGCTTCACCGGTGGTCAGATCGGCCTCAAGACCGACCGCTCCTACGGCAGAGCCCGCATCCGCGAGATCACCGAACGCGGCCGCATCATGTCGCTGCTCAAGGACGGCAGCGTGGTCATCGTCGCGGGCTTTCAGGGCGTCGACGAACACCTGAACACCACAACGCTCGGCCGGGGCGGCTCGGACACGACGGCCGTCGCACTTGCCGCGGCGCTGGGGGCCGAGGTCTGCGAAATATACACCGACGTGGACGGGATTTACTCCGCCGATCCGCGCATCGTGCCCGAAGCGCGCAAGCTCGAGCACATCTTCACCGACGAGATGCTCGAGCTGGCCTCGCTCGGCTCACAGGTCATGCACTCGCGCAGCATCGAGCTGGCCAAAAACTACAACGTGCGAATCCACGTTCGCAGCAGCTACACCGACGCCAAGGGGACCGACATTGTGAACGCCTCATCCGATCTTCAGCAGGTCATCGTCCGCGGGGCCGCCCTCAAGAAGAACCTCGCACGCGTGGAACTCGGCCGCGTGCCCAACAAGCCCGGCATCGCCAGTGAGATCTTTCGCCGCGTGGCCGAGAAGGAAGTCATCGTCGACGACATCATTCAGGTCATCCACGAGGGCGGCACGACCGCCGACATCAGCTTTACCATCGAGGCGTCGGAGATCGATGCCGCCCGCGAGATCGCCCAGGAGCTCGCCGCCGAGATGCCGCAGATGAAGGTTCAGGTGCGCGACAAGATGGCCAAGGTGTCGGTCGTCGGCGTCGGCATGCGCACCCACACCGGCGTCGCCAGCCGCATGTTCGATGCACTGCACCAGGCCGCCGTAAATATCGAGAACATCAGCACCAGCGAGATCGTCATTAGCTGCGTCATCAACCAGGACGACGGTGAAAAGGCCCTTCGCGCCGTCCACGCGGCCTTCGCCCTCGAACAGTCTCCGTCCCCATCCGCCAACGGCCAGTAGCGGGCTGCACATGACGCACGCAGGTCGAAAACGTGTCGTGACGTGCGGGGTCATTGCCGCGGCTGTGGCACTCTCGATACTCGATCACGCCGGCGCCTTCGGCTATCGCGGCGATGATCGCCTGCGCTACGACGGCGCAAGCTGCACGGCCACGCGCGTCGTCGATGGCGACACTTTGGATGTCGATCTACCCGATGGAAATCGCCCGACCACGCAGGTTCGCCTTCGCGGCATCGATGCGCCGGACATCGCTCAAGGCCCGGATGAGTCGGATGCATTCTACGGCCCGCAGGCGGCGGACTTCTTACGGAAGCAGGTAGAGGGCCGCCGCATCACGCTTCGCCTCGATCCGAATCGCCCGGCAAGAGACAGGTTTGATCGGCTGCTGGCGTATGTGCATCTCGAAGGCGAGTTGATTTCCGTTAACGAGCGATTGATCGAGGCCGGCTGCGCCTACGCCGACGGCCGTAGAGACCACGTATTTACGCTACAATTCTCCCAACGCGAGCAAGCCGCCCAGCGCGCAAAGTCGGGGCTTTGGGCCGAGGTGCAACTGGATCAATTGCCGAAATGGAAGCAGCGCGTGACCACGTCGGGCAAACCGTAAATACGCTCCTCGCCCGCGGGCCTGGAAGCGGCTTGCCGTTTGGCGATGGCATATAGAAATGCTACGATCCCGCTCGTGGTCATCGCCCATCACATCATTTTGACAGGCTACGGTCACTGGCTGCCGAACGATCCTCGCGGAAGCCTTTCCCGGCAAATCCGAGTACCCCAGTTGCGGCAGGCCGGCGACATACACTTCGGCCGAAAGGCAACCCAACCCGCGCTAAGTGAGTTGAGGCGACATCAAATCGATGCCCGGTCTTATCTAAAGCATAAAGTGCTGTGGTTCGATCTCGCCGAGCGGCAGGCGATTGCGACGGCGTTCACGGACGTCGTCGCGTCTCGCGAGTACACGTGTCTTGCCTGTGCAATACTCTCCAATCACGCTCACCTGGTCATGAGGCGACATCAGGATCGCGCGGAAGTCATGATGACAGCCTTGATTGAAGCATCTGCCGTGAGCGTGAGAAACGTGGCGGGGAGTTTTCAGAATCACCCAGTTTGGAGCCAGGACAAATATAAGCGATTCCTCAGCAGCGCGGATGAGGTTTGTGGCGTTATCAAGTATGTAGAGGACAATCCCGGGAAGTCGGGACTCCCGAGACAAGAATACACCTTTGTGAAGCCTTACCGTGGTGAGTGGAGCGAACGGCGATGATTTTCTCACGATTTTATCTGGTTGGTTATCCATCGCCAAACGGCAAGCCACTTCGGTAATAACAGGCAAGCGGCCGAATGTCTCGCGAAAAGCGCCGACTCTCGGCAGCCGGCTTCGCGGCTTGCCGTTTGGCGATTCCTCCCCCCGCTTGAACCTCCCGCGCCGCTCCTCGATAATCGCCGCATGGCTAAAGGTGAATCCAAATCGTACGCTCCCGCCGAGCATGAACAGCGCATTTTCGACGCATGGATCAAGGCGGGGCACTTCCATCCCTCTCCCGACGATCGCGGACCCGACCAGCGATTCAGCATGGTCATCCCGCCGCCGAATGTGACAGGGGCCTTGCACCTCGGCCACGCTCTAAATAATACGCTTCAGGACATCCTCGTCCGCCGCAAGCGCATGCAGGGGGCCAACACTTTCTGGCTCGTAGGTACCGACCACGCCGGCATCGCCACCCAGGCGACCGTCGAAAAGACCATCCGCAAGGAAGAGGGGCTGAGCCGCCACGACCTGGGCCGCGAGGAACTCGTCAAGCGCATCTGGCAATGGAAAGAGAAGTTCGGCGGCCGCATCGTCGAGCAGCTCAAACTCATGGGCTGCTCCTGCGACTACGAGCGCGAGCGCTTCACCCTCGACGAAGGCTGCGCCAAGGCCGTGCGCGAGACGTTCTTCAAGATGTTCCGCGACGGTCTCATCTATCGCGGCAAGCGCCTGGTGAACTGGGACACGCAGCTTCAGACCGCCGTGGCCGACGACGAGGTCTACCACGAGCAGGTCAAGGGGCACTTCTACCACTTCAAGTATCCGATTAAGGACGCCAAGAGCGGCGAGCCGACGCACGTGCACATCGCCACGACCCGCCCGGAGACGATGCTGGCCGATACGGCGGTGGCCGTTCACCCCGAGCCGAACGCGGCGCTGGAGGTCGCCGAGACGCAGCTTCAGATAAAGCTCCGCGAGGCGAGCGAAAAGGAAAAGCCGGCGATTCATGCGCAGCTCGAAGACATCGCCGATCGCAAGACGAACCTGCTGCCGACGTTGATGAAGCTCCGCGACATGGCCAAGGCGGGGCGGATGGTTCTGCTGCCGCTGGTGGACCGCGAGATTCCCCTGGTCTGCGACGAGTGGGCAGACCCCAGCCTCGGCACCGGCTGCGTGAAGATCACCCCCGGCCACGATTTCAACGACTACGAAGTGGGCCAGCGGCATGACCTGCCGGTGATCAATGTGATAACACCGGATGGCAAGGTGAACGAGCACGGCGGGCCGTACAAGGACATGAAGCTCGCCGATGCGAGAAAGAAGGTCGTCGCCGACCTTGAAGCGCTGGCCCTGGTGGAAAAGATCGAGGATCGGCAGATTGAATTGGCCCACTCCGACCGCAGCAATTCGCCGATCGAGCCGTACCTCTCCGATCAGTGGTTCGTCAAGATGGGCGATCTAACGGAGGAGGAGTTTGCCCGCATCCAGACGCCATATTTGAAGGAGTATATCGAGCACGCAAAATCCGAGCCGCGACCGTTAGGGAGCGGTACCGGTTTGCCTGATGCCGCGATGATCGATGGAAGACCAGGAACACCCGATGCTGGTTTTGGAGCGGATGCGAGGAATACCGGCGTGGTTGGCCCGCTCCCTCACGGTCGCGGCTCGGATCAAGGCGCGCTACTGCCGGGCCTCGCCCAGATGGCGATCGACGCGGTGAAAAGCGGCAAGGTGAAGTTCCACCCCGAGCGGTACGCAAAAACCTACATCGACTGGCTCAGCGAAAAGCGCGACTGGTGCATCAGCCGCCAACTCTGGTGGGGACATCGAATACCGATTTGGACCAAACAGTTCGTTAGTATCGCGGATGGCTCAGATTCTTTAACTTGGTTTCCGCACAAGGATGCCGATTCATGGAATTGGGCTGGTCTCCACTTAAAGGGATTTGACGACCTTGAGCTTAGCAAGGATCAAAAAGCTGGGGTTCACCTACATCTTTGGCCAAGCGTTGAAGCGAAGACCACAATCCTCTTGATGTGTGTTGCACCGGGGTTTCCAGAAATAGAGGACAAATTGCTGGCCGAGGGCTTCACGCAAGACCCCGACGTCCTCGACACCTGGTTCTCCTCCGCCCTCTGGCCGCACTCAACCCTCGGCTGGCCCGACGCGCACCGATCCGAGCCGCGACCGTTAGGGAGCGGTACCAGCGAGCCTGATGCCGCGATGATCGATGGAAGTCCAGGAACACCCGATGCTGGTTTTGGAGCGGATGCGAGGAATACCGACGTGGCTGGCCCGCTCCCTCACGGTCGCGGCTCGGATCAAGCAACGCCCTCGGATCAAGCAACGCCCTCGGATCACGCGCACGGCTCGGATCAGAATCTGCTCAACTATTATTATCCCACGTCCGTGCTCTCCACCGCGCGCGAAATCATCACCCTCTGGGTCGCCCGCATGGTCATCACCGGCCTCTACAACATGGGCGAAGTTCCTTTCGCCGACGTCGTCATCCATCCGGTCATTCAGGACGGCCAGGGGCGCAAGATGTCCAAGACCCTCGGCAACGGCGTCGATCCCGTGGACATCATCGAGGAGTACGGCGCCGACGCCCTGCGCTACACCCTCGCGGAGCTCGCCACCGAGACGCAGGACATCCGCCTGCCGGTCAAGCCGAAGAAGCTGCCCGACGGCCGCTCGATCAACGTCAGCGAAAAGTTCGAGAAGGGCCGCAACTTCTGCAACAAGCTCTGGCAGGCCTCGACCGGCTTCGTCATTCCAAATCTCGACGGCTACACGCCGCAAGAGCTGGACCCGGCCAATCTCGGCTTCGTCGATCGCTGGATTCTCTCGCGCCTGTCGGCCTGCGTGGAGCAGGTGAACGAATCGCTCGATCGTTATCGCTTCAGCGAGGCGATGGGGGCGGTCTATCGCTTCATGTGGGACGAGTATTGCAGTTGGTACATCGAGATGACCAAGCCACGCCTCGCCGGGTCCGAGCGCGCCGCCGCCCAGCAAGTCATGGTCTTCGTCCTCGACCAGCTCCTGCGACTTCTTCAGCCCGTTGTCCCGTTCGTCAGCGAGGCCATCTGGGAGCAGCTCAGCGCTGCCGCCCCCGACCGCGGCCTGCGCTCAGTGGGCAAGGCCGAGGCGACGCTCATCGTGGCCAAGTGGCCCGATGCGAACGGCGACCTGCGCGACAAGGCCGTCGAGGCAAAGATGGAGGCGGTGCAGGAGGTCATTCGCGCCGTGCGCGACATGCGCGCCGTGGTCAACGACTATCGCGGCAAGGCCAAAGAGCCGTCGCTGCGCACGCTTCCGAAGATTGTGGTGCAGTGCGATGCGTCGGTCTCGTCGATGCTCACCGGCTTTCGCGATTTCATCATCCCGCTCGCCGGCTGCGACGCGATGGACATCGGCGCAGGCGCTTCCAAGCCCGACGGTTCAATGAGCCGCGTCTGCGGCATGGTGCAGGTGTATGCCCCGGTCGCGGGCCTCGTCGATTTAGCAGAGGTGAAGAAGACCGAAGAGGCGAAGCTGACCGAGCTGCGCGGCGTTCTGTCCCGCGAGTCCGCCCGATTGGGCAATGCGGACTTCGTCGCCCGGGCCGATCCGTCGGTGGTCGAGGCCGCGAAAGCACGCGCCGCGGATTTGTCAAGTCAGATAGAAATGCTCGAACGGCACCTTGCCGACCTTGAATAACCGCCGCAATTCGCGGTGAGGCGCGGAGGGTTGCATTCGATCGGGCAGAGGATTAGGCTTTGAGACGTGCTCGCGGAAGCGAGCGCCGTTAAAGGGATTGTGCCACTCGACCCATGGAGGGAGTTTGCGAAGGCTCGTCGCGCCATGAGATGATACTGCCTTGTCGCTCTGCACGACGGGGTTACTGGGCCGGTTGGAGAAATTTACTCATGGATGTGCGGATGGATTTGTCTCGCATTGTCATCCAGGACACGAGCGATCAGCAGATTATCTTTCTGCGGGAGCGCGGCGGCTCAAGGGAGTTCCCCATCGTCATCGGCGACTCGGAGGCCTGCGCCATCGACCGCCGGCTCAAGGGTTACAAGCGTGCGCGACCCATGACGCACGACCTCATGGCCGATCTGATCGAAGTCCTTCGCGGCGAACTGGAAAAAATCATCATCAGCGACTTGAAGAACCATACGTTCTACGCGAAACTTGTCATTCGTCGCGACGGTGAGATCGTTGAGGTCGACTCTCGTCCGTCGGATGCCATCGCCTTGGGCGTGGCAAGTGAGACGCCGATTTTTGTAAGCGAACAAGTTCTGCGTGAGGTATGCCGAGCCTAGCGCCGGCCGTCTTCCGCGAGCCCGAATAGATCATTAGCCGTAATCAAGAGATCATGAGTCAAAAAGCTGACCTTTGTTTCGCAGTGCCTTCGTTTCGCGCATATGTTCAATCCGCCGAAGCCGCTCATCCGCGCATCGGTGAGACCATCGCCGCCGCGATGGCGCCCGGCGTCGTCGACGTCATGGGCGGCATCTGCGAAGACGGCGGTTCCATCCTCGTCACCGCGCCCCTCGACGCCTGCGTCCGGGCTGCCTGCTGGCGGATCGCCGGCAAAGACCTCGTCATCCGACTCCATGGCCCGGCCAAGGACGCACCCGCGCGGGAGTTTACGATTTCCTTCGATCAGTTGCCCGCCGTCGCCGCCTCCAATGGCGACGCCTCGGCCTGGTTTGAAAAGTCGGGGGCTCACTGGGCGACGCCGGCCTGCCTGGCAGTGGGGCGGTTAATCGCCGAAGGCCATTTGCCCCCGGCGTCGGATGGCTTGCTGGTCCTCCTTCAGTCCGACTTCCCCGACGACTCCGATCTCGGCTCACCCTGCACGACCGCCGCCGCCGTGATCGAGGCCGTCACCCAGGTCCACGGCCTTGAGTTCGATCTGCCCAAGAAGGCCGCCCTCGCAACCGCCGCCGCATCGCCTTTGACCGGTGTCGAGCGCTTGCGCATTGCGGTGACGGCCCTCAGCGGCGCCGCCACCGGCTCTTTCCTTCAGCTTCGATTCGTCCCGCAGTTCTCATGCGATCCGCTGCCGCTCCCCGACGGCATCACCATCGCCGCCGTCCGCACCGTCCTGGGTCGCCCCACGACACTCGAACGCATCGTCGAGACGCGCACCTGCGCCGAAATGGGCGCTCGCATGATCCTCGACCTTCGCAGGCAGGATGCCCCCGCGCTCGATGCCAAGGGCATTCACCTCGCCGCGATTTCTCCTTCCGACTATGTCGATCGCTACCGAGACCGGCTGCCCTCCAAGATCACCGCCAAGGCATTCGTCAGCCGCTTCGGCGACATACGCGGCCTGAACGGTCAGGCCGACGGCAAGAGCGTCTTCAAAGTGCGCTCCCGCGCTGAGCACCACATCTACGAGAACCGCCGCGTTCACGACTTCGCCACGAACATCGCCCGGGCCCGCAGACTGGGCGCGGTCGAGGCCCTCGTCCATGCCGGCGAGTTGATGTACGCGAGCCATTGGAGCCACAGTCAGCGCTGCGGAATCGGCGGCGTCGAGGCTGACAAGCTCGTCGGCGCGATTCGACGCCGCGGCGCCCCCGAAGGCCTCTACGGCGCAAAGGTCACCGGCGGCGGAAACGGCGGCGAGTTGGTCGTCCTCATGCGTAACGACGATCGTGCCTCTGCGGCCTTGCGTGCAGCCGTCCTGGAGACCGAGGCCGAGACGGGCAAGTCCGTGGCCGTCTTCACGGCGACCCACGCGCGCAAAGAGCCGGCCGCCGCACCCAAGGTGGTCGACGCGCTCGGCGCAGCCGCGGGCGTCTGATTCTTAGGTTCAGCGCGAGTCCGCGTTGTCGGCCCATTTCTTGGTTAAGAGTTGCTGGCGAGGCGGTAGTCCCCTGACAGCGGCGATAATGCGCTCGGCGGCATTCCCATCACCGTACGGATTCTTCAGATTGGCAAGCGATTTTACAAAGCCGGGGCTCGTGGCCTGCGATAGGGCGCGATGAATCGCTTCCGCCTCAATCGGCGTATGCACCACGTTCGGCGGAGCAAGGCGCCCGGTCTGCCGATCGCCGACATTCACGACGGGCAGCCGCAGCGACGCCGCCTCGATGATTCCCGAGCTGGAGTTCCCCACCTGCACGCGCGCATGCGCCATGCAGCTCCAGAACTGCGATTGGCCAAGCGAATGCGCGATGACCGCGTTGGACCTCGATGAAACGAATCCGCGAATCGCCGCATCGACGGCATCTCGCCCCACGTCGGCATTCGGCCCGACAAACAGCAGATTCATCGAGAGTCGACTCAGCGCGTCCAGCAGCTCACGGATCTGCCGATCCGGCGGCATTTCGCAAAGCGTCTCCGGGTGAAAGACGACGACGGCGGTGGGGGCGCTGAAGTCCAGCCCGACCTCGCGGCTCAGCGACTCAATCGGCTGCGGTGTGAAGCCGGCCAATTCATCGAGGGCGAGTGAGCCCACCGTATGAATGCGCCACGACTCCTCGCCCATTTGCCGGATGCGATTCGCGTGTGCCTGTAGCGCGGGAAAGTGAACATGCGAAAGTTTGGCGATCGCATGGCGGCATGAATCGTCGTAAGCCCCCTGTGTCACGTCGCCGCCGTGAAGGTGGGCGATGGGTGCCCGGTGAATCGTCGCCGCCAGACACGCGGCAAGCATTTCCGTGCGATCTCCGAGTGCAAAGACCAGGTCGACGGGTTGCCGAGACAATGCCCCAGAAAACGCCGTGATCGCTCGGCCCGCCGTCTCGCAGACCTGCGCCGGCTTGTCGCCCTCGACGAAGTGCTCGACCGGCTCGATGGTAAGACGCGGCATTTCAGTCATCAGCCGGGCCGTTTGCCCGAATGTCTCGCTGTGATGAGTCCCGCCCGCGAGCATGGAGATTTCAAAATCCCCGGCTCGCGAAAGCGCGGCCAGCAGCGGCGCGTAAATCCCCGAGTCGGCGCGCGTCGTGCTGACGCATGCGATGTGCCTGACCCAGTGCCCGCCCGGCGCCACGCGCACGGAGGTTGCAGGAGCCGGGGCGGCTGGTGGTTGATGGTTCGTGGAAAGTGAGTTCATGACCGGCCATGTCGCCGGCCGTGGTCATTCCACCCTGATTCGCGCCGGCCGCGCATCGGGGTTGTTCGCCAGCTCTTCGAGCCTCGGCAGTTGAACGCGAAGCGCCTCGGCCTGAGGCGATCCCGGAAACTTCTCCATGAGTCGCCGGCCGAGCTCGACGGCCTCTATATATCGACCGTGCCGCGCGTAGTCCATGATTCTCGCCTCGAGTTCCTGGCGCACCTCGATTTCGGCGTTGCTCGTCAGCGTGGGGATCTGCATCAGCAGCGCTTCGGACTCCGAGCATCCGGGGAATCGCTCCACGAATGTCTTCGCCGCCACCACCGCCTCTTCCCACTGCCGGTTGGTCACGAATCGCTGCACTTCGGCGTACATCCGCCGCCGCTGCTCGGCCTGAAACGTCGCGTGATCCTTCTCGACGCGCAGCAGCAATTGCCGCGCCTCCGCCGAGTCGCGATGCCGCTCCACCAGTTGCTGCACGACCTGCCGGGCCCGCGGCCAGGCCGAAATGCTCATCAGGTCCTCGACCTGCCGCGTGATCGTCTTCACATCCTGCGACTCGTATCGCTCCCGATGAACCTCGGTCTCCCGAATGAGCTGATCGGCGCGCTGCGAAGCCGGATAGCGGGCCTTGAAAGTCTCCACTACCTGCCGGGCGCGGACGAAGTCGCCCTCGCGCGTCAGGCTCTTGAGCAGCTCCGTGGCCTGCTCGAATTCGGCGTTTTCGGATTGCTCGCGCTTGATGACCCGCTCCTCGTCGGTCAGCAGCGAGTTGTCCCGCATCTGCTGCAGCAGCGACACCAGTTCCTGCCACGGCGGGGGGCTCGCTGCGGGCGCGTCCGTCGTACCCGTCGTCGGGTCGAACATGGAAAGCGTGCCCTCGCCGACCGGGACGTCCAATGCATCTGCTTGCTTCGCGCCGGCCGCCGCGCCCACTTCGTATTGATACTTCTCCATGCGGATCAGCGCCGCTTCCAGGTGGCTCGAATAGCGAACCAGGACCGAGAGCCCCATGAGCATGCCGAAGATGGCGACGCCCAGCGCCGTGTATAACCCGAGCATGCTCAGGCCGATCGACAATCCCTCCGTCGGGTCTCGCCAATTGGCGATTAGTCGAAGCACCCCGCCGACCACGCACAGAATCAGCGCGACGATCGCCAAAATGCGCAGCATCCGGTCCGCGGACGGTTCGCGCTGGGCGGGCACCTCGGTTTGCATGGCCTTGTCAGTCATGGCGATTCAGATTTCGAAAGCCTACCGGCAGGGTGGATCGGCGGGGCCGCAACAGCCCTTCTAACATCCTATCCGCCGACCGGGGTCGATCAACCCAGAAGGAGTGCCGGCACAGTTCTGACATCGTTCAACGGTTTGTCTGTTTGAGAAATCTTGTGTTGAGCATGATTTTTCCCTGCTGGGCATGCGGCTGAAGATAAAAGGGCGTGATTATTGTTGACACCATGCCGAGGGGGGGGGGTATGATATAGGACGAGCCGGTGGTCTCGTTGTTCTGGGTCGGAGCGGTTCATTTGGGTCACAATTCCTGATAGGAGGACATTTATGGCTAAGGTCCGAATCGCGGCTTGGTGTTCTGCGGTCTGCGCGGCTTATGCGCCCGGGCTTTTCCTGCTTGCCTGTGCGAGTGAGAGTCAGGCCCTCAGTCAAGCAAAGCACGTCGCCGGTGGTCCATCTGAAGAAGACAGCAATGGGCGACTCGCTGCGGAAATAAGGTCGGCGCTGGAGGTCGATCCCCTGCCGTCGTTTAACGGCGAGGTGCGATTCGAACTGGAGATGCATTTGCCTGCCAAGCCCGAAAGCGGACGCGACCAGGTGGATGTCGTGCAGAGTTGGCGAATCGTCGCGGAGGACGGCGGACGATTCCTCAGGGGTGAGGTCACATGGCTCCAAGGTGAGGTCGTGGGCTACACACGCATGTTCGGGGAGACACCCGGAGCTTTTTGGACCGCTTCATTGGGAACCCTCACTGTCGTGAATAAGGAAGTAAAAGGCAATATGCCTGAGCGAGAGTATGGCCCCTACCTGCGTATTGCAGAGGGGTATGTTCAGCAAGCTCGGCAGGAGTTGCGGAATATTCTTGATACCGAGAGCCTTCGCGCGGCCCCAGATGACTCCAAGTTTTCGAATGTCACTCCATCGACGAGTGGCGCTTCGTCGGTGGTTCATCGCGATGATCGCTTGCTTGATGTGGCATTTGATCGGTTTGGACGCAACTGGGTCGTTTCGTCAATCGTAAAGCGCACGCCCCATGCTACTCTGTTTTTCTCGCTCGGCGATTATCAGCCGATCGGAGATATGCTTGTACCGGGATGGATTCACTACCGGTCGGAGGAATCGACAAACGGCGGAGAGACGATTTTGTACAAGGGTATTCAGGCTGAGATAATCTCAGACGAATCCGATTTGCGCGAACGCGTCAATATCCCACATGTCGAGGAAACCTCGACAGCAACTCATGCTTTGCAGGCGAGAATTGAATATACGCGAGAAGGTACAAAAGCATTTTCCCCATTGCCGTAAGTGGACTCAGCGTTTTCCGCGTCTCGCAGTCGCTCTCTATTTGGGTCACTATGTCTTTAGTTCGACTTATTAACGAGGATCACCGATGAAATCGAATGTAATACGTATTGTTATTCTTTCTGGGTTCTTCTTGTTTGCTTTTCCGCCGGCCCTCTTTGAGCTCACTTCGTTAGTGATGGGGTTTCCACCACCCGGACCGCCAAACCAACATAATACATGCAATGTTACAGAAAGCGGGCCACCGTGTGGAACAAACTTGGTCCTGAGCCACGGTACGTGTACGAGTGGTCCGTCGCCTGTGACGTGCAATACTGACGAGATTGTTTTTGGTCAAATCTTGAATTGCAAGGGTAATCAAGTCAGCGGGCTAAGTAGCTGTGGCGTCTTTCCGTGTTACAAGCAACGCATCACTCGCGCATGTAATGACAATGGTCAATGCGTCGTCACGAACGATGGCCAACAACAAACGGTTATTGCCAATGGTAGCGTTGCTGCCGGGGGTTCTTGCAGCGGCGGATCGCCCGACGGCGGTCTCGATCCGACGCCGGGAGACGGCGGCGGCGGGTGATTTCCGTCGAATCATCAAGCATCTACTTCCGCGACAAACGTGACTCGGGTTAAGCTCGACGACTTTGACCCCGCTCAAGTCTCCACGAGCGAAGTCCACTCCGTGCCCTACCGTGGATCGTCCGGTAGCATGGGGCGATGAACCGCCCCGACGCCATCACCCTCAGCCCGCCTCCCGGGCCGATCGACTGCACCGTACACCTCCCCGGCAGCAAGAGCCTGACCAATCGGGCACTGCTCGTCTCGGCGTTGGCGCGCGGCACGTCGCAGTTGTCCGGCGTCCTCTTCTCCGACGACACGCGACGCATGCTCGACGCGCTCGAGAGCCTCGGCGTAGGGCTCCACGTCGATGACATCTCCTGCCGCGTTCGCGTCGACAGCAGCGGCGGTTTCTTTCCCGACGGCCAGGTCAAGCTTCATTGCGGCAACGCCGGCACCGTCATGCGTTTCCTCCTCGCCGCATGCAGCGCCGGCCAGGGCGAGTACGAGCTCGACGGCGATCCGCGCATGCGCGAGCGTCCCATCGGCCAGTTGGTCAATGCCCTGCGCGACCTCGGCGCACAGATCGCATACGCCGGCGCCGAGGGCTATTGTCCGCTGACCGTTCACGCCGGTCGCCTGCGCGCAGGCTCGGTTGTCTTCGATAAGCCGGTGTCGAGTCAGTTCGTCTCGGCCCTGCTCATGGCCGCGCCGCTCGCATCCGGCGACGTCATGATCGACGTCTCGCGCGGCCTACCCAGTCGCCCCTATGTCAGCATGACGCTCTCGGTGATGGAGGCCTTCGGCGTCGAAGTGATCGCCGATGGCCTGCAGCGCTTCATCGTCCCCGCGCCGCAGTCCTACCAGGCGACGAGCTACAGCGTGGAGCCCGACGCCTCCGCCGCGTCGTACTTTTTCGGCGCTGCCGCGCTGACCGGTGGAAGAGTCACCGTCGAGGGGCTCGGTTCGGACAGCACCCAGGGCGACATCGGTTTCGTGAAGATACTCGAACAGATGGGTTGCCGCGTCGACGCCTCGCCGCGCAGCACCACCGTCACCGGCCCCGCCGACCGCCGGCTGCGCGGTGTGGACGTGGACCTCAACGAGATGCCGGACGTGGCCCAGACCCTGGCCGTCATCGCCGCCTTCGCCGACGGCCCGACCTGCATTCGCAACGTCTCAAACCTGCGCGTCAAAGAGACCGATCGCCTGTTCGCCCTCTCCGCCGAGCTTGGCCGCCTCAGTGTCGAGACCGAAGTGACGGACGATAGCATCGTCATTCGACCCGTACGGTCGCCCGTTGCCGCGCAAGTAAGGACCTACGACGATCATCGCATGGCGATGAGCTTCGCGCTGGCGGGATTGCGCGTCGATGGCGTGGTGATCGAAGACCCCGGGTGCGTCTCGAAGACCTTTCCCGATTTCTTTGCGACGTGGAATCAACTCGGCAGGAAGACCTAAAGAGGAATGTCAAGGCGAGAATCTGCTTAGGTGGGGAAAAAAACAGCACCTCGAGCGAATCGGCGGAAACCCTACCGTTTTTTTGCCGCGGAGCTTGCCGCGACTGCGCACATGGGCGCTCGTCAGTCGGGTTGCGAACTCGACCCCCGGCCAAGTCCACTTAGCGCTTACATCGCTCGAAGCGCTCGTCAATAGATAGATAGCACACGAACAAGTGGAATGCAATTTCTTTCGAGCGATTTTTCGTTTCGGACCTTGATACCCGCGAAGCGTTAACATCGCGTCGAGAATTCAATCGAAAATCAACTCATTACGACGGGTTCTCAATCGGTCGCGGGGTCGCGTTCTGACTCTCGATCGCTTCTTTCAGGCGATTAAGGGCCTGCGCGCGATCGCTCGCGGTGCCGCCGTTCTCAACGCCGGGCCATGAGGGCACAAAGCGCTTCGCCAGTTGAACCAGGCGAACTTCCACGTCGGTCGCCGCCTCGTCGTCCGGATTCGCACTGACAAGGCGATCGTAAATCCGCGGCAGCACGGCTTGTTTGCCCAGGTGAAACAGCTTGGCCTCGGCCTCGGGATCACGGGCGATGACCGCCAGAAGTTCATCAACGCTGCGATCGCGCTTCGCCCAAAGCGCGTCGCGAATACTCTGAAGCTCGCGCGCAAATGTGTCGCCCGCCTTATGGGCGAATCCGCCGAGCAGGTTGATCAAACCGAGCGCCGCCTCGTAGGAAGCGCCGTCCGACGCCGACGTCAGCCGTGCCTTCAACTCGGCGATGATCGCATCGGCGGCTCCGCGCGTGTCTTCCAGTTCGCCGTTGATCTGTTGCCCGTCGAAAAGCTCTCCGAGTCGGGCGACCGCCGCCGCATCCTCGCGGCCCTGGAAGAGCGCCGACAAAGATCGCAGCGCCAAAGCGGCGAAGCGATCCTTCTGCTTGCCGCCGAGCAGTCTCATCGCCTGTTCGAGACTGGCCGAGGCGGAGGTGAACTCCTTGAGCTCGACCTGCGCGTCCGCCATGCGCTCGAGGACGTCGATCTTCAGATTCTGAGCCAGCGCCTCGAACTGGGCCTCGTCCGTGCGAAGCGCCTTGAGCAGATCGAGCCGGTGTCGCTGGGACGAAGGGTCATCGGGAAGATCCATCCGGTCGGAAATGCGAATCTGCGTCTCGGCCGGGAGCCTTCGCGCGATCAGCAGATAGCTCTCCCAAGCCTCCATGCGGATCGCCGCATCCGATTCGCGATCGTTGTCCAGCCTGCCGCGAAGCGCCTCCAGGTCCCGCTCGTCCGAGCCGCATATCCCCAGCGCCGAGACCGCCGCCATGCGGATGTCGGGCGACGATGACTGCGTCAGCGGACGGATCGCATCGGCCGCGCCGGCATCCTCGCAGGTAGCCAAACTGGAAATGGCGGCGCTGCGCACGCGAACGGAACGATTGTCGGCGATTTCCGATTCCAGCACCTTCCGGAACGAGGCCGCGCCGATGTTCGCCATCGCCTGGATGAATCGCTCGCGCAGCTCGTCGTCCTGCGGTCCCAGTTTCCCGTAGCGGGCCTGCAACTTGTCGATGGCCGCCTGCGTGGTCAGCGGGTCCCGGTTACCGCCGCGCCGCAGCAGCACGCCCAGGGCCCCAGCCGCCTCGCCCACAACGACCGGAGAGTCGTCATCGAGCCGATCCATGAGTGGCGCCTGCGCCGCCAGATCGTCCAGACGGCCCAGCGCCGTCGCCTGTGCGGCGCGGACCTCATCGTCGATCTCGCGCTGCATCGCCTCGATCAACTGCGTGCTCGCCGAGGAAAGTCGCAGATCCCCGACGATCCGCGTCGCCTTCAATCGAAGGCGCGCGTCGGCGTCAATCGTCAGTTCGGCGATGCGCGCCCGCGCTTCCGGAGAGACTTCCTTTCGATCCGTGATAAGATCGTTGATCAGGTCCAGGCCCAATATGCGAACCGATGCCAGTTCGTCGCCCAGAAGACTCTGAATCAGTCGCGGGCGATCGGCCTCCGACGTCGCGAGGTAAGCGTCGCGGTATGCGCTGACCAGTCGACGTACCAGATCAGTTCTTTCGCGGATCAACCGCGAGACCTGCTGCGCTCGCGACTCGATGATCGCCCGATACCAGCCCTCGCCCGTCTTCGAAGACGTCCGTCGCCACCATGCCAGTGCCTCCGCCGCATCCGTCGCGCTTACGCCGGTTGCCTCGCCGAAAGCCATCAGGGCGGCGTGGCGAACGGCAGGGTTCGGGTCCTCCAATAGCGCAGCCAGCACGCCCAGCGCCTGGACATCTTCGCCCAGCGCGCCCAACGCTCGTATCGCGCCGATGCGCTTGGGGCGCGGGTTGGCGGGCTCAATCGCAATCGGTCGAAGCTTGGCCACCACGATGCGGCTGTCGAACTTTCGAATCGCCCGCGTCACCCCCTCGAGTGTGTCGGGCCTCGGGTTTCCAAGCAGCGAGATCAGCGGCTCCACAATCTGAGGTGAGGGCTTCTCGACTTCCGCAATCGCCGCGCAGACGGCCAACTGTGCCGCCAGATCCGGCGGATTGGCCGAGAGCACGCCGACCAGCTTGGTGATCGCCGCCTCATCCCCCGACTCCAATAGCAGCCGAGCGCCCAGCTTGCGAGCGTCCGGCGTGTTGTTCGCGGTGAGAAGGTTGAAGCTCTGGTCCAGCTCCGCGCTGACCGCCGGCGCAGTCGACGGAGTCACCGTCGCGGGCGGTGCCTCCGTCGGCTGCGCGCCGCTCGGCAATAATGCGCCCACCGAGATGAACAGGCAGGCTGCGAAGTTGGACAAAGCATACATCAGGAAATTATTAACTCCCGGAATCGCCGGATTGGGTTACTTGTCGCCGCGCGCAGCCCACCCCCTCAGAATGCACGCGGCTGAATGTACATGTTTTATTCCCATATCCAACTGCGGTCAAAACTTTTCGCCCTTCGGCGCTCCAAACCGTCGCGCCTGTGGCGCTCGCTCGCGCCGCCTGCCCAACCGGGGCGGATGCCGCAGAATTGCCGTCGACCGCCGACGCATCGAGACAGACACGCGCCCAATTCGCCCGTTAGAAAGTCGACCCATCGTCGATTCAGCTCGTTATCCCGGAGGTTCCTTTGCTTCGCGGTCCCGCTGTTCAATCATCGCAAGGTATGCATCCCCGTGACGACCCCGAACGACCCTCGTGAGTCGACCTCGAGGACGATTTCGCACGACAGGTTTCCCGGCCGAGCCCGCTTCCCAGGGGGCTTCGGACCACTTCGGCCACCTCGTGACCGGCGTTTCCAGCGTCCAGACGGCCGGATTCACCTTTTACGGACTACGGCACCGCAATTCCTGTTCTTGCAACCGGGCCCGCCGTCCGACATACAATCGGTAGGAATACTGTATAACGCCTCGCGTGGCAGCCATAACCAACTACAGGTACAATAGATGCTCATGTGTGCGATCCATTCAATCCACTCCACGAATCGAGTTCGGGCCTTTGTCAGATCGACTTTTCTGGCCGCAATCGCCCTCGCGCTGACGACCGCCGTCACGTCGGCACAGGAACCGGCGCCGCAGATGTCTACCGACACGCCGGTCTCCGCGACCCAGCCCGCCGGTGAGCAGAAAGTCACCGCCCAGACCCACCCGAATAATCCCGAGTTGTGGAACACCGAACAGATGATGGACGACGCCGTCGTCCAGATTTCGCGACGATACAACCTCAACGACGCTCAATCCGAGTACACCCGTCTGCTCCTGACCGGCCGGGTTCGCGCGTTCCTCGACATTCATGAGAAGGACATCCGCGAGCTGCTTCGCGAATCAATCGACCTGAGATTGGGCAAGTCACTCGGTTCCCCGCAGGCCTATCAGAAATGGGCCGAGCGGGCCGCGCCGATCTATCTCGCCGCACAGAATGCGATTCTCGAGGGCAACGCCGAATGGCGCGAGATCCTCGACGAAACGCAGAAGGTGACCCACGACGCCGATCTCGCCGCGATGCATGCCAACTTCGAGCAGGTCTCGCGCATGCTCGACACGTGGCGGGCCGGCAACGCACCGCCCATGCTCGCCAACGCCCAGCAGGCTCAGAACGCCCAGCAGACCGGCCTTTCCGGCGGCGGCGCGACGCCCGCTCAGCAGGGCCGCGTCTCCGACCCCCAGCAGCCCGTGATTCAGCGGCAGGTCGAAGATAGCTGGCTGGCTTACGTCAACCGGTTCATCGACACCTACCAGCTCGACGACAAGCAGGCCATCTCGGCGCGCGACAAGATTTACAAGGACATCCGCGATCAGGCCACTCGCTACCGCGATCAGAAGCGAAGCGAGTTTGCGGCGCTGGATGCCGAGACGCTGTCCGCCAAGCCCAAGTGGGACAAGCAGGAAATCGAGCGCCGCCGCAAGAAGCTCGAGCGGCCCATCGGCGACCTGTTCACCACGCTCGATCAGCGTCTGCGTACCCTCCCCGATCAAAAGCAGCTCCAAAGCGCCGACGCCGAGAAGATTCGCCAGCTCGAGGCCTGGTACAAGATGCTCGCCGGCCAGTTCGACATCAAGGAAACGAACGACAAGAAGGCCGGCACGCCGTCGCCCGCCCCGGCAAAGACGCCTGCTGCCCCCGCCAAAGACAAGCCGGGCGAACCCGCCGCCACTCCTCCGACGGATACCAAGTCCGACAAGGAGCCCGAGGCCGACCCGGAAAAGGGCAGCCAGGCGCCCTGAGCGCGATTTCACCCCCGTTCTCGATTCCAGGCTGAAACGCTCCCTCACTTCAAGTCAGATTGGTTGTTTCCCCGACATAACAAACGCTCTGCTGTTAGACCACGGTCTAATGGCGCCTATCGTCCGGTGACTCGCCATACCCGTCCTCCGGGGTGTTCCAAGCAGACCAGCAGGCCCGGTTTGAAGGCCTTGACGAAGGGGAGGAGCTTTATACAATGCGATTTTGAGACTCAGTCTCAAGTAGGGTTCGCGTGGCGACAGTCCGGCGGAGCGTTCCGCTCAAACAACTTGACTGCCCGCTACCCATCAGGCCTAGATATGGAGTCGTTCAGGATGAATCAACTCGCCGGTCACGCAGAAGCAGGTCGGTTCGCCGCCGAAAAGGGCGACTCAACGGATTCGCCAGCATCACCCGCCCGCAAGCCCGCCTTTTCCTGGCTCAAGAAACTGGGGTTCTTTGGTTTCATGTTCTTTTTGTTGAAGGGGTTGCTCTGGCTCGCGATTCCCGCCATTCTGGCCAATCGCCTCGCCGACTGATTCAATCGATCACCCACAGGGTTTTTCAATAGGAGACGAAAACGATGCTCGCGCAGGAAACTGACACACCCATCATGTTGAAACTCAAGACCGAGACTCAGGCCCGGCACGACGCCACCGAAGATGGAGCCTTCAATCAGGAGCTCGTCAAGGGACGTCTGCCGCTCGATCGCTACGTCGAGTCAATCGCCCAGCTCTTCCTGATCCACCGCGCCCTGGAATCGGCCCTGCGCGACAACAAGTCAAAGCATCCCGCCTTTGCCCGCGTCCTCCGCGACTACCAGTTCCAGGAGCCGTATCTCCGCGACGATCTCGCCTACTTTGAGCGCAAGGAAGATTCGATCAAGCCCCTTCCGGCCACCGAGAAGTTTCTCTTCGCGATCAGCCGCCTCGTCGAGCATTGCCCCGTCGGTCTTCTCGGCATGCAGTATGTTTTCGAGGGCAGCAACAACGGCGCCAAGTTCATCTCCCGCGCCGTCCGTCGCGCCTACACCCTGCCCGAGGGTCGCGGCACGACCTACCTCGATCCATACGGTGAGAATCAGCGCGACTACTGGCAGGCATTCAAGGACGACATGAACGCGTCATCCTTCTCGCACGAGGAGTCCACCGCCCTGATCCATGCGGCCTGCGGCGCCTTCGACCTGACCATGCAGTTGCACCGTGAGTTGTACGAAGGCGTCGGCCCCGCCCCGGCCCGTCCGGCCGAATCCGCCGCGCCGGCCGCCAAGCCGTCGGGCAAGTGCCCGTTCCATCACGGCTAGAGAGGCCTCAGCCGCGACCGATCGATTTGCGCTTTTAGCTGTTCCCGCTGTTGGCGAGAAGTTGCCCCAACTCCTGGCCCCGCCGAAATGCCGCCAACACCGCCTCGCGCACATGCTCCGCGACGCCGGATGCCTCCAGTTTCTTCATCGCCGCCTGCGTCGTCCCGCCCGGGCTCGTGACCGCGGCGCGCAATTCCGACGGTGAAGCGCCTTTCTCCAGCAGCATCCCGCCCGCGCCGACGCACGCATGCGCCGCCAGCACCTGTGCATCCTCCGGCCGCAGCCCGGCAGCCACCCCGCCCGCCATCATCATCTCCACGAAATAATAAAAATACGCCGGGCCCGACCCCGCGACCGCCGTCACAGCGTCCATCAATTCTTCCTGATCCACCTCCACCGTCACGCCGCCCGCGTTAAAGAGGTGTCGCGTCTCTTCCATGTCGTCGGCCGATGCGTGCTCGCCGCGAAAGAGCCCCGTCACCCCGCAGCCGAGTCCAAATGGCAGATTCGGCATCGCCCGCACGACGCGCACCAATCCGCCGCCCAGCTCCTCCGCCACGCGCCGCGTCGAGACGCCCGCCATCACGCTGACGATGACATGATCGGCTGTCACCGCCGGCAGGATCGTGCGCGCCGCCTCGGCGAAGCGCTGCGGCGTCACCGCG
>WBZR01000903.1_pt1 | contig 42408 bp, 40 predicted proteins | sample 5204231 | NCBI WGS metagenome assembly WBZR01 (sample SAMN12412403, study PRJNA552823) | activated sludge metagenome | isolation source: activated sludge from anammox sidestream of wastewater treatment plant... | place: USA: Virginia | collected 2017-08 | reverse complement strand
GCGGCTGCTCAATGGCGCGACGCTGCTTCCCGATGTCATCGCCGGTGTGAAGTTCGTCAATGGAGAAAAGGCCGAGAGAAACGCCGCCTGATTACCGCGTCATCAACGAAATTTGACCATTACTCATGCAAGTAATCATCAAGCTTAAATGAAAGATACAGTCCGCGCTGTTGAAAGGCCTTAAATGATTCTCGGAAAATCTCGCGCCCGCGATCAACCTGCCCAGTGCGCGCCAGCATTACGCCATGGTCAAATCCTGCCTTGTACTGCGAATAATTACTTCCATTCTCCCCGGTCAGTTCACGTTCTCCCAGCAATGCCTGAGCCCTGTCGATGAGCCGACGATTACCCTTATCATGCTGAGATAGGCGAATGTAGGTATCGACCAACATGACGCGCGTGTTTCCGGCAATGGCCCTCCAGGTTCCAGTGTTAGAGTCGCGTGGATGGTTCTGAGCTCGATCATCCATTTCGTCAATAAGCAGTTTCATCGGTTCGATTGCGTTTTGGTTGGTCAAGCGAGTATCACACCAAATGCCAAGCCGCCGGCCCAATGCCGCGTGAAGTTGCGCGGCAGCAGCTAAGCTGGTTCCGGCGTAATCACTTTCATATGCGCGAAAAGCAATTGATGCGGCATCACCAAAAACTCGCGCGGATTCAACATCATCGTATGAAGCGCAAATGGTTCCCATTCGCTCGAAAAAGGCACCCCAGAGATCCAGTGGCGCATCAAATTGCTCGAGTGCGGATCTTAACAGCGAGGCGACACGGAGGATCCGGCCGTTTTGCGATAGGCGGAGGGGATCGGCTATGCATGCCAGCCAATACTCAATTGCTGTAATCGGGCTTTCGGCCGCGATTTGAATAAGAGCGGCCAAATTCGAAAGAAGGAACGCGTGCTCATGCCAGCCTATTCGATGATAGTGGTCGGAACTATACGCCCGGAGCGCAGCCGCGGTAGGATGCAATTCCTGGCGTGGAATCTTGCGAAGTACCTCGATGGCTTCGCTTGGATTAGCCTCGGCCCAACGGAAAAAATCGCCAAGGTCTTTCAGCCAGGCGTCTGGCTTTTTCTTTGCAACGAACCGGACGAGGAGCTGTGCGTGCGCGAGGTTCATATGCCTGTTCCTTGGCTGTGCGGCGTGTCTAACGCTACAGACAATCCTATTTCAGATTCGCGTACTTATTCAAAGCTAGAAATCGCTAAATCATCATATGCACCGCGAGATAGCGAGTTCATAATGTCTCTAGGACCATATACATTCTGCTCCCAGCAGCAGCTTTGTAACTATCTGTCGCCACACGACTTATGACAAATCGCTCTGGCCCGTGGGGCTGATGCACTGATTCTCCGCATACAGCAATTGAGTTATCCACTACCCGGGGTCCGGCCCGAAATCACATACTTACTAAGAAGCTCAATTGCCGCACGTTTTTCCCAGCAGTGCCCATCGAACAGTGCCATGAAGAGCTCAAGCTGTTCGTGGCTTAAGGGAGTCAGCCTGAGTCTTTGACTTTCGGCATAGGATTTCAATGCGGCTACTTTCCCCGAATAGTCGTTCAACCTAGACAGGACCGAGTAGCAGAACCGCCAGCCCTCGGGTAGTGATTTGATGAGTCGCGATTGAGCCTCGGCTGCAGCCTCCGATTTGCGATGCTGGGAGATACCTAGCTGAACGAGAAGGTAAATGCCGGATCCTAAGACCGCAGCAACCACCAGGAATAACCCGCTCCGAGTCAAAGCATGCCTGAATCAGGCCAAAGCGATCCTTGGGATTAGGCGCTCTCCGCAGATTACGCAGTATCGGGCCTCAATGATTCCGTGCTGCGGACATATTCGTGGTATGTCGATCTCCTGAAAACAGAAGACCATAGCGCGAAACCTGGGAGCGCGCAAGTGGGCGACCGAAACATTTATTAAGCCCGATGAGTTTGGTGTGTCACTTAAAAGTTACACCATGAAGTTTCATTACCGCACCATCATGAGCTATCGCGAGCTTCCGCCAAAGTGGAGGATCGTAGAGGAAGAGAAGGATTATCGTAGTCCGACCGATCGTTACCTTGACGGTGTCGACGAATCGCTTCGTGACGCGCAAAGCCGCGTCAGATACGGTAGCGCCAATGATGTTGTTTCTCTGGTGTTTGGTAATCAAGCCGCGGCGGCCGAGGTCAGCTCACGACAACTCGCCAATGTCTTGGAGGAACGCCGGGAACTGACGAAACGGCATCTGGATGAGATCAGCTGGAGACGTGATGAGCTCATCGAGCGAAAGCCATTTCGCCGGCAGGGTCCATTTTGGATTGATGACGCCTCACTTACCGACGTCGAGAGGCAAATCCTCATGTTGGAGTTCCAGAAACGAGCCTTGGAGCTTGAACTTTGGCGGGACACGCACGAACTGCGAACCTCACTTGTCAAGGAAAGACAGGAGCACGAGGCCACTCGACGCAGAATCGGTTATCTCGCCGGGGGAGATCTTGGCGGAGCATGACCGCGGCAAGGCTGCCCGCGTTCGCGAGCTGTGCCGCCAATTGAAGCCAGTTATCGGGGAGCAGGCGCAGCGGATATGGATGGCGTACGTGGCTGAGGACGAGACGGGCAAGGGCCAGCTCCTCGATTATCTCGAAATCCTTGCGGCACAGCGTTTTCACGGGTCACTTGATGATGAGGGCCCTGGACTTCTCCCACCGAAGGCCGAGGTAGCCGCCGGAGAATATGAACTCGGCGCCGTCGCCTACAACGGCCGTCCCCTGCACGCATTCGGTCTTCGGGAAAACGAATGGCCCCAGCACGTCGGGGTCTTCGGAAGGAGCGGGGCCGGCAAGACGAACCTTGGATTCCTAATCGTTCAGCAGCTGGTTCGAGCGGGTAAGCCGGTGCTCATACTTGACTGGAAGAGGAACTATCGCGATCTTGCCACACTGCCCGGGTTCGAGGACATCGCCATTTACACGGCCGGGCGGTCCGCCGCACCGTTGCGATTCAATCCGCTTATTCCCCCGCCGAATACCTCTCCGCAAACTTGGATCAAGAAACTCATCGCCGTCCTAGCGCAGGCCTACCTGCTTGGAGATGGGGTGATGTTCCTCCTGCAGGAGGCGATCGATCAGGCATACGCCGACGCGGGCGTGTACAGCGGCAGCATCGAGCGCTGGCCGACGTTTCACGATGTCCTCGATCAGCTCCGCATTCGAAAAACGGTCGGGCGGGAGGCAGGCTGGATGTCATCCGCCCTCCGGGCCTTGGGCAGCCTTTGCTTTGGGGAAATGGACGCCCTTGTGAATCATGGCCATGATCGCGTCGAGGATCTTCTCGTCCGCCCCGTCGTCCTCGAACTCGATGCACTGACCCAAAGCGACAAGGTTTTCGTTGCACAGGTAATCGTATTGTGGATTCACAGCCTTCGAATGACGGAGCCGACACGAGAGGCATTTCGAGGGGCTCTCATAATTGAAGAGGCCCATCACATCCTTTCAGGCGAGCGGCATTCCTTGGTCGGGGGCCAGAGCGTGATGGAGCTGGCCTTTCGTGAGATCCGCGAGTTCGGCACCGCGATCATACTGCTCGACCAGATGCCGTCCACGATTGCTCCCTCTGCGCTGGCGAATACCTACGCTGTTTTTTGTTTCAACCTAAAGCACCGTTCCGACGTCACGGCAATGAGCTCAGCCATGCTGCTCGAAGATGATGAAAAAGCTGTCCTCGGAAACCTACAGGTCGGCGAAGCCGTCGTGCGTCTCCAGGGACGGTCGGCGAAGCCGTTTATGATTCATGTTCCGGAGTTTCACATCAAGAAGGGTTTTTTTACTGATACACACGTGATCCACCACATGACCAGGCTGGGCCTATTGTCCGCGCGGGATATTGAGATGCCACGACGCCGAGTTGGGGGCCCGCGGCCATTGAAATTGCAAGTCTCGGCACCGGCGAATTCGAATCTCACCGTCGACGAAAACGCCTTCCTGGTGGACATTGCGGCCTTCCCCGAGGCCGGCGTCGCGGAGCGGTACAAGCGGCTGGGCATCAGCGTACGGCTTGGTCAGAAGACAAAAGGACATTTGGCGGAGAAAGGCCTGATCTTGGAGCAGGTAGAAACGACATCAGGTGGAAAGCTCCGGGCTATTCGGCTCACCGAAAAAGGACGTCTGTCTCTGCATTCTCAGGAAAACACACCATCTGAGGCGGCTTGAGCAAGGGGCTGCTCACGCTTTCGGTTTGTGCGTTAAGCGCGGTTTCCGCGTGATCCCGCAAACTCTCGAGAACAGTGGGGCATGTTGGTAATGACGACTTTACGTCGATCTGGCCGGAATCTGAAATAGAAACCGGGATTCCGACTTTGTGAACCTCCGCCGACGGCATGAGCATGGCCGCGGCTGTCATGAAGAAAAACAGCAATGCGAGCCGCACTGGACGCACCCGCATCTCGTTTCGCAGCACCGCCACTATGGATTCTTCTGATGGATATTCGATCGCCATCGGAAAAGCGAAGGCTCGAAGGTATATAAACCTAGAGGTTGCCTGGCGTGCGCGATCGGGAAGAAGTTCGCGTTAATCGCAGAGAGAGTGTGTGGAGTTAACGCGTCAGCCGCAACGCATCACACTGCGCAAGCTCAGTGATCGAAACCCATCTCCACCGCTTATAAGCCGCCTACGAGTACGGCCGATCTTCCGGGACGGCAAACATTTTGAATTCAGGCCGGCGGCGTTTATAAATCTTTTGCACAATCACGAAAAATGCTACGCCCATCGACAATCATATCTTGTTTCACGCCCACGCGTAAACTCCACATATACTTCAGGACTCCAACTACATCCGGACGCGATGCCTGATTTTTGTTTCATGAAAAGTCCTCATGCGCTCTGCGAGCACATCCTCAATGTCCCCCAGAATCCGATCGGGCCAATGGCCACAAAAGATGTCGGGCCTATACATCAGTGCGGTGACGCCGTTCTCCTGATACACGGCCTGCTTTCGAATCATGCCCTCCGCATACGATGGGTCATGAACCCGCCCAAAGTACTGGATGACGAGGCCGTATCCCGGGAGCTGAAAGTCCGGATACCAGATGCGGGGCCGCCCCCGGTCGACGACCGCCAGCGGATGCTCATGGAAATAGCGGATCCCATGGCAATCCAGCATCCTACCGATCTGCGTCTCGCCCCAACTACAGAAAGCTGCTTGATGCGGGGCCGGCGAGGCGTGGGATTGCGATGTCATCCTCGCACCAGGCGGCTTTCCTATAAATAGCTTTTGTTAGAGGCCGCCGACCCTTCAAATCATTAAGCGCCGCGGGCCTCGAATTCAAGCCGGGAGCGGGTCCGCAGACCCGCCTGAGAAATATCCCGGCATCGCGAGCAGCCTGGAATGGACCGAGCAACATCGCTCGAACCCGCCGCGAGGCCTCCGCAGCCACGAGGACTGCGGAGATCCCGCTTATGCGGCGACCATGCGAGACTGTGCCTCGTCGATCATCTGCGAGGCCTTCATTCTGGTCAGATTCTGCGGGATGTATTTCACCTGCAGCTTTTCCAGAAAGGCGAGTTGCTTCGGAGTTGCCGAAGTATCGCCGCGAGCCGATCCGTTGTCGGATCGCTGATCGAATCCGCGCATCTGCGCAACCCGCGCATCCTTTCCGCACTGCTCCAGAATGATCGCCGCTAGCTGGTCGTCACCGACCTTGTTGCGAATCGTTTCAAAGAGCCGAACGTAATGATTGACACGCTCGTCAATAGATAGTGTTTCGATTGTCATGTGCTGATCACCTCCTTTCATTAGTTCGGAAAAGTCAAAACGAGGGAGCCCGACTCTTGCGAGCCCAGGCAACGATGGCAGGTAGATGGGATTCCTTTCGGAGTCCGCCGCGTCAGAAAGCTGAAGTTCCAGCTCCCGACCCACTCCTGCCTGCGTTACGTTTTTCTGTTCCATGCACGGATACTGTGATTAGGTTCAATACGCGTTTCTCTGAAAGACCCTGCGAGCGGAACCTCCAGGGCCCGGACGAGGGGAAAGGCCTATGGACCGCAATCACGGAGTGCCGAAGGAATAGAAAAACCAGCAGGCGAGAGGGCTGGCTAAGCTGAGACGCAAGCGTTGACGCAGGCATCCAATTGAATCGCCGCCAGGAGAGTGCCGGGCGATCGGGCGATGACTTGAACAACGGCAATAGAGGAGGAGGTGAAAAGGCCGTACGACAGGAAAACCACTGAGACGAGCGAACTGCATGGGTCGGATGAAGTGACGATTCGCAGAGTCGTATAACATGAACAACTAGAAGCAGTGGCGGCAAAGGAGTTTTGTGCTTAGCAGATGTGATGGAAGGTCAGCAAGAAGAGAAAGCGGCGGGGAGCGGGCCTTGTCGGCCCGCCCCCCGGGAAGGCCGAAAGACACCGCGCAAATCTGATCAGAGTCAATCCTCGTGCGGCATCATGATCGTAAGAACAGGCTCGCCTTGGTCGCCCGGGCCGCAGATGGCTTTGAGTTCCACGGTCTTGTGGCGATGCGGAGCCTGCAGGAAGATCACTTCGTACAGAAGCTGTTCGCTCGCGCCACTCTGGCCGGCACTATCGGAATCGCGACTGGATGGGCGGCGCTTGATCGCCACAAACAGCATCCAAAGTACGTCATGAGCCCGGCCGCGTTCGGATTGACCCAGTTCCCGCGTACCTTGCGGAGGCGTGATATAGCTGTGCCAGACTTCGGACGTACAGGCGACGGGGATTTTGAAGCCCGTCCCCTTGGCCCATTCGGACAAATCGACAAGAACGCCGTCCTCGATGGCCTGGGCCCGGGTGTAGGAGAAGATCACCGGCGCATCTGCAAAGGGATTATCCGAGTTTTCGTCTTTCTTTTCGTTCATGATTTCACCCCGTGTTGTTGATGTGTTTGTTTAATTGCGCGAGATCGAGAGTCGTGCTCGGCCTCCGAGTTTGGGGCGTCAAGGATGTGCAAGAGCACCTCTTGCCGTCCGATCGCTTGTGGTTTTTTGTTGTTTTCCATGCACGATCATGGACGACGGCTTTTTACGCTTTTAGGCGGAGATCGCGCGAGCGGAACCTCCGCGATCGCAGGCGACCCGAAGGGGAAGAGCCTAAAATGCCGGATGTCCCAGTGCCGAGGGAAAACAACCCACAAGCGACAAGGCGCAGGATGCGATGCATTGCGCATGACGCTGTCGGATAGGCTGAGCACGAACGTCTAGTTGCTTCGTAACATCGACGGGAATCGTCAGAGCGGGAAGCCGGGGACAAGCGCTTTGCCCCAGCCGTCGTAACCGGAACCATCGGCGCGGAAGAAGAAATCCACGCCATTGATCCGTATTGTGTGCAGGCCATCTGGCTCCGAGCTGATTCGGAATTCGACCTTAAGACCTGCCAGTTGGCGCAGATCTTCGGCAAAGCGATCGAGATCATTGGCGTTCATGGCGCACCTCCTTCTCCGAATCGACGAAGTAGCGCCAGCAGAGATCGCCGTTCTCATCGGTCCACATGAACTCGTCGTCTTCAGGCGCGCCTTCGACATCAAAGTCGCGGACCTCGACGACGATGTTTGGTTTAATGATGGTGACGTCAGCGACGCCGCCTTCGACTTTCACAAGAACATCAGGTTCCGACATGGGGTAAATTCCTTTCTTTCAATGATGGCACGCCGCATGCGCGCAGCTGTGCCATCGTGTGTTGGGTTTATTGACTATTGACGTTTCACTTTGGGATCACGCGGCCCGATTACGCGATTCGAGTTGATTTACTGTGCAAGACTGCTACTGCTTCGCCTTCCAGAACGACCAGCCGTTGGTCACTCCGCCGCCGCGGCCGAGTCCATTGGCCTGTCGATAGGCCTCGGTGGCTTCCATGGCGGCACGCGTGGGCGTCAGGCACAACTTGCCCTTCGCCGCACCCGAAGTGATCAGAACACTGCAGCCACTTTTTACCTGCGTGTTTTCGATCACTGTGGCGCTGAATTTCTCCGAACCCATCTGTCCAACCAGTTCTGTGCCGATTGGCCACCACGTGTGCGGTTCGCGTGGCTGACCCACACAAGCAGTGGAGACTTTTGACTCCCGCGTGCGTTTGCGTTCACGCTCTCCGCGAGTGGCGTCGGGCTCAGATGAGTCGGTCGAGTGCGATTCGTATTCCTGTGCCTTCTGTTCAACCGCGTCAGCTTCGTCGGCCGGCTCCGATAGAGGTGGCAGCATTGCTGTGCTGCCGTGGATCTCGTCCAATTCCTCAGCGGTGAGTACGTTTGCAATTCGTAACATCTGTTCGGTCTTCTTATCCAACATGGCGTAACCCTTTCTTGAGTGTTCGGCCCAACAGCCTGCAAAGCTGAGCCGGCAGTTCCGAAATCTCATTGACGACGATCGTGTCCGCCACGATCGCGCACAGGCTTTGATCTTGAATGCCAACACCGATGAGTTCGATGCCAGCTCGTGAGATACGTTCCGAGACATGCTGGGCGTGAGTATGCGCCGCTGAACCACTTCCTTCGCAGCCAGCGTGGCCATCGGTCAGCACCAGCATGATCTTTCGCGACTCGGTCCGGACGATGAGCCGGGCAGCGCCAATCTCCATGGCCTCGCCCAACGGTGTCAGACCGGTGCCCTGGATGCTGGGCAGCCGCTTCAGGGCGACTTTGACCGGGTCCCCAAAGCGCTTGACGAGCCCGATCTCGAGGTTCGCAAAGCGAGTGAAACGGCGGAAGGCCTCGTGCGGCAGCATGCCGACCTCGGCGGCCACCTTGTTCACGTCTAATTTGTCGCCAGTCGTGAAGGTAAAGGCCTCCGTGGGGATCTTCAGGTCATGCAGGGCATCCAACAGCACGCGCATGGCGTCCCGGGCGACATCCATTTTCTGGGCGGTCATGCTGCCGGAGGCGTCGAGCACAATGCTCACCGCGGTCGATTTGCCCTGAACAGCCGCGCGCTTTCGAAAGATGCGGAGGCAGGCCTGATCCATCTCGAGGCGATGAAGTGTCTTGGGGGACAGGTCGCCACGGGTCTGATCCTCGTGCCACCATCGTTTCTCCGCGGCCCGCAGTGCATTGGCCAGGCCCCGGCGTAACCGTCGTACTGAATCGACGTTGCGGGCCAGCAATTCCTGGACAGCCTGATCGGATGCTGTCTCGACGACATCAATGCGATCATGCTTTCGCGTGAACGGCCTGTATTGCTGCGACGTGTCGATTTCTGCAATGGTCTCGGCGATCGACTCCATCACGGCATCCGAGATGAGCGATCCGCGGGCACCTTCGGTCAGTGCGGAGATATCGGCGGGATCGAGTTTGGTTTCCTCAGCCGATTCAGAACTAGATGCTGCCTCCGACTGCTCCGTTGGCGTGGACGGTTCGCGTTCTGATGGAGTTGAGGTCTCGTCATCGGACTTCGCCGCGTCACCAGATGACCCATCCGAGTCCGATTCCTCGGCGCTTGGAGTGTCGCCATCCTCGGGGGACTTGGCTCCACCATCCGACTCATCCTTGGAATCGTCCGCCGTGTCACCATCACAGTCGGCATCTGTATCCGAGCCCTGAGCTGGCGTCGGCGGAGCAAATTCACTCGACTCGCTGGCCGGGTTACCTCCAGATTCAGGACTTGACGACGGCGGTTCCTCTGTTGTCGGCGGAGGCGTCGGTTGTACGGGTTGTTTGGGGCGCCGTTGCAACCATCGCTTCAGCATTTGCTCCGCCAGTTTCGCCGAGTCGTGGGTTGTGGCGACCTGTGGGTACCGGTCGAGCAAATCTTCGTAGCCATGAAGCTCAGCATCGAGGCCGAGTATGTCGGTGTGATGCGATAACTTCAGATACACGGCCGTGCAAAATCGCCGGAATGGACCCGCCTGCTGGATAATGTTGACTACCCGGTTTCGCACCTGGCGAAACAGTGCATCGAGATTTGCTCGCACGCCCGGCCAGCGCTCCATGGCCAGTTTCTCGATCAAGGCATCCTCAACGACGTTGAGCATGGCTTCGAATCCGCGGTGCTTCTTGTTGAACCGCTTGACCTGCCGGAAATTGGCCTGATTTTGACAATTCTACGGCGGCGTCCGACCGATTCACTCGCAAACGAGGTTCACCTGCGAGTGGCAAGGCACATGGCGGCCATCTGGTTAACAGATCATCGGCGCGGCGGCGGACGACGTGAGAGGGACTTCCATCGCGAACATGAATGGCTTGATCAAATTGCTCGCTTTGCATTACGAATGCCCGCCACGCAAGCCGTTGCGCTTTGCGATCCGTTGTTGGCGGCCATCGGTCGGCATCCGCGAGAAGTGTCAAGTTTCGTAAGCGACCTCATCGTTGCCGAAGATCAAGCCGACGAGGGAACGTCGTTTTGGGCGATTTGGGAAGCAGCTGCTAATTACTTGGGGAAGGCCCCTTGGCTTGAGCAATTGGATGGTCAATACTCGCCGGATGACGGGCTGGTTCACAAAATGTTTCTGGGTGTTGAGTGGAAAAAAGGAGTTCACCATTGGAAGAAGCTGGATGGCAACGCGCGGCGGATCGATGAGCTATTCATGCGCTTGCCTCCCAGCAAGCGTGTACTCGAATCGTATTGCTCGTTCCTACACTCAATTGGTAGAAAGTCGCTGCCGGAAGCGTTTAACCTAATCGACAGGCGACTCCGAGCTGGGAGTGCGACCACGATGCTGGGGAAGGCGAATACTCGATTCATCTTGGAGGGACTACTTGGCTACTTCGTTTACGGGAAACCCAAGGAGACAAAGGCAGTTGCAAGGTTGCGCGATTCCATCCTATTCATCCTTGACCAGCTCGTGGATTCAGGGTCCTCACACTCCTATCGAATGCGTGATGACTTCGTGACACCGGTCAAATGAGCTGCTGGGCTCTTATTATTTCGTTGACCGATTACGGTGTGTTTTCGCTAGGGCGGTGTATGCAGCCTGAGGGATGCGAATAGCGTCGATCAGCCGTCGCTCAAACGAACTCCCTACAAGTAGACTGTTGCGAGACGATGGTTACAACCAGATATTTGCTGAGGCGTCATGGAAATCTACTTCTCTCATCAGGCCGTGCAGGTGTTAAGTGTTTCTGTATCGAGTTCAAGCCACACCCTTGGCGTTTGTTCTCGATCTGCCCAAAGCTTGGCTAACCAGAGCAATGACTTTCAAGTAGCCAACCTGACGCTCGCTTGGCACCATTCGTAGCGACCGTTCTGGCGCAACTCTCACTTTCCATCCCCTCACCGAAAAGTTTTTTAACTCCCCCGACTTCACATTTGGGACCATATGTGAAGCCAATCCGCCGATCCGGGCGCTTGGCACACGCAGAGTCGGTCGAAAAAGGGGGCCTTTTGTCAAATGTGAAATTAGAGCAAAAAGCGAAGCGATACGAGCGTTTTGGAGAGACGATCCGCTATCTAACTGTAGAAGAGCTTCAGCAATTCTTCGATGCGATCGAGGACTACCGCCACAAGCTCATGATGCGGGTCATCTACGAGCTGGGCTGCCGTGTCGGCGAATTTGTAAGGATCCAGCTCAAACACCTCACGTTCAGCCGCAGCACCCTCTACTTTCCCGCCGAAAATACCAAGACGAAAAAGCGGCGCGTCAGCCACTTGCCGGCGGGCCTGATGAACGAGATCAAGAGCATGCTCAGGCAGGAAGGACGCATGGCCCAGCGCACGCTACGCATCCATCGCCTCGAAGACTATCTATTCTCACCCGGCAGAAATCCGCGGAAGCGCTACACCGAAAACCGCCTTCGCCAGATACTTGCGAAGTACGTCCGGCTGGCCGGCCTGGAGCGAGAGTACGCCCGTGATCGAAAAGGGAGAGCCCTTCACGAGCTGACCATCCACTCTCTTCGGCACAGCCACATCATGCACTACGTCCATGTCTACAAGTTGCCGCTGCCGATCGTCCAGAAGCAGGTCGGCCACACGACTCTTCGGGCAACCAGCGTCTATCTCCGACCTTCAGACGAGCATGTCGGGATTGCTTATGACCAAGTGCGTCGCCACTCGCCCCAGGTGTCAAAACGGCCACAAAGCTTAAATACCCAGGAAGCGTCGTCCTTTGACAATGACACCAACAAAAGCAACCAGTTCGAAGCAACCGAACGCGCTTGAGGCGATCCTCGATTTGGTCGAATCCATCGACCGAAACGTTGAGGAAATCCTCGACAATCTGGCCGACCACTTGGCGGAGATGCGCTACACGGGCCTGCACGACGGAAATTATGTTGAGGGCGAAGAATTCGAGTAAGCCGGTCGTCTCCACCTCCAAGATCGGCGGGGTCGGCCCGGACGGCTTCAACCCCGGTGCCTACCTTTTTCAATTCGATAACTGGCAGCAAGATTTATTAACCTGCGGTCCCTCATCCGGCGATGGAAACCGACGTTCCCGCATACTTGCGGGACCTGGAGAAGGTGGCTGATCGCATCGCGGCGATGTTTGAGTGGGAAGCGCTCGCGCAGCAGGAGCGCGGTTCACGGGCCCTGCCGCCGTTTGTACTCAGCTACAAGAACCAGCAGGAGATCGCCGATCTGTACTCGCAGTTTTCCTTCATCTGCATGTGCCTTCATATGATGTTGGACGATCCGAAGACGAACTGCAGCATCCCTCAGCGCGAAGAATGGCAGAGGCAGCTCCGCAAACTGGAATGTCGCGTTCAAGATCTCGCCACCAGCGATAGGTTTATAAACGGATGATGGTTTATGCGTGCAGTGCAGTTAACACCACGATGAAAATAACCGATTACCTGGACCAGCAGGCCCGCACACTCGACGAAAGCAGCCAACGAATTAAGGACTTTCGTGTCTTCGATTTCAATCACATACCCGAAGAGCCGCTGATGCGCGAGGAGGCCAAGCTCGTCATCGACGCCTACCTGCGGTATCTCAAGACGGGCATCGCGAATCATCTCTTCGTCTTCGGCAGCCGAGGTTCTGGAAAGACGCTGATGATCAAATACATCCAGCGTCTCCTAGCGAAACGTGGCGGAGTCGACATCCTTTATGTTAATTGCCGCCAGCACAACACCAGCTTCAAGATCCTCGCCCATCTGCTTGGGGTGCGTCCGCGGGGATGCAGTCTCGATGAGCTCTGGCACCGTTTCTCCGACTACCACCGCCGGCGCCTCATCATCGTTCTCGACGAAGTGGACTTACTGTCCGACAAGGATCGCAATAAGGATCTGCTCTATCTCCTGGCGCGCTCGCCGCACAATTACATGGCGGTGCTGCTGAGCAACCATCCAAAGTTTCTGCACCGATTGGATGAGAGCATCCGATCGTCGCTGCAGCCGGAGCAGGTGCACTTTCGAAACTACTGCGCTCAAGAAATCCTGGAGATACTCCACGACCGGGCCAAGGTCGGCCTGCACGAGGTGCCGGAGGCCGAGCTCGCCCAGATTGCCGCAATGACGGTTCGCACGACTAACTCCGATGTTCGCGTGGCCATCAAGACGCTGTATTACATTGCCCTGGAGGAAGCGGGGAACGTCGAGGAAGTCTTCAGCCGAGCGCGGCGTGACATCCTCAAGGACGTGTTGGTCGATCTCAACATCCGCAATCTGCTGATTCTTCGGGCAGCCCGCGAGGCCCCCGAGCCGTTCGTCAAAGAAGTGTACGCCCGGTACCGCCGCATCAGCCGGGACGAGCGGGAGGAGCCTTTCTCATACGTCTATTTTTACTCGAGCCTGTCGTACCTGCAGAGCATCGGCTTGATTTTGCTGCTCTCCACCAAGGTCGGCCGGACGTACACCAATCGGATTCAACTTCTCTGCGATCCGGAGCTTCTCGAAGCGGTTGAAATTGGTCGGTTCGGATAATGCCGCCGGTTCCGAAACAGCTTGCTTTTTGACGGTAAGCTTATCCTTCCTAAACCACTCGCAAAGCCGGTGACCTTGGTCGAGCATCGAACTCGACGGTATCTCGCATCTCTTCTGGAACGAGCGCGGCGTAATGCCTCCGACAAATCTCCGGACTGTTACCCATCAGTTCGCTAATCTTAAACAGACTCTCTCCCTTCATTGCCAGATGACTTCCAAACGTGTGTCGGAAATCCAGGCATCCCCAAGGAAGTCCATGCTGGTTGTTAATTTCTCGGAGCGTCTGCGAAAAGTTATCCGGATCCCAACGGTGTTTTCTTGGCGTTGGAAAGAACCAATTCGAGTCTCGGGCCGGCGTATAACCCTCGAGCAAACGCCGCAGCATTGTGGAAATCGGCACCCGCCTATTTCGTCTAGTCTTCGGCCACCAAGTCTCTTCTCCGACCGTTTTCTTGCACACACGAATCATGCCCGATCGCAAATCCACATCTGCGGGGGTCAACCAAAGAACCTCTTCTCGCCGAAGACCAGCGTAGATCAGCACGGCAACCATAGCCTTCAACTCGGGTTGGTCCACCAACACTTTGAGCTGCATGTCGATCTGATCCAGCGCCAGGAAGCGAATCACAGGCTCCTCTTCTCGGCGCCTGGGAACTGCGTCCACGGGGTTTGGATATCGCCGGTCCACCGACCGAAAGCCGTGCTGACGAATCGCGTAGTTGAACAATACATGTAGCACCTCCCGCATTCGGTTTGCGGTCTTCGGTGATATCCCATCCTTGGTGATCCGCAGGTTGATGAAATTGCTCATCACATTGGCGGACAGCTCCTCCAAGGTCTTGACTTCGACGTGACGGCCCTTGAAACGGTCGATTCCCGCGGATCCCTCGCCGGGCCCAAACCGGCGGTTCCTGGTGCTGCCGGGTTTCAGGGCCTCGCAGATCGGTCCAAAGAAAATCCGCAGATAGGAGATGTCGTTCTTGTATGATTTCCTTGTTCGCGTCGTGGCGAGATGCGCTGTGAATTCCTCGAGCAAGGAAACTATGGGCGTAAGCGATCTGGACTCGAGCTCTCCGGTGACAATCTCCCCCTCTAGTTTCCTGAGTTTCTTCAGGGCGGCGCGTTCATCGGTCGTCCAGAGGGAATGCCGGATCCGTTTGCCCTTGTGGTAGTAACTAACCCACCAAGCTGCCTTACCAGGCTTGCGAAATATGCTGGCCACTGCAGGACCTCCGTGTGGTTCTTCCGGTCCTGCTTAGCTTTGGGCCTCATTTTGGTCACCCCTGGCCAAAAACGGGCGCAAAAAAAGAAGCAGGACCGGAACGCAACTTCCTGATCCTGCTTCGGTTATCTCAAACTAGCGGGGGCTGGACTCGAACCAGCGACCTCCGGGTTATGAGCCCGACGAGCTACCAACTGCTCTACCCCGCATCCATATTAGAAGCAGGACTCTAGGTTGCCATGCTGTGACTGTCAAGCGGGCGAAAATCTGCGTCGAGTCACGGCGGCGGACCTTCTAGTAAAGAATCAAGAAATCGTCCCGGCAGCCGCGATTAAACCGTCGCGGACCTGACCCGGCCGACTGTCGGTTTTCTCTGAAGACGCTCCCTGTCGTCGTTTATTTCTTGCGATCTTCGAACTTCAGCGACGCCGAGTTGATGCAATAGCGCATGCGCGTCGGAGCAGGTCCGTCGTCGAACAAGTGGCCCAGGTGCGCACCGCACTTTTTGCATTGCACCTCAGTCCGGACCATGCCAAAGGCTCGGTCCTCCTTTTCGGCAATCTTGTCCTCCTCCTTCGGGGCGAAGAAACTGGGCCAGCCGGTCCCGGAGTTGAACTTCGTCGTCGAGTCAAAAAGTGGCTCGCCGCAGCAAACACACCGATACACGCCGTCTCCGTGATGATCCCAATACTTCCCGGTGAACGGTGGTTCAGTCGCACTGCACCGTGCCACCTGATACTGTTCCGGCGTCAACTCCTTCTTCCAATCTGCCTCACTCTTGGAAACCTTGTCGGCCATCGGTGCTTTCTCCTGTTGTTCGCCTGCCGATCCAGAAACCCGAGAGGAATCACCCGTCGAGGTTGACGCCCGGAGCTCTCTCGCCACAGGAGCCTTGTCGCTGCCCTCATTGCATGCCAAGAACGGCAATATCGCCATCGCCGCCACTAACCAACTCTGAAATCGCACAATCTGTCTCCTCCGGCGTCGGACTGACCGAGAATTGTAGTCCTGCACAAACGGCACATGCCATGTCATCCGGGCCCGTGAATTCACGTGTCATCCCTGATTAGATGTATCAGGCCGCTCCGCGGTGACAGGGATCATTTCACGTTTACGAGCGTGGGCGACTTGTCCGCGATCGCCAAGCCCCATATTCTCGCGGCTCGAGTTTCGTAAGGTTCCCGGGTCGATTTGAGAGAATTCAAGACTTTGAGCCTCTTGACCATTGCAGAGTTCCTTGGCGGTCTCGGGCTTCTGCTCGTCGGGGCCGAAGTACTCGTTCGCGGGGCGGCCCGCCTAGCCGCGGCCGTGGGGATTTCTTCGTTGGTGGTGGGGCTGACCGTGGTTGCCATAGGGACCAGCGCCCCCGAACTGGCGGTAACGATCAAGTCGGGCTTGTCCGGCAAGAGCGACATCGGCCTGGGCAACCTGATCGGAAGCAACATCTGCAACATTCTGCTTGTGTTGGGCCTCTCAGCCGTCATCGGTCAGCTAGGCGTGGCCACGCAGATCGTGCGAATCGATATCTGGGTCATGATCCTGGCGGGCGTTGCAGTGGCCTCAATGAGCATCGATGGTGTCGTCGATCGACTCGACGGCGTCGTCCTTGCGACCGGCGCAGTTGCCTACACCATGTTCTGCATCTACGTGAGCCGACGCGAAAACGCGCGGATCAATGCGGCGTACGCGAAGGAATTCGGAGGACCGAAGACACCCATGCCGACTTCGTGGTTATGGAATGGCGTGCTGGTGGCGGGGGGGCTCGGTCTGCTGGTACTCGGCGCGGATTGGCTGGTCGACGCGGCAGTCGCACTTGCTCGATCCATCGGCATGAGCCAGCGCGTCATCGGCCTGACCGTCGTCGCCATTGGAACCAGTGCGCCCGAGATCGCCACTTCGGTGATGGCGGGATTGAAGGGACAGCGCGATATCGCAGTAGGCAATGTGATCGGAAGCTGCGTATTTAATCTGCTGGCCATCCTCGGCCTCGGCGCGGTTGCATCGCCCGGTGGATTACTTGTCTCGCGCGCCGCGATGATGTTCGACATTCCGGTCATGATGGCGTCCGCGTTTCTTTGTATCCCCGTATTCTTCACAGGCCTTCGCATCGCCCGGCTCGAAGGTCTCTTGTTTCTTCTCTACTATGCCGCGTATACGACTTATCTCGTGTTGGATGCGAAGCACAGTCGATCCATGGACGACTACCGGACAGTCATGCTCTATGGTGTGATACCCTGCTCGCTTGTGCCCGTGGGTCTGTCAGTGACACGCTCACTGAGGGCAGCACGGCAGCGGAGCCGTCAGGGCTCAACGACGGAGAGGACTTGATCCGCGGCGACGTTGTTCAGCGTACTTACATTTCCAGAGGGCCATCTCACCTTTAACTCGTCGATAACCGTCGCCGAACCGATGCCGAAGTGCGCCTGCGGCTGAACGCCGGCAAATGCGCTGACGCTTGAGAGCACTTCGCGAATCAAGGTGCGCCCTCCCGTGGTAACTGTCACCCGGGCGCCGATGCCAAAGCGATTACTGGCGCCGCCTTGCAGCTTCACGGTAATGCTGTGATTGCCCGCCACCCCGGCATTCAGAAAGATGCGATGCTTGGGATTCGGCGTACCGAAGACGGACGAATTCACAACAATGAGGTCCTGAAATCCGTCACCGTTCAGATCCTCCGTCACAACAGCTCTAGCGGCGTCCTGTTCGCCAAATGACAAAGAACGGTCGGCCTGAATGTTGAAGAGTCCGCGTTCGGCCGTCTGATCGGCGAACGAGCCGTTACCGTTGCTCTCCAGAAATCGGCCGACGCCATGACTGCTTAGCACGATCCCTCGCTGAATATACGAGATCAAATCGCCGGCCCAGTAGAGGTCGAGCAATCCGCGGTTATCCGCATCGATCCATGTCGCACCGAATCCGAACTCGGTCCCCGAAAGCCCTCCGCCTCCGATTGCGTTGGAGGGCGGCAGCGGCCCGGAAGCCGTGACGCCGGTTGTCGCCGTGACGTCGACGAGCACGCCGGCGTCGTTTCGCAGGAGCCGATGAAAAAAAGCACCGTTGGGCAGCGTGTGCGCGCTGGCAATCGAATTCGGGGCGAACGCCTGCGTAAAGTCGCAGCCGACATTGGTTACGAAATAGTCGATGTCACCGTCGCCGTCGTAATCGCCGCTGGCCATGCCCATCCAGCCGCCGTGCCTGTTGAGGAGATCCACCTGTCGGGAGGAGAATGCCATATTGCCGTCATTGTGAAGATAGTCGATGCCGCCCGGGATATCGTGCAGATAAAAGATGTCGAGTCGGCCGTCTCCGTCCACGTCCGACAAGTGAACGACAAATGTCCCGGGAATAAATGTCTGGTTCGCGGTATCGGGAGAAAAGCCGTTTTGCTTTCCGCCCTCGATATCAGTGCCCGTGATGCGCTGATATTGGGCCGTGCCGTTGACGATCCCCGCGCACCGCCAGATCTCGTTTGGCTGGGTTTCGTAGATCGGCACCAGAAACAGCCCGACGACCGAAATGTCATATCGTCCGATGACGATATCGAGCAGGCCGTCGTTATCCAGGTCGCCGATGCCGAAACCCATCGCCGGCGCGTCGCTTGTCAACCCGGACTCCTGCGGCATCACCTGCCGAAATGTCACTGCGCCGGCGCCGTTGGCCCCGTTGTTGAGCATCATGATCGGTCCGGCAACGGTACTTGGCGGGAGGTCAAACTTCTGCCTGCCCAGGAGCAGGTCCAGCCATCCGTCGTTATTAAAGTCGCCGACGGCGCAGGCCGCGCAGTTATCTGCAACGAACGCGACGCCGGCCTCGGCGGCGACGTCGACAAAACCCGCCTGCCCGTCATTACGAAGCAGAGAATTGGCCGCGCCGGCGCCGCCGGGAAGCAGAAGATCGATGTCTCCGTCGTTGTCATAATCGAAGGCGGCAAGGCCACCCCATCCGCGAGGAGTTACAGCTGTTCCGAGTCGATCGGTTGCATCGAGAAAGGCCTTGGGGCCTGCAAAGGTCCGCGCAAGCAGCTCGGTCAACCCGGGCTGACATCCTGGTGACACCACCAGCAGGACAAGCGGGATCGCGAAAAGTAAAGTAATGAGAGTGAGAACGATCCGGCTTCTGAGGATCGAATGATACGTCATAGCACGTACTATCCTCCAGCGTACGAGGCAACGCCTTTATGATATCACGAATGATCCACCAGATGCGAGCGAGTCTCGGATCTGCGCGATCCTCACTGCGAATCTTGCGATCCTAGAGGGTGTCCAGGAAGGCGAGAAGGGCCGCTCGGTCTGCATCAGACAGCACTTCATACGCCTGACGAATCGTTAATGCCTCGCCATCATGTTTGCGAATCGCCAGGTCAATCGAGTCCGCCGAGCCATCGTGGAAGTAGGGCGGCGTTCGGCTCAGGCCCCATAATGGCGCGGTGCGAAATTCCGTCTGTGTCGCGCTGCCGCTGACGATACCCTTGGACCCTGTCGCAAGAATGTCGTGCAGGAGCAGGTCGGAAAAGAGGGGGACATCGCCAAGCGAACTGGCAAGCGACGGAATGTGACACTTCGTGCAACCGACTGACGCGAACACGGCCTCGCCCTGCGCCACCTGGGCTGGATTGGCCGCAGGTTGTCGCGGCGGCCCGGCCACCATGCTCATAAAGAATGCGATGTCCTCGGCGTCTGTCAGCGACAGTTCAGGGTCGGCCACGCCGTCCAGATCGGTCGTCAATCCGAAAGTAAGTCCCGCCTGTGCCGGCAGCGTGAGGCCGAGTTCCGCGGCCATCGCGTCGCGCACGAACTCAGCGACGCTTGGGACGTCCGCCTTCCAACCAAATCTGCCAATTCGGCCATCGGGCAATGTGTGCGCTCGACCACTGATGCCGTCGACGTTGCCGTCGGCCGGGTCCTCGTTGGATATGATGGTCGCCTCGGAGATGGCATCGATCAGACCGGCGCCAAAGACGTGAGGCGTCTGCCGCATCTCGAAGAAATTGGCATCCGCGCCTGCTGAGATCACCGGATGTCCGATCTGGGTCTCCTTGTGGAGAATCGTGTTCGGCGTTGTGGCCGGTGCGGTGAATGCACCGCCGCCGTCGATGTGGCCGTGTCGCATCACGTTCACACCTCGCGGGCCCGCGCCGCCGATGACCGGGTCGAAGTGACACGCCCGGCAACTGTCGCCGTTGAAACGCCCGACGGCATCGGGGCCGGTTAAGCCGCCCGCGCCGTGTGCAAATCCGAAGTCGCGATCGAAGACGCCGCGACCGCGAATGAATCGCTGACCCTCGTCAATCGTGAGCGCACGGAAGGGTCCACCGTAACTGCCGATGGCCGGGATTTCCGTGTTCGGCGGGACGAGTCCGGGACTCGTCTGACCTCGACCTCCGAGCGACAGCAGGAACTCAATGAGATCTGCCTTGTCCTGCGTCGAAAACGCCGCGAATGCATCGCGAGCAGTCTGCGCTTCTCCGCCATGTGCGAGGATGGCTGCCTCAATGGTGTCGACTCGGCCGTCATGCAGATAGGGACCGGTTGCCGCGAGACCCCACAGCGGCTGCGTGCGAAACTCCGAACCGGATGCGTCCTTCATGATGATGCCGTCAGCAAGATCGGTTCCCATATCGTGCAAGAGCAGATCGGAGTAGCACGGGACAGGTCCGCGAGGACCATTGAGCCGGGGGACGTGACAATCCGAGCAGCGAGCACTGTGAAAGAGTTGTCGCCCATGATTGGTTTGCGGAGTGGGGGGATCAAAGGCCGGCGCAGCGAGCATCATCGAGAAGCTGATGAGGTCGAACAGGTCCTGCCCCGACATCTCCGGGTCGGGCACGCCATCGTTATCGAAGTTGGGACCATCGACCGCCGCAGCCTGCTCGTGCGGTCCGTTCTTCACGCCGGCCGGCAGAATGACTCGACTCACGTCGATCAGCTTCTTGCGGGCCGAACTATCGACCGGCAGCATCGCCCGTTGCTCGTTGGTCAGAGGATTCGTGGTGATGCCCAGATGATTAAACAGGGGCCCGCGGATGAAGCCTTCGATGGAAACCGTCTGCGACTTTCGCCCGAAGCGGCCGACGAATCCGCGATCGAAGTTCGCCCGGCCGCTGATGCCGTCGCCGTTGGCGTCGTTGGGGTCGGCGCGGGACAGGAGTTCCTCGTCGCTCAATTCGGCGAGCAACCCCATGCCGAACATGGGGATCGGGTTGCGCTGCGCAAAGACGCTCGCCGTCGCCGGCACCACGGGACGAGCTGGTAGCGTCGGATCGTGATTGAACATTCGGATCACGCCGCCGGCGGCGCCCTGCGACTCGGAGAACTCAAACGTCCCGGCGCCCGTGACCCGACCGGCCAGGAAGAAGTTGCGATAGAGTCCCGCGCTGCCTCCGGGCGTCGGCCGCTCGTGACAGGCGCCGCAAAAGGTCACGTTGAACGCTGGTCCCAGTCCATCGACGATGCCGAAACGCTGGTTGATCACCAGTTTGCCGCGATTAAAAGTCGCCAGTTGGTCAGGTGTGAGCGATGGCATCGGGTCGCCGAGGTTGCCGGTGATCCCGGCGGCGATCGGTCCGTCATCGGTGACGAAGAGATCCAGAAGTGGGAAGAGAAAGCAGCCGGAAGCGCCAATGACAATCAGCGCCGCCGCAGACAGCGATATGCCATGTTTCGTCTTCATAGAATGACTCCAATTACCGCCACAAACGGCAAAAGCCAGAACGACCCGAGGTTCGTGGGACTCTTGATCGCCACTTTGAGCAAGGTGAGCCTTTCAACCCTGGAACGAACTCTAGACAACCTGCGATCCGGCTCGGCGGCCGGCCGATCCAAGTGCCCTGAAAGATTAAACCGGGCGCCAGCGCATGACAAGGAGTGAGGTGGCGAATGGAAAAGCGGAGTGCACCGCCGATTTCATCACCGAGGCGGAAGTGGGCGATCTAAGTGCCGAGTGGATGCCGAGTGCTCGGGCGATCGACTATTTGACTTTTGCGTCTGTGGATTTGCGCGAACTCTTGGGCGCACGCTCGATGGCGAACAGATGCTTCTCGCCGCGGACGAACAAGATGCCGTCGGAGATGGCGGGGGTCGCCATGCACGGTTCGCCGAGCGAGCACTTGCGATAGAGCTTGAAGTTCTTCCCGGCCCGGACGACGTAGATGTCGCCGTCTTCGCAGGTGTAGTAGATTTTCTTGTCGGCGGCGACGGCGGAGGCGGTGAAACCGGCGAGCCCCTTGCCGACGCGCTTGCGATAGACCTTTGCGCCGGTCTTTGCGTCGTAGCATGTCAGGACGCCGTTATCGAGACAGCTATAGAGATAGTCGCCGTAGATCAACGGCGTCTGCATGTAATTGCCCATACGCGGACCCCACCATGCAACGTCCTTGTGGGTGTCCTCGCTCGACTGCAACTTGATCTGGCCCTCGGCGGACGGCTTGATCGCGTAGATCGGGGCCATCATGCCGTGGGCGTTGGTGATATAGACGAGATCGTGACCGATCACCGGTGTGGGCACGGGGATGTCACCGCCGCCTGCCAGTTTCCAGATTTCCTTGCCGGTGGAGAACTCGTAGCCGCCGATGTGCTTGTAGCCATTGCAGACGACTTGCAGGCCGCCGGTGGTCTGGAATATCGCGGGCGAGCTCCATGTCGGCACTTCATCGCGCGGCGTCTTCCAGACTTCTTTGCCGGTCTTTACGTTCAGCGCCGTGACAAACGACCCTTCCTGCACGTCGCACTGGAGAATGACGTAACCATCGTGAATGATCGGAGAGCTGCCGAAACCCCACTGCGCGTCCTTCACGACGTAGTAGCCGGAGTCCAGGACGCCGAAGTCCTTCTTCCAGAGCAGCTTGCCCTTCATGTCGTAGCAGTAGAGCCCTTCGCTGCCAAACATGGCGACGACGTGCTTGCCATCGGTCGCGGGGGTGCTGTTGGCGTGGCTGGCCTTGGTATGCCGCTTGATCTTCGGGACGCCCTCGCAGGCGACTTCGTCCCATTCGATCTTGCCGGTCTTCTTGTTCAGACAGATGACATGCCAACTGTACTGCGAGTCGTCTTCAACAGGCTTGATGTCGCCGTAGAGGCCGACTTTGAGCGGTTGATCGCCTTCCTTGCGGACGGCCGTTGTGAGAAAGACCTGATCTTCCCAGATGATGGGGCTCGACAGGCCGAGGCCGGGAATCTCGGTCTTCCATTTGATGCCTTTGCCGGACTCGGCGTCCCACTTCAGGGCGGTCCTGAATCCCTCGGCGATGCCTGAGGCAGCGGGGCCACGGAATGAGGGCCAGTTAGTGGTCTTTGATTCATCCGTCGCAAGGCTGGCCTGCATTGGCAGGAATAGTGCGAGTGCGGCCATGCGGATCAGGCTGCTGGTCATTTTGATATTCATGTGGTCTGCCCGATTGGGGTCTCGAATGGATGTTCGCCATTGGCGAGTGAACAAAGGTCGTCCAGAGCACAACGGAAGGTGCGGCGGATTCTTTCATTCTTACAAATCTCGAACAATTGCCGCCGTCGTCTCGCCACCGTCGTATTTTTCTCCTTCAACCGGCGATTTTCATGATCATTCCGCTGACGCGGCCGATGCCCTTGGGGCCGACCTTCATGAGCAGATCGACCATGGCGCCGACGGCTTCGAGAAACTTGTCCATGTCGTCGAGGCGCTTGAGGTAGGTTTTTGATTCTTCGTTCTTCGGCTTCTTGCCGCCGGCGTCGGCCGTGACCATCTCGCGGCATTTTTGCAGGGTCTCCAGGATCGGCTCGACTTCGCGGCGGCGGCGCTGGCGGACGATGGTCTCGAAGAGCTGCCAGACGTCGGTTAGGGCGGTGAAGTACTCCTTGCGGTCGCCGCGGATGTGGACGCGGTGGATGAGGCCCCAGTCGACGAGGGAGCGAAGATTCATGGAGGCGTTGCCGCGCGAGACCCGGAGACGCTCCATGACGTCGTCGGTGCAGATCGGCTCGGTGGAGACGAAGCACAGGGCATGAATCTCGGCCATGGTGCGGTTGATGCCCCAGTAGTTGGCCATCTCGCCCCAGCGGCGGATGAAGAGGGCCTTGGAGGCGTCGAGGGCGGGGTTGGCAGGGGGTGGAGGGGATTCGGTTCGGGGTTGAACGGCCATCAGAAAGCTCCTGAAAGCACCGGCAATGCCGGAAGTTTCAAATTCCTCTGAAAGTAGTATAGACTCAGAATCTCCACGCAGCAACTCGTTCCATGCATACTCAACTGTATTTGCGGACTCGCAAGCGACCCGACATTGACATGCTATTCACACCTTATTAGCATATATTTAGATGTCGATGGACATCCCGGAGGTACTATCTCATGGTTCGCCTCGATCATATTTGCTCCTTTACCGAGTTTCAGCGAAATGCGCGCGAGCACATTCAGCGCCTGAAAGCTTCGGGTCTTCCGCAGGTGCTGACCGTCAACGGCGCGGCGGAAGTTGTTGTTCAGGACGCCGCCGCTTATCAGGAACTGCTCGACGCGCTTGACCGCGCCGAAGCCGTTGAAGGCGTCCGCCGGGGCCTGGAGTCCATGCGTCAGGGCAAGGGTCGACCCGCGGGCCAGGCATTCGCGGAGATTCGCAAGCAAAAACGCGGCGAGTCCGATTCGTGACATACCGAGTCTTTCTTCAGCCTGAGGCTGAGTCGGGAATCCATCAGTCGTACGACTGGCTTGCCGAACAATCGCTGACGGCGGCGGACGAATGGCTGAGCAGAATCGAAGCCGCGTACGCATCTCTGTCGGAGCTGCCCGAGCGATGCCCACTGGCGCCCGAGTCCGACTTCTTTGATGTTCCGATCCGACAACTGATCTGCGCAAACCATCGAATCCTCTTCACCATCGAAAAGAGCGTCGTTCACATTCTGCACATCCGGCACACGGCGCGGTTGATGCTGGGTGAACACGTCGACCGGCGCGAATGATGTAACCGTTGTCCATGTACGCCCATGCCGTAGCGGAGTCATGCGTCTAAACCCCCGGACTCGACGATGACGGGGAAGCCGCGGCGGAGGGGGGGGAGATCGGCTTCGAGGACGCCCTGGACTTTTGGCCAGAGTTTGAGGGCTTCGGCGACCATCCAGAATTCGAGGAGCAGGATGATGATGGCGGCGGCGACGAGGTGATATTGGCCTTTGGGCCAGAAGCCGTCGGTGGGGTTGAGGAGTTGATAGAGCATGGCGCCGGCGGGGAGGACGAGCATGACGACGGCGGCGGCGGCGATGTACCACGTCGACATCTTTCGGCGGGCGAGATAGAAGGCGACGACCATGAAGGAGAGGCCGGCGAGGAGCTGGTTGACCGCGCCGAAGACGGGCCAGAGGGTGAGGCCGCCTTTGCCCATGCCGGTGGCCCAGGTTTGTCCCGGCGGGGGGATGGCGGCGATGATTGCGGCGGTGACCACGGCGAAGATGGTCGCGCCCTGCGCGCCCATGAGCGGCTTGAGGTGAAAGGTCTGGGCGAGTTCCTGGATGACGTAGCGCTGAAGGCGCGTGGCGGTGTCGAGCGTCGTCGCGGCGAAGGAGGCGACGAGGACGGCCATGAGGGCGACGGCGACGGGCTTGGGGATTCCGAGGGCGGTGATGAAGTTGCCGGAGCCGTCGACGAAGGCGCTGATCGTGCGGGCCAAACCTCCGGCGGCGGTCCAGGAGTCGTAACGGGTTGACCAAACACATCTTCCACTAAAAACTATTTCTCCCTGCTCCTCGAGACGCAAATAACCATCGTAAATAGGGATCGACTGCCCCCGAGCGATTCTGGTGATCAGGGTTCCAGCTGGGGCGATTCTCTCGGCAGTAGGTACGTTATCAGGTCCAGGCGATATGGAGCGCTCGCGTATCAAGTCCAAGCTTTTCTGTGAAATGGCTGGCAAATCGTCGCGATTGAAGCGGAACGTGTCGAGGTAGTTCCAGGACGGGCGGCCGTTCCGCGCCCAGACAAAGAGTAGGTCGCTTCCGGATTCCTGGCCGGTTACTGCCGCTCCATCTTCAAGTACGAAGCAGCTGAACATGGCAGGGCCTCCCGAAGGCAAATACGAACTTGAACCGAGGATTTTGGGCCCTGCATCTACCCCTCTCACGCCAAGCCCCAATCCAGCGCAGCAGGCGAGGATGACGAGGATGGCGAGGAAGCCTTCAGTCAGCATTGAACCAAACCCCACGAATTGGGCGTCGGTTTCGCAGGCGATTTGTTTGCTACTCGTTCCGCTGGAGACGAGGCAGTGGAAGCCGCTGATGGCGCCGCAGGCGATGGTGATGAACAGGAACGGCATGATCGGCGGGGCGCCGGGTACGTCGGCGCGCACCGCAGGCGCGACGATGGGGACGCCGCCGTCGATGGTGAATGTCGCGACGCCGATGCCAAGCATGAGCAAGGCGAGGCCGAAGACGAGCAGATAGCTGTTCACATAGTCGCGCGGTTGCAGGAGCAGCCAGACCGGCAGGGTGCTGGCGAAGTAACAATAGACCAGCAGGATGCAAGTCCACGTCACGACGGGGCCGACTGTGTAGCCGCCGAGATTGATCGGGGGGATTTTGAAGTCGATGGCCTCGACCTCGCCGGAGAGAATCACGCAGCCGATCATGATTGCCAGAGAAATGAGCGCGGGCACGGTGGGGGAGTAGCCCTTCTTGTACACCATGTAACCGATGACCATGGCGATGGGCATGGCGATCCAGATGGCGAGGACGCTCGACGGATACATGTCGAAGATGTTGGCGATGACGAGACCGAAGATGGCGAGGACGATCATCAGGGCGAGAAAAAGAATGATCAGAAAGAGCAGCTTGACGCGTGGGTTGATGAGGCGGCCGGCGATCTCGCCGATGGTCTGGCCGCGGTTGCGCATGGAGACGACGAGGGCCGACAGGTCGTGGACCGCTCCGAGGAAGATGCTGCCGAAGAGGACCCAGATGAGGGCGGGCAGCCAACCCCAGATGACGGCGAGGGCGGGGCCGACGATGGGGCCGGTGCCGGCGATGCTGGTGAAGTGGTGGCCGAAGAGGATCTGCTTGCGCGTGGGGACGTAGTCGTGGCCGTCGCAGAGTTCGCAACTGGGGACCGGGGCCGCGGGGTCGAGTTTGAAGAATTTTTGGGCGAGCCAGCGGCCGTAGGTGTGGTAGGCGAGGAGGTAGAGAAAAAAGCTGCCGACGGCGATGGCGAGCGTGAGCATTTTCAACCGGCCTCCGGAATCGGGATCGCTGGGGGTAAGCATACCCCGGGGCGGTGGGAGCGGTCGAGGCGGGGGTGGAAACGTCGAAAAGTCGAAACGTCGAAACGTCGAAATTTTGAGCGGCGGCGGGGTTGCGCGGGGGCATTCGAGAGGGTCCAGGAGAATGCAGAGGCGGCGGTACTGATTGGGTCGGCGGTTGGTGTTGAATTTGATTGGGGGTCCGGATTTTCTGGTACCGCTTGCTGACGCGCGCGGCTCGGATCGGGGGGCGACGGCGTTCGCGTAAGTCTTGTGAAATCGAAGGTGACATAAGGTGACACAAGGGCTCGGGGAATTGTGCCAACGCTTGTGGCGGGCATGTGTTGGGGCGCTTCGCGAATTGGGCGGTTTTGAGTGAAAACGCTTAGGGTGAAACAAGACCGGTCTATGCCCGAACATGCACGGCAAATTCCGGGAAAGATCGTTTGTAAGTCCTTGAAAAACGCTTCGGGAAGGTGACACAGAGACGCCGGAGGCCGTCCTGCGTGAATGCGAAGGCGGTGACATATTGCGGTGCGGGAGCCGCTGATGGTCGATCGCCAAACTGCAAGCCGCTTCGGGGCCCAGCGCGGGCGCGGGATGGGTGTGGGTCTTCGCATACCAAAGGAAACACTTGCTCTGCGCTCGCGCCCTTATCCACGTTTCGATTCGGCTCTACGGGGCGATTACAGAGCCGTTTGAACTGCCGATGAACCGTGTGTTGCCGCGGATCGTATAGTGGCGACGCCATGGCATTTACCTTGGTTTCCGACGAACTTTGGAACGAGATCGAGCCGCCCCCTGGCGTCACCGGCGCAGCATCGCTCCCGTGTTCGCCCGGCCGGGCTGCGAACACGGCAGCGGCCGGGGCGTTCTCCAGTATGTTGTCGAAGGCTGCATGGCCTGGTTCGGCAGCTTCCGGCGCATCAAACAGCGCTACGAGCTAACCGGCGCCTATTTTCAAGCCTTCCACGGACTTACGCCGCACTCATCCTCGCCAGGAAACTAGGTGTGCCATGAGCGTTTTGAAACAACCCCTGAGAATAGATCAACTTTGGGTACAAGCGCATGTGAAAACCGCTTTGACACACCAACTGGTATAAACCGTTAGAGAGGGGGGGCAGGACGAACGAACGACTCTTCAACGTGGCCGGCATTCAAGTGATAATCACTGGCTGGTTTTGACTGATAAATAGCGCCCTAGCACTATCGATAGGTATTCGGTGCCGGCTTGGCGTGCAGGCGTTATCGATGTGACCAGGCAAAAACGAAAAGTCTCTTGTTCGCCTTAAGGGCCGGAAAACCCTCTTTTTAGCAGCGCCAGGGCCATTTATTCGAAGAGAATATATGATTCATTCTGCGTTCTCATTGGGAGATCCTTCACGATGTCAAGCAGGACGACAGCCATTGCCAGAGACAGGTTTTTTGCGGAAAGTTCTTGTGTTCACTCTACAGTTTTGGTTAAATAACAAGCGTGAGGAAGCCATGGAGGGGCTTGAACTCAATCCAAATCTCTGAGCATTGGGCCTGGGTGCAATGAACAATTTAGAGGGTCATGAATCGGGCACTGAGCCTTTGATTGCGCACTGTGAAGCAAACAAGAGTCTCAATTCCCTAACTGAAACGATGGGTTTGGACGGTGCACTATCCGACGCGGCGCAATTTGATTTGCGCTCGTGGTGGGTGGTTCACACGAAGCCGCGGCAGGAGAAGGTGCTTGCAGATGATCTGAAGAGGCAGCGGATTCTCTACTTCCTGCCTCTCGTTCGGGCGAACCGAGCCTACTGCCGCAAGCGTGTCACCGTCGAGCTGCCGCTCTTCCCCAGCTACGTCTTTCTCTTCGCAAGTCCTTCGGATCGCGAGGCTGCGCTGAAGACCAACCGGGTGGCCGCGACGATTCCGGTGCACGATCAATTCAGGCTTCGCTTCGAACTACGGCAGATTCACAGACTCTTGGACAGTGGGGAGGCGGTTTCGCTGTACCCCAGTCTGAAGACTGGTTCGCACTGCCGAGTGACGGTCGGCCCGCTGAAAGGAATCTGCGGTGTGGTGATCGGCACTCGGCGGAAGCGGAAGTTCTACGTTTCGGTAACAACGCTCGGTCTGTCCGCGACTCTTGAGATTGACGCGGCGTGGCTTGAGCCGATCGATATCCCTAGTGGGACGCTTCTCGGGTCGTAAGTACAAGTAAATAGCCATTTTAGAAGAATAATCGACCGCGAGTCGACGGAGACGGAGTCCGCGCTTCACGAGGAAGCACCCCTTTGGATGACTCTGAGAGCCACGGTCGAGGCATCCCTGGTTACCACAGCAGATCGCCATATCACAAAAAAAGCCAGGCGGATCGCAAGTATCTCGGGCAATGAGCGAGCAGCCTAAAAAAACAGTTGCCGAAGGTAGTTCCAAAACGGCGGAAGATTCTGGCGGCGTTGGAATGCCCGGCGAGCACCATCGATGCGAAGTTTGCGGAATAGCTGCCTCGAGAGTCAGTGTGCTTTCGGGCTACTTTGAAGGGCAGCCGGTGATGAGTCATCTTTGCCTGTTATGCGTCGATGACCCGAAGACAAGCCTGATTTCGGCGCGCCAAGGGCGAAGCAGAGGCGGCCTCGGTCTGCTGCTGATCTCGCTGGGGGCCCTACTCGGGATTGTCGTGATGTTCGGCGATTACATCCCGGGATTCGAGGGGACACATCAGGGGATCGGCTACGTACAGCAGATGGGCATCGTGTTGGCAGCGGTCGCCATTTTCTTCGGGGCAGTGTTGCGGATCGACCTGGTGGCAATGGCGGGTGGAATGTTGCTGGTGCTGGCACTCAGCGCCGACATGTTCACGCTGCACCGGGGAATGGGATTCGGCTGGAAACAAATGGTAGCAATCGGCGCGGTCAGCTTGCTCGTCGTCGTGGGCCTGGGGCTACGGATCGGGTTTCTGACGGGTGAGAGGACGAGGGCCGCCGGCAAGCGCGGAACGCGAGAGGCATAAACCATGTCTACGGGCACTCAGACGGCACAAACGTCAACGAAGACAGCCAAGGACACCGCGAACGATGCGATCATCGGCGTGATATTGGCGGGGACGCATACATGGCAGAATGGCGGATTCGAGATGCTCCTGCCACGCCCGCTCGCGCCCGTCGTCAACGTGCCGCTGATTCTGCACATCCTTCATTGGCTTCGGGCGGCAGGGATTCGAACTGCGATTATCTGTGTTAATCGCGGGGGTCAGGCCCTGCGAGGGCTACTGGGCGATGGCCGGTTCATCGATATGGACCTCTATTACCACGAAGACCGGATGCCGCGAGGTCCCGCGGGATGTGCGCGGGATGCGGCGCAACCATTTCCCGCGGGGCATTATGTGGTCGTCGAAGCGAACATGATCCCGAGTGTGGCATTGAAGGGGCTCCTTGCGCGACACCAGCAGGAATCGGCGGAGGGCACGATAGCCGTCGGGCCCGTCGCGGGGACACGGCCGGGTGTGTCGGCTCAGCGACCCAGCGGGGTCTACGTGTTTGGCCGCCGCGCGATGCTGTGCAGTTCGCGGAACGGGTATGAAGACTTGAAGGAAGGCCTGATACCGCGTTTGTACAAACAGAACATGCACGTGGCGACGGTGCAGACACCGTATCAGGGGCCACGGTGCCAGGACATTGGCTCGTATATCGAGCTGAATCTGTGGACGCTGGCGCGGATGCGGGCGAATCGAAGCGCCAACGGGCGCTCGGCATGGCAGGGTGACACCCTGATTGAATCGACGGCGCAGGTGGCCACGGGGGCCCGGATTGAAGGTCCCTGTCTGATCGGTCGGGGCACGAAGGTCGAAGACGGCGCGATCATTATTGGTCCGACGGTGATCGGGCGGGATTGCCGCATTGCGGCCGGGAGTGTGGTCCGGCGCAGCGTGCTCTGGGATCGGAGCGATGTGATGCCGAAGACGCGGGTGGACGGGGGGGTCTTCACTGAGTTTGGGGAGTTTCGATCGAGGCGCTTGAATTAGGGCATTCGCAAGCGCCGTGACGACGATACGGCGCAACAGGAACCGATGAGCGAACGAATTTCGCAGTTCGAGTCAGGCATGGATCACGGTCGAAACGCGGCGATCATCAACCGGGCGACCATGGGCGGTGACGCCCACCCGTCACTTGACCTCTACTCAGCAGGCGGGGTCGACGGGCTGCCGATGAGCGCATCGCGGGGGCGGACGCTGTCCGTCCGGGGGATTCTTCGATACAAGAAGACGATCATTTATGTATCGATCCTGACGCTGATCGCGGCGGAGGCGGCGGTGTGGACGCTGATGGTTCCGGCGTATCGGGCGACGGCCCTGATTGAAGTTCAGCCGATCATCCCGCGGCTGCTGGATGAGACGGAAGACACCGGTCCCCTGCCGTTCTACCAGCAGTACCTCGCAACGCAGGCGGACTTCGCCACGAGCAACGCGGTACTCAACCGCGTACTGGATCGCAGCGAGATCAAGAAAACAAACTGGTATCAGGGAGTCCCGGCGACACCATTGGCGCGATTCCAGTCGAAGTCGCCGCCGCTGGATCGGCTGCGGGCAGAGCTGACCGTCGACGTTCCGAAGTACAAACAAATCCTGCAGATTGCGCACGAATGTGCCTTTCGAGGAGAGGCAAAGAAACTGGTGGAGGCGGTGGCGGACGAGTACACGAAATATGTGACGGAGACACGATACCAGCAGGACAGTGAATCGCTGCAATCACTGACCAAAATGCGCGGAGACACCAAGAGCGAACTCGAAGGTCTTGAGGCGCAGGAGGCGGCGCTCAAGAACAACCCGGAGCTGCAATCGCCCGACCTGGAAACGCTGATCTCGGCACGGAAGCAGACATTGGAAGTACTGAAGACATCGCTCAATTCGCTGGACCTTGAGATCCAGATCGTGGAGAAGGATCTGAAGGACGTGAGCGGCGGCAAGAATGACGGGGAGGGCTCCGCGGCGGCCGGCTCCAACTTTGAGATCGACGGCAAATGGCGCAAGATCAGCGATGAAATCAGGGCGGCACAGGCGGAATTGGCGGACAAGAAATCGCAGTTCGGCGAGCGACACCGGCTGGTGACCAGCATCCACCGGCAGATTGAAAGACTCGAGAAGCAACGAACCGAGCGAGAAAAGCAGCTCGAGGCGGGGGCGGCCCCAGATCGTGAACCCGTGCACGCCGCGGCCCTCTCGTCGCCGCTGTCGCCGCGGGACCCTCTGTTCCTGAGCCAGCGGTTGAGCGAACTGCAGGCGCGGCGAGCGGCGACGGCACGGGAGATTCAATCGAAGTCGGATTCTTTCAACGCTACCTGGCGGCTCTACCAGGATTTCAGCAAGGCCCGGGGGCTGGTGAAGGATCGGCGTGAGGTGCTGGCGCGGATCGAGCAGCGGATCTTCGAAATCGAGCAGTTGCGCAAGGCGCCGGCGCACATTCGCCGCATCGGCGAGGCGTTTGAACCTGATGAGCCGGATACGGACAAGCGGCCGAAGATGGCGCTGGCGGGTCTATTCGGGGCGATCGCCGCGGGCGCGGGGGCCGGGTTCCTTCGATACCGACTTTCACCAAAAGTGTATGAACTGACCGAAGTCGATCTCGGCCCCAGCCCGGTGCTGGGACATATGTTGCTGATCGGCGATGAGGAACTGAAATCGAATCCGGCGGCGATCGGCAATCGGATGGAATCTGTTCGTTCGATCCGGACATCGCTGATGCCGATGTTGGGAACGGCGACGGGCCGGACGCTGCAGATCACCAGTGCGGGGTCCGGCACGGGCAAGACGACTTTCACGCTGATGCTGGCGAAGAGCTTTGCATCGTGCGGCAAACGGGTACTGGTCGTGGACGCGGACATGCGACGGGCCTCGCTCTCGCGCCGAATGAACCAGGGGGAGGCGATCGGCCTCGCGGACATGCTGAAGGACACGAGCCTGATGCACGATCAGGTCCGCTTCAAGACGAAGTCGGGGCTGCATCTCATTACCGCGGGCAGAGGGAAGGATTCTCAGGCATCGGAGCTCTTGGCCAATGGGGTTCTCGGCGGGCGCCTGGAGGAGTGGCGAAATGCGTATGACCTGATCCTGTTGGACAGCAGCCCCATCCTGCCGATTGCCGACGGGTCGATGCTGGCGCAGCAGGTGGATGGGTCGATCGTGTTGATCCGCGAGGGACACTGCGATCGAACGATCGTGAGCAAGGCGCTGGCACAGATCGCGGCCGTGGGCGGCAGGCTGACGGGCATCGTATTCGTGAGCTCCGGCAATCGGAGTGATTACAGCGCATACAGCGAGAAAGAGGCAGCTTTGGCGAAATAGCCGGTCGACGGCAGTTGACAGTTCGCGCGCCGCCAGCGGAACGGCGGCGATGCAGTTGTCGACGAGAGCAGGGGCTTCCCGCAAGCAAAGGGGCCGCATTCGCGGAGCTCGTAACGAGGGGACAAGAAAAAATGGACCACGCATCCGACCATGTCATTGTCATCGTCGATCACCGGCCGAGTTTCTTGGCGCGGAGCGGTCGATCGCTGTTGACGCTGCCGCTGGGAAGAACGAGTCTCTTGGATTATCTCGTCGACGAACTGGCGCAAGAACTCGGTGAGTGTGCTGTGACGATCGCGCCGACATTCCAGGCGGAACACGGCTACGCGGCGGATGTCCAACATCGGTGCCCTGGGGCCCGCGTGCTGGAGTTGGCGAGCCTGCACGAGATGCTTTTTGACCTGGAGCCGTCGGACTGGGTGCTGTTCGTCGATCCGGCGGACATTCCAATTCAGGGGATTCGAGCAGCGGGCTTGCCGGAGACGGTGAGGAAGGCAAGGCTGGCGACGCACATCATCGCGCTGGCCACGGATGCCGGTCATGCCGAGGAGCATGTCATCTTTGATGACCGACAACGGGTTCGCACGATCCAGCGGTACTACGGAGGAATCACCAACGTTCAGGCCTGCGGGGTGTTCGCATCCTACGTGCCGGTTTCATCGCTGCGGATCCTGAACGGCTCATTCGGTGTGGTTCCCCGTCATCTGCGGGGTGAACTGGCGATGCATGGGATTCCCAACAACGACATCACGGTCGGTGGCGGTACGCTCGACCTGCGCGAGACTGAGCAGATGCTGCTCCTGAACAATCTGCTGCTGGAAGGGTCGCGAGAGGGGGCGAGCCAGAAGGATGCCGAGACCCAGCGCAAAGATGACATTCACTGCGGTGACGGTGTGCAGATCGATGAGACGGCGCGGATCTACGGGCCGGCGGTGATCGGGGACGGGACCACGATTGGAGCCCGCGCTGTGATCGTGGGGCCGGTCGTGATCGGCAAAGAATCGCGCATCGGCGAGGGGGCGCTGGTTGCGGGGGCGATCCTCGACGACTTCGCGAGGATCGGCGATGGGGAAATCGTCTGCGATCGGATTATCGCCGGCGAGGCGGAGGAGAACTGCCAACGCCAGCCGACGGCGAGACCAACAACGGATGCCGACCAACGCGCCAAACATCGAGACGCTCGAGGGAATGGCGCCGGGAGCCGATTGCACGATAAGGGCAAACCGCGCGCCAGACAGATCGAAGCGCGGCTGAAGAGCGGGATGGACATCGCGACGGCTGCGATTGGCCTGGTGATGCTGTCGCCGGTCTTCGCGGTGGTGGCGGCTCTGGTGAAGCTGACCTCGCGCGGGCCGGTGCTCTTCGGGCACATGCGGGAAGGCAAGGGCGGCAAAGAATTTCGCTGTCTGAAGTTTCGCACAATGTGCGAGGACGCGCATGCCAAGCAGCGAAAGCTGTATCAGCAGAGCGAAGTGGACGGACCTCAGTTCAAGATCAGCAAGGATCCGCGGATCACGTGGCTGGGCAGAGTCCTCCGGGTGACGAACATTGACGAACTTCCACAGTTGATCAACGTGATGCGCGGTGAGATGAGTCTGGTGGGGCCGCGGCCATCGCCATTTCGGGAGAACCAGATCTGCGTGCCATGGCGCCGGGCGCGACTTTCGGTGCGGCCGGGCATCACGGGGCTCTGGCAGGTGTGCCGGCACGATCGCTCGGCGGGTGATTTTCACCAGTGGATTCACTACGACATGCTGTACGTGGAAAACTGGTCGGTTCTTCTGGATGTCAAGATTCTGTTGTCGACGCTGTTGACGCTGAGCGGGCGATTCGGGATGCCGGTGACCTGGTTGATCAGACCGAAAACGAAACGATTGCCCACGCCGGTAACCGGGGCGGACCTTGGCGCAGTTCCACAAACGGCGAACGCCGAAGAGTGGGATTCAATCTGTGAGATGGTCGGCGAGACGTACGGTGTTGAGGCGGGGGGGACGGACGGCACGCGTCTAAGCGGCGACCTCGAGGCCGCGCGGGAAGCGGCGTGGTGGTCCAAGCCGGACGCCGTCGGCAACGCGGCGCAGTCGGCGAGCCGATGACGCAGGTCGAAGGGTCTCTGTCCGTCGTGGAAGATGATCGTTGTGCGTGTGCCTGGTACTCATTGGCAACCAAGGAGAGGAAGGTAAATCACAATGAAGGGTGTAATACTCGCGGGCGGGCTCGGCTCGCGCCTGATGCCGCTGACGAAGGTGACGAACAAGCACCTGATGCCGGTGTACGACCGGCCGATGATCTTCTATCCGCTGCAATGCCTGATCAACGCGGGGATCAGCGAGGTGCTGCTGGTGACGGGGGGCAATCATGCCGGTGATTTTCTGCAACTGCTCGGCAACGGGAAGGAGCTGGGACTCCGCGAACTGCACTACACATATCAGCAGGGCGAAGGCGGGATCGCCGACGCGCTGAGCCTGGCGGAGGACTTCGCACGGGGAGACAGGATCGTGGTCGTGCTGGGCGACAACATCATTGAAAAAAGCATTCGGACGGGCGTGGAGAACTTTGCATCGCAAAGGCGGGGAGCGAGAGTCTACCTTAAGGAAGTGGCCGATCCGGAGCGATTCGGCGTGGCGGCGTTTGACAAAGGCGGACGTATTGTGCGGATCATCGAGAAGCCCACAAGCGCGCCGAGCAGGATGGCGGTGACCGGCATCTATATGTATGACGAGCAGGTGTTCGACTTTATCTCGCGACTGGAACCCTCGGCTCGGGGCGAACTGGAAATCACGGACGTCAACAACTTCTACCTCGACCAGGGAACACTCGAACACGAGATCCTTGAAGGCTGGTGGACGGACGCGGGGACGTTCGAATCGCTGCACCGGGCGAGTAATCTGGTGGCCGACGGCGGAGCCAACCACGTCGAGCCGCAGCACAGCGCACAGGCGGTGCTTTTCTAAGTGGGGCCATTCATGAACCGGATGCTGATTACTGGTGGGGCGGGTTAGTTCGGCTCCAATTTCGTCCGGCGGGTGCAGGACAGGCCGGCGCACGATCGGCGATACGCAGTCAGTTCGACGAAGCTGCAGACCGAGCTGGGATGGCGGCCGCAGGTGGGCTTTTCCTCGGGGCTGGCGGAGACGATTCAGTGGTTTGCCGAGAATGAGGCATGGTGGCAATCGATCATGTCCGTTGAGTACCACCGGTATTACGAGATGCATTATGGGGCATTCGAAGGTGAGATGGTGGAGGCTTCGGCGAAGTGAGACTTGATAGACAACGCGACATGCGGGCGGGAGGCGTGCGGCCCTTTGAATGGACCGAGCCCGGCGCATGAGTCGCAGCGTGCTAAAGCCGATCGGCGAGTCGACGCGGCGACGCCCGTCGCGTGCGCGGGGCCGGCGCAGTCACGGAGAGGCGCAGGCTCCGATCCTGGCTCGCGTCGATGCGCGGACCGCGAGCGCGGTCGTGGGCGTGCTGGTCTGCCTGACGTGGAGCTACTGGAGCACGATCACCGAACTGGTCGTCTTCTGGTTTCGCAATGAGGACTACTCCATCGGAATGCTGGTGCTTCCGGTGGCAGCGTACCTGGTTTGGCGAAGGCGTGAAGAACTGGCGAAGGTGCCTATCCGGCCGTGCCTCGCGGGAGTCGGCGTGCTGGCTTTCGCAGAAGCAGTTCGGTTGCTCGGACTTTACTTCGGGATTGGATCAGGTGACCGATACGCGTTGGTGATCTGCATAGCGGGATTGACACTGCTCTTCGTCGGGCCGGCGATGACGCGTCGCTTGGCGTGGGTGCTGGTGTTCCTGTTGCTCATGGTCCCACTGCCGGCTCGAATCCACGAAGCAATCGCACTACCGCTGCAGGACGCAGCGACGTCGGCAACGGTGTTCGGATTGGAGACGTTTGGATTCTTCGTGGTGCGCGAAGGAAACGTGCTTCGGCTGGACGAACAAACGACGGTGGCGGTGACAGAGGCGTGCAGCGGGCTGCGGATGATGACGGCTTTCGTATTCATCGCGGCGGTTCTGGCTTTCGTGGTCGAACGACCAAGGTGGCAACGGGCGACGCTGCTTGCGCTGAGCATCCCCGTGGCGGTTGCGTCAAACGGACTTCGGGGATTTGTTACGGCGGCACTGACGCACTATTCGGGGAGTACCGTTGTACGGCAAGGCATCCATGACATAGCAGGATGGGCCATGATGCCGCTGGCGCTGGCGATGTCGATCGGGTTGCTGAAGCTCATGGACGTCTTGTGGCGATCACAGAGGGAGGCAACGGCGTAACTGGGGGATCGATTTCTTAAGATCACGGCGCCGGCGCAAGTGAGTTCGGAGTCCGCCGCGAACGAGTTTCTTAAATAGGCCTCTTTCTCCTTTCGCCCTTCCCGGGGCCGTGCAGGCGTGAAACGCTGGTTTCACGGCCCCGGGAATGGAGCGTATGCGAAGAGGAGAGCAGATAAGGAAGTGGTAGGTCAAGACAGGTGAGCCAGAGGTGATGGAGCCATGGGCCAGCGACAAGCCATCGAGCATTGCGAACAGAACCAGCGGCAGCTAAGCCTGCCAACAAGTGGAGACGACAGATTGCCGCCCGGGGCGGAGGAGGCGATCCGCGAACTGGCCAAACGCAATCGCCTGACTCGGCGGGAGAATCAGATCGTGGAATTGATCTGCCGCGGACTGAAGAACGGGTCCATGGCGTACGAGCTGGGGCTGACCATGCCGACTGTTCGTTTCCATCTGCAAAACCTGTACAAGAAACTGGGTACATGTGACAAGGGGGAAGTGCTGCTGCAGGTTTGGAGAATCGCAACGCCAGAGGCGACGGTGTGAGCCGGGAATACGAACCGAGTCAGATTGGAGCAGCACCATGGTGAGTGAAGTGACAGACTTGAATCATTCCGGCAGGGCCCATGCGGCGCGGAAGGGAATCGCGCGGGTCGCGGCCTTCGCGGCGATCTTTCTGGTGGCGACTGGAGCCGGGTATCGTGCAGCGGCCTCGGCACTGGACGCAGCGCTGGCGGAGCGCGTCGAGCTGCCCAGGCCCATCAAGTCATTGCCGATGGAATTTGGCGAGTGGGTGGGCGAAGAGGTGCCGCTGTCGGAAGGGGTGCAGAAGATCGCGGGGAACGACGACTATATAAACCGGATCTACCGGCGGAGCGGAACGCGGGAGGCGGTGAACCTCTATGTTGCGTACACCGGGCGACCCAGGACGATGCTGCGGCACCGGCCGACGGTGTGCTTTCCGAACTCGGGGCACAGCCACCTTGGCACGGAGGAGATCCAGCTAAGGGCAGGGGCGACGACTTCACCGGCCTTGGTACATTCGTTCATGAAGCCGGGGGCAGTTGATGTGCGGACGGTGGTGCTCAACTACTACGTGCTGGGCGGAGACGTGACGGTGGATGAGGACAGCTTCTGGGGAGTCGAGTGGCGATCGCCCAACCTCGCGCGGGACGCTGGGCATTACGTGGCACAGGTGCAGATCGCAACGAACGCGGACATAGACAACGGGCCGGCACGGCGACGGGTGACGCAATTTGCGGAGGCGACGCTGGGAGAGATATTGGAACTGCTGCCGAAGAGCGGCGATCACGGCGGGCCATGAACACGCACGTACGACCCTCGAGGAGGAAGGCGTCGAGTCGCGACAGCTTGGCTCCATCGGGCCGCGGCTCATGACATTGGCAAGACACGGACCGTTTTTTCAACCGTTCCGGCGAGCGTTTATTCGTCCGGAGCGTCGACAACTGCTCTGGAGCGACGTGTGAGACGGCGATCAATCAGACGGGCGAGACAGAGCCCGGCAAGGCCGCTGGCGATGTCGGCCGCGTCGCCCCAGTCCGGCGCGCGAGGGCGGAAGAGGTCGAGGTGGGCGAAGATGTCGAAGAGCTCCTTGGCGAGGAGGACGGTGACTGCCACGACGGCGGCACCTCGCGGGGACAGTCGAAGGCGACAAAGGGCGTAGAGAGCGACGATAAGAACAAAGCGGGCGGGCCAGTCGAGGGGGATGCCGAGGACGCTGTGATGAGCGAACCAGGCAAAGACGCTCCGCAGACTGTGGACGAAGTTGACAAGCCACGTGGGCCACGAGGATTCAGTAAGCGCGACGGTGTACGGCACGACGACGATTGTGACGGGGGATTGCGGGCGGGGCAAACCGGGCGTTTCGAATCCGCGGGTTCGCGGGGCGTTACCAGGTCGGCTGCGTTCTTTTCTCTCCTCGGCCGGCGCGGGGGCCGGCTGCTACGCGGAAGTCAGGGGAGCCACGCCCAGAGCTGGAATCGAAGCCGACGCGGATGAACGGATGAGAACGACGTGACAGCAACGGCAACAAACTTCCAATCGAATATTTCGGCCACGGCTGGTGAGCGCGAGGGGCGGCCGCTGAAGGTGGCGTACTTCGGGGCGGCGCCGGACACGGCAAACCTGGGCGTGTCGGCGCTATGCATCTCGGTTCTGCAGGAGATGTTCGGGGATGACCCGCGTCACGAGATCACGGTCTTCGACTATGGACGCGGGGGGCGACAGGAGACATTTGAATCCGCGGAGGGGCACCATACATACAAGCGGGTGGGAGCGAAGCTGTCCCGCCGGTACTGGCAGCGGGAGACATTCTGGAACATCCGCTGGTCGCACCGGCTGGGTGGCCTGGGGAACGAAGCGGTGAGAGCGCTTCGCGAGGCGGATGTAGTCTTCGATATCAGCGGGGGCGACAGCTTTACGGATCTGTACGGTTCGCGGCGGTTCGCGTCGGTGAGTATGGCGAAGGAACTGGCACTGGAGATGGGCAAACCGCTGGTGCTGTTGCCGCAGACGTATGGACCCTTTAACGAGAGGCGAACGCGCGACAAGGCGGCGGATATCGTGCGGCGGTCGGCCGTGGCATGGGCACGTGACGAACGCAGCTATGCGACGCTGAAGGAACTGGCGGGGCGCGACTTTGACCCGGCGCGGCACAAGTGTGGGGTGGACGTGGCCTTTGCGCTTGAGACACGCGCGCCAACTATGCAATTGCCGGGGTCGGTGGCGACCTGGCTGAGCAAACAGAGAAAGGCCGAGACGATCGGCTTCAATGTGAGCGGGCTCATCTGGCACGACCCGGCGGCGATGCGGGCGCGGTATGGCTTCAAAGCAGACTATCGCGAGGTGGTGCTGGGATTTCTGCGGCGGGCACTCGTCGAAAGCGACGCGAACATCTTGCTGATCCCGCATGTGATGACAGCGCCGGGGCACTATGAGAGCGACCCCGGGGCGAACGAGGCGGTGAGGGCGGCGCTGGCCGACGATGGGGATGCGCGGGTGCGGCGGGCGGCGAGCGAGCGGGTAGAACAGATTCCCATGGGAATCAATGACCCCCGAGAGATGAAGTGGGTGATCGGGCGGTGCGACTGGTTCTGCGGGACGCGAATGCACGCGTGCATTGCGGGCCTGTCGAGCGGGGTGCCGACCGCGGCGATCGCGTACAGCATCAAGACGATTGGGGTCTTTGAGACGTGCGGGGAGGGGGAAAGCGTGATCGACCCACGGTCAATGGGGAGTGAAGCGGTTGCAAATCTTTTGTGGAACCGGTGGCAGCGACGGGCGGCGACGGCGGCGAACTGCCTGGGGGCAGCCGATGCGGTGGAGCGGGCGCGGGGGTTCACACGGGAGCTCCAGGCGAGTCTGTGCGAGCGATCTCAGAGTCTTCTTGCGGAAGGGGTGATGCGCTGAGCCTGCGGAAGAACGTCTTTAAGGGGGCGGCGATCCTTAGCGCGGGCCAGGGACTGGGCCGCATTCTTTCGTTTGTCAGGAATCTCATCGTGGCGCGGCTGGTGACCCCGGAGGACTTCGGCATTGCGGCGACGTTTGCGATCACCGTTTCCGTCTTTGAGATGATCAGCGATCTGGGTTCGGATAAACTGATTATCCAGGCGAAGGACGGGGACAACGAATTGCTGCAGGCGACGGCGCAGTCGTGGCTTTTCGTGCGGGGACTGATGGCGGCGATCTTAATTGCGGGACTGGCCAATCCGATCTCACGACTCTTCGATGTGCCGGAGGCGCAGTGGGCATTCGTCGTGCTCGGGCTGGTTCCGCTGATGCGGGGCCTGGCTCACTTGGATCCCATCCGCTTGCAGCGGGGGATGCGATTCGGACCGCAGGTGGCGGCAGAGGCCGGATCGCAACTGGTGGCGACTCTGTCGGCGTGGCCGTTGGCGGCGTGGCTGGGGGACTACTCGGCCATGCTCTGGCTGGTGATCCTGCAAGCGGGGTCGTTCACCATCATTTCGCACGCCTTTGCTCTCCGGCGATACCGTTGGGCCTGGGACCGGGGGAGCGCCCATCGCTTAGTAACCTTCGGGTGGCCGCTATTGGTGAACGGACTCCTCATGTTTGGCATCCTGCAGGGGGACCGGCTGGTGGTGGGATCGATGTATTCCATTCGGGACCTTGGCCTGTACTCGGTCGCGGCGGCGCTGACTATGACACCCACAATGGTCTTAGCGAGCTTGAGCGTATCACTTCTTTTGCCACTGTTTTCGGAGGTTCAGGACGCTCCCGAGCGACTTTGTCGCCGCTACCGACTCAGCGTGCAGCTCTTTTCAGGACTGTCCGGCCTCACTGCCGTTGGCTTCATCCTGGCTGGTCAGCCACTGCTCGTACTCTTTTTTGGGTCGGCGTATGAGGATGCTGGAACGATCATTGCGGCGCTGGCAATCATGCAGGGAGCGAGGTTGCTTCGTATTGTTCCGACAGTGGCAGCGATGGCGCGAAGCGACACGAGCAACTCGATGATGGCGAACTTATTCAGAATCGCCGCGCTACCGCTGGCACTCCTGGCCGCATGGTTTCACTTGCCCATTTTCTGGATCGCGGTCGCCGGCGCGGCAGGAGAGCTGTTCGGGCTACTTTATTCACTCAGTCG
>WBZR01000575.1_pt2 | contig 42496 bp, 30 predicted proteins | sample 5204231 | NCBI WGS metagenome assembly WBZR01 (sample SAMN12412403, study PRJNA552823) | activated sludge metagenome | isolation source: activated sludge from anammox sidestream of wastewater treatment plant... | place: USA: Virginia | collected 2017-08 | reverse complement strand
CAGTCTGGCCGATGAGACTGCCGCCAGCGCCTGAGTCAATCGAGTCAATCGTGAGCCAATTGGCGTTGCTGGTCGCCGTCGGCGGCGCGCTAGGGGGCAGGACGACGCTCACGCTGCCACTTCCGCCAATGCGCGTGAATGCGTCGCCGACATTGTGATCAATGCAGGCCAGCGGAGGTTGGACGACGTTGAGTGTCGCCGCGTTGGTGCGCGTTCTGCCGCAGGGGTTCGTGAAAACGGCGCGGTACTTATTGCCGTGCTTCACTGCTCCTGCCGCGATGAACAAAGTCCCGCTCGTCGCATTGGGGATGTCAGTCCACGTCACGCCGCCATCCGTACTCACTTGCCACTGTACGACGGGGGCGGGGCTGCCACTGGCCGCCGCCGTGAAGACAGCGTTCTTGTTCGGACAGACCGTGATGTTGCGCGGGTGGAGCGTGACTCGCGGCGGCAGGCACGGTTTGCACTTGCCCGCTGCCCCGGCTCTGAAGATGGACTCGATTTCAGCCGTCGCCAGGGCGCGCCCGAACAGTTCCAGTTCGTCAATTTGCGTCTCGATGCCGCCGATCCTCAAGTTGACGCCGCTGTCAATATTGCCCAGCCCGGCGCCGATGTTCTGCGTCTCGGAGAGAGATGCGGCGCTGTGCAGAATCTGGAAGCGAACGGTCTGCGGCGATGCGCCGCGATCCACCACAGCCGCGACGAGTTGCCACTGGGCAAAGACGATTGGGATCGCGCTGGTGAAGGTTTGCATAACGCTACCGTCGCCAAGCATCAACACCATCTTGTCGCCCTTGATCGAGAGCCGGTAGCCGCGCTTCTGCTGCTGGTCGAGCTTGTCAACGATGATCTTCTCGATGGTTGGGCTTTGCTGTCCTGTCCTGATCCAGGCGTCAATCGAGAGGCTGCCCGTTCCGAAGTTGAGCGACGAATGATGCGGGACGCCCACAATGCTGCTGCTCTGAATGAAGCCCATCGCGCCCGCCACCTGACCCGCGACCGCGTTCGGCGCGTTCGAGCCGACCGCGCCGCCGGGCAGCGGCTTGCCGTGATTGGCGCCGGCCAGATCGTTGACCACCGTCGCGCCCTTCGGCTCGTCGAGCGGCCACCACGCGCGCATCCCTGTTGGCGGCGGCGCGCAATCGCAACACTGGGCCGAGGCGCGTGTAAACTCCACGCGCAACCCCGTAGCGAAAGAATCATTGCGCACCCGGAACTCGATGGTGTTCAGCCCCGTGTTGATGAAACCCGTGTTGATGGTGAAGGATTGCCAATTCTGGAAGCCCGTGTTGACGGTGATGTCAGCGCCGGGCACTTTGACGCCGTTGAAATAAATCTCTCCGCTGTTATCGGCCATCCACTGCCCGCTGATGATGGCCGAGGCCGGATCGCACGTCGTCAGCCTGAAGACGTGGCGGTAGACGTAAGTCCCCGCCGGCCCCACGTGATTGGCGAACGGGCTGATCCACCGCGAGACAGGCGACGCGGAGTTCGCCATCCATTTCAGAAATTCCGTGACCGCCAGCGGCTGCGCGTTAGCGCTCGAAGGCAGTGTCACGACGTAGTGGGTGTCGGCGGACGGCAGCGGACTGAGCGATTGACCGTTGCTGTCTACGCCCGTGTTGAAAAGCTCGCGATTGAGCAGGCTGCGCGGCGGGCAGGCCACATGCAGGTTGTAGACCTTCGTGGTCATGCAACCGCAGTTGTCGAGCGCCTTGACCGTGAACTGAAAATCGCCGCTCTGCGTGGGCGTTCCGATGAGCGCGCCTCCATTGGTCAATTGCATTCCGGTCGGCAATTGGCCGCTGGCAATGCTGAACGAGTATTGGCCGCAACCGCCCGTGGCCGTGAACGTTTGGGACGAAGACGGATTGTAGTCCACGTTCAGCGTCGCGTCGGGCAGCGTCGCGTTTTGCGGGTTGATGGTGAGCGTCGCGCAGTTGATCGTGAACGAGTAAACGCGCGCGCCCTTGCATCCGAATTTGTCGGTCACGGTGACGGTGAACGAGAAGGGGCCGGTCTGCGTAGGCGTGCCTTGCAGCTTGCCGTCGCTCGCGAGTTGCATTCCGTTCGGCAGCGCCCCGGCGGTCACCGCGAAGGTGTAAGGCGCTGTTCCGCCACTCGCCGTCAGTTGTTCAATCGGCGTGTAGGCGGCGCCAGCCGTCCCGTCGTGAACAGTCGTGGGCGCGATGGTAATCTGCGGACAGTTTACCTGCCAGACAATCGTTATCGTTCCCATGCAGCCGTTCTTGTCCGTCACCTTGATGGTGAAGGTGAACACGCCGCTCACGCCAGGAACGCCGGTGAGCGTGCCGTCGGGTTGCAGCGTCACGCCTTGCGGCAACGAACCGCTGAGCAACGTGAACGTGTACGGCCCCATCCCGCCGCTGGCCGTGAAGACCTGCGTGAACGTTTGGCCGATTACGCCATTGCTGAGCGAACCCGGCGTGATGGCGATGGTCGTGGCGTTGGCCACGCAGTTGTTGATGAGCACAGCAGCCTGACTGGCCCCCGGCACGGTAGCGATGAGGTCGAGCTTGCCGTCGTGATTGACATCGGCGACCAGAATCCTGGTTGAGACGCCGGTCAGCGCGACCGTGACGCCCGCGCCGAACGAACCATTGCCGTTGCCCGACAAAGTCACGAGTTGCCCGGTGTTGCCGTTGGTAGTGATCAGATCGGGATTGCCGTCACCGTTCAAATCGCCGGTGGCGATGCCCGTCGGCGAAGCGCCCGCCGCGAAATCGGTCTTCGCGCCGAACGTTCCATTGCCATTGCCGAGCAACACCGAGACCGCGCCCGCCGCATTCGCCAGCGAGTTGGCTGCGGCGATGTCTTTGTTCCCATCCAGATTGAAATCGCCGACGGTCAAATTGAATGAGCCGGAACCGATGGCGAAATCCTGTTTGGCGTTGAACCCGCCGCTGCCATTGGCCGTGAAGACCGAAACGCTTGCGGCGCCGATGTGCGCCACTGCCAGATCGAGCGCGCCGTCGTTGTTGAAATCGGCCGCAGCCACGAAGACCGGACTCGAGAGCGTGGTCAGCAGCGCGCCCGAAGTGAAGCCGCCCGCGCCATCGCCCTTCAGCAATCGCAGGCCGACATTGTTGGCTACCGCAAGATCGAGGTTGCCGTCGTTGTCGTAATCGAGCGCGACGAGCGATTGCGGCGCGCCGCCCGCCGCAAAAGCGACCGGAGACTGGAACGTCGCATCGCCATTGCCAAGCAGCACGGCGACGTTGTTGCCGCCGCTGGCCAGCGCTACGGCCAGATCGAGCTTGCCGTCTTCGTTGAAATCGCCGGTTGCGACCGCGTTGGGCGTCGCGCCGACGTTCGTGGTCGTGATGGGCGTCGTGTTGAAGCTGCCGCTGCCGTTCGGATTGGCGACGAAGACCGAGATCGAATTGGCGTTGCGGTTGACCGTCACCAGATCGTCTTCAACGTCGCCGGTGGTGAAATTGCCGAGCGCGATGGCGGCCAGGTTGGTTCCGCCGGTGTAATAAACCGGCGGGTCGAAACCGGGTGTATCGCAGGCTTTCGGCTCGCAGTTGTTCTTGCACTTGCCCGCGCTGCCCGCGGCGTAGATGGCGTTGAGATCGGCGGCGGAGAGCGCGGTCTTGAAAATCTCCAGTTCGTCAATCACGCCGTTGAAGTAGTTGGCGGTGAATGCCGCGTGCCGTTTGCCGATCAGCAGGTTCGCGCTGTTGCTGAGATTGCTGATGATCGGTGTGAAGGTGTGAACGAGTTGGCCATCCACGTAGATGTTGCCGAAGGCTGGGCGGCAACGCTTGACCACCACAGCGATGAAGTGCGGCTGCCCATCGTTGACCAGCGGACTGGGCGCGGTGAAGTTGGAGAACGTGGAGCCATCGCCCATCTGGAATCCCACACGCCCATTTGAAATATAGATGTGATAGCCGGACGGCGCGGCCTGGCCGTTGGGCTGCGCGCGTTTGTCGAGGATCGTTTGCAGGCCCGCTGCGCTCGAAGTCCTGATCCAGGCGTCAATGGTGAACGAATCGGCGGCGTCGAGAACGCAATTGCCGAGCATGTCTATGTCCGTGGCGTTGGCCACTTCGACGTAATCGTCTACGCCGTCGAACGAGAGCGCGCCCGCCACAACGCCCGCCGCTGGCGTTGGCCGAGCCGGCGTTGGGCCGTAGACGCCGATGTTGTTGAAGCCCGCGATGTCGTTGGCCACTGCGCCCGAAGTCTCGTCGAACGGCAGCCAGAGTTTCAGCCCGGCGGGCGGCGTCACGCACGGGTTACAGCCCGGTGTGGCGCGATAGGTCAATCGCAACTCGATGAATTCGCCCGGCGACCAATTGATGTTGGAGTTGGCGGGAGCTATGGGCACGCGAACCGAATTGGCCGTGAAGGTAGTGCCGCCGGCCACGTCGAATTGCGCAATCGGTTTGTTGGTGACGACGTTGACGCCGGTCACTGTTCCGGGACAACCGCCAAGCTTCGGATCGAGATCGCTGAAAAGGAAGAATGATCCCTGGCCGTAAGTGGCGACCTGGCCAATGAAATCAATGCGGATGGTTGAACTGTCGAGGTCAATGTTCCAGCGCGGCGATGAGCCTGCGGCGCCCAGCGTCGGGCCTGCGTTCGGCAATTCGACGCCCGCGCCGACAACGACCTGTTTGACCGGGCCGTTGACGAACTGCACGTTGACCGTGTCGCCCGTGAGCGAGGCCAGCACGGCGCGGTTCAGAATCACAAGCGCGGCAAGGCAGACCAGCGCAAGAAGTGAAATCTTCCAGGAAAGACGGGAAAACGGGATGGCAAGGGTGTCTTTGAACATAAAATTATTCCTCCTTGAACGTGAGTGGAGATGGCTATCCCTATTCGCGTTGCTGACCAGCGTTTGGGAGTCACGCGGAACTGATGCGTTCATCCTGTAAAGCGATGTCCGCCTCCAACTCGTATCACCCTTGAAAGAATTTTTCCGCCATCAACGACCTGGCTTGATCAGTTGATGGAATAGCTGATCAAAGTATGTTACTTGAGGCGGCGGGCGTAGCTGCTTCTTTATCCACCGTGTAATCCATCCATCCGATCATCATCTCATCGTAGATCGGCTCGCCGTAAGGCACGGCTATGGACAGATCGAAATCGCATTTTTCACTCGTTGATCTGAATGGATAATGAAATGCGGGTATTCTTCCCCATCCAGTGCGAGATATTTCCCATCAGCAGCGGAATTTCGCTACATCTGGAAACTGATGAAGTTTGCTGGAAGATGGCGGAGGGATAAGCAAGCAATATGCCTCAAGAGAGAATGGTATCTGAATACCGCAAGAGCAACTGAGACAAACTGCGATATCGCTTGATCGAAGATGTCACGGAGGGAAAATAAAATCGCCGGTCTCTGAAAGCCTGATTCAATACGAAGGGGCAAAGATTCAATGGGACGAAGAGAAGTGAAAGCTCTTCATCCCTTTGAACCTTTGCCCCTTTGAACCTTTGTGTCGAGCCTGCTACGGCTTCATCCCATTCAACACCAGATTCTCGATGAAAAACTCCATCATACGATCCGACCTGATGCCAGAATGTCCCGCATCCGGGCCGACCTGCACGTCGAAGCTCTTGCCTGCTTTCTGCAAAGCCTGAATCAACTGCATCGAGTTGTTCGGATGCACGTTGTTGTCCGCCGTGCCGTAATAGATCATCAAACGGCCCTTCAGCTTGTCGGCGTAATTCATCGCGTTGCCCGCTTCATAACCTTCCTTGTTTTCCTGCGGAATCCACATATAACGCTCGGTGTAGATGGTGTCGTAGTGATACCACGCGGTCACCGCCGAAGAAGCTGACGCGGCCTGGAAAACGTCCGGATGGCGCAGCAAGCACATCGCCGAAGAATAACCGCCGTAAGATGTGCCGAAGATGCCGACGCGATTTTTGTCAACGTAGGCGCGGCTCCAAAGCGATTTCACGCCCGCCGCCTGATCATCCATTTCAACCGTGCCGAGTTTCATGTAGATGGCGTCGAGGAATCGTTTGCCGCGTCCGGCGGCGCTGCGCGAATCGAGCGACGCCACCAGGAAGCCGTATTCGGTGAGCGGATTCGGCGTCGTGAAAGTCTCGCGCGCGCCGTTGGTGGCCGGGCCTGCGTAAACGCTGACCAGCAGCGGATATTTTTTGTTCGGATCGAAATTGGATGGGAAATGCAGCAGTCCGTGCAAATCGGTCACGCCGTCAGCCGCTTTGTATTTGATCAACTCGACGCGCTTCAATCCGAGTTGATCGAATTTCGTCGTGTCGCTCTTCGCCAGTTCTTCGATGACCTTGCCGTCGGCGTCAATCAGGCGCGTCACGGGGGGCGAATCGTGCGTTTGCGCCACGTCAATGAAATGCTTGCCGTCCGGCGCGACATTGACTGTGTGATTGAACGCCGGATCGGTCAATCGTTTATCGCCTTTGCCATCAAGGCCGACGCGATGCAACTGCAATTTCATGTGGTTGTCGCCGCTGCGCGCCAGGTAATAAAGCATCCCGGCCTCTTCATCAACGCTGACGATGTTGGCGACCTCGAATTCGTGATTGGTCAACGTCGTCAGCAGCCTGCCGCTCAAATCGTAAAGATAGAAGTTACGCCAGCCCGTGCGCTCTGAAGTCCAGATGAACCGTTTGCCGTCTTTCAGAAATCGCATCGCCGGAGAGTTGTCGGTCCAACTCGGCAACCACTCTTCGCGCACGATCGCGCGGCATTTGCCAGTCTCAGGATTGCACGCGGTGAATTCCATGATGTTCTGCCGCCGGTTGGTTCGATTGCAGAGCAATTCGCTCCCGTCAGGCGACCACGAGACGCGATAGACGTAATGACCGACGACGGAATTCTCGAACGGCTTTCCGTCGCGAACATCAAGCTGGATCGTCTTTTTCGTATCGAGATCGTAGACGAGCAAGTCGGCGATTGGATTGGCCACGCCCGCTTTCGGATACGCTTCGATGTCCATCTTGCTTTGCAGCCTGGTCTGATCGAGTTGCAGGAAGTAATCAGGCACAGGGCTTTCGTCGAAGCGATAGAACGCGATCTTTTTGCCGTTCGGCGACCACCACATCGCGCTGGTCTGGCCCAGTTCCTCGCCATAAACCCAACTCGCCGAGCCGTACTTGACGCGCGTCTTCTGGTTGCCGTCTGTCGTGATGGCCGCCTCGTCGCTGCCATCGGCGGCGCTCAACCACAAATTGCGGTCGCGGTAAAAAGCTTTCAGCTTGCCGTCGGGTGAATTGGCCGAATTGAATTGCCGCCCGCGCTCAGGGCCGCCCGCCTGACGTCGCCCGCCAAACGCGCCCGGCGCTGGCGCGTTGTTCGCTTCAGTCGGCGCCACTTCCGTCGTCGTTCGAGTGGCGATGGTGTAGCGATAAGCCTTGCCGTCTTTGCGATATTCAAAAGCCTGCCCGCCGTCTTTCCAGACAACTGCGAGCGCGCCCGGTTTGATTGAGCCGGGAATCTCGCGGCTCATCTTCTGGTACTGCTCATAACCGGGCATCGCCTTCAACCGATCCTGCGCGCCGGTCGTCGCTGGCGCTAGGCCGCCGAGGCCGAGAATGGCCACCATCGCGGCGATCAGGCTTCGGCGTGGAACATCCGCAATCCTGCATTTCATATTCTGTGTCTCCATGCTGAAAAATTTGACTTGCGACTTTCTGATCCTGTTCATCTACTCGGCGATCTTCCCACCGCTGCCTTTGCCGACGCGCGGCCCGCGATTGTCGCGCACGGGCGCGTGATCGAGGTTGGCTACACGGCGTCCGGTTTCGTAAACCAACTGGCCGATGCGAGCCATCTTCTCGAAGTTGATCTTCTCGACGCTGTCGGTGTTGACGTGATAATCGGGGTGCAATCCCGTCGTGAAGAAAACTATCGGGATGCCTTTGGCGGCGTAGCTGTAATGATCGCTGCGGTAATAGACCTGTTCCAGATCGGTCGGGTCGTTCATCTCGAAATCGAGCTTGAGCGGTTTGGCCAGGCTGGCGTTGGCGTCCACCGTAATGTTGTGCAATTCGGTGCTGATGCGGTCGGAGCCGACCAGATAGACCGAGTTCGCCTCTTCGGCCTTGTCGTCGCGGTTGCGTCCGACCATGTCCATGTTCAGATCAGCGACCATCTTCTCAATCGGAACCGTCGGATAATCGGCGTTGAAACGCGATCCCCACAGGCCGCGCTCTTCGCCCGCGAACCAGAGGAACATCAGCGAGCGTTTCGGCTTCGGCCCGCTGGCGAAAGCTTTGGCGACGCCGAGCAGCGTGACCGTGCCCGATCCGTCGTCGTCCGCGCCGTTCCAGATGCGATCTTCGACGGCGCCCTGTTTGACGCGACCGACCGCGCCCTGACGCTGCGGCCCATTCTGCGTTTGCGCGATTTCTCCTTCGGCGTAGCCGACGTGATCGTAATGCGCGCTGAAGAGCGTATAACTGTCCTTGAGTTTCGGATCGCTTCCTTCGATCACGCCCACAACGTTGCGCGTGAATTGCGTGCGAACAACTTGATAGTCGGCGTCGAGGTTGAAGGTGAGCTTGACGCCTTTGAGCGTGAACGAAGGCAGCGGCTCCTGCTTCGCGGCTTTATCTTTCAACTCGGCGTATTTGACATCGGCGGCGCTGAATAGAAATTCAAAAAAATCATCCTGCGCGGTCACGTTCGGAGGAGTCGGATGATCCAGCCGCTGCACGGTAGTGAAATCCGCCTGCTCGCCGCCGCGTCCGCCTTGTCCGCCGCCGCCTCCCGGCCTCCTGCCGAATCCGCCCCCAGCGACGCCGATACTTGCGACGGCCTGTCGTTGATCGGTGGCGTAACGAGCGCGCCCACTGAGCGCGCGGCGGAATTGTGGTCCCAATCCTTTCGGCCCACTGGCGCCGAGGTAGACGACAGCTTTGCCTTTCACATCCTTGCCCGCGTAATCATTGTGATTGGCCAGCGGCGCATCGAGACCGTAGCCGAGGAATTCAACCTGATCAACGCTGAAGCTGCGTTTGCCGCCGACGTTTTTGGGAAAAGTGATTCCTTCGCCGTCTTTGAAAGTGCGCGTCTGCCCGTTCACTTCAACCGCGAGCGTCGAATGATTCGCGCTCTTGACGCCGAGCACGCGCACGCGCTGGAAATACGAACCATTGTCGCCGCCGGGTTTGACTCCCAGCGAACGCAGTTGCTCGGCCAGATAAGCGGCGGCCAGCCCCAGACCTTCCGAGAACGTGGCGCGGCCTTCAAGTTCGTCCGAAGACAGATAGGACAACCACTTTTGCAAATCTTCTGGTTGGATTTTTGCGCTGCCGGCTTTGCGGGTCTGCGCGGGAACGGCGCTAAGCGTCAGGCAGAGCGTGATTGCCAGCGCGAACATCCTTGTCACTCGACGAGAAAGCATCATTACTTTTCCTCCGGATTGATGTTTGGAATGGATGGAAATCTTTACTTCAGGTCTGATTACGGATGACCGGCGCGCCGGGTTACAGCAATCACTCCGTCGCCTTCTTCGCCTTCGGTCTCATGTTCGCCGCCAGTGTTTTCTTGCGCATTCTGATGGATTGTGGCGTGACTTCGACCAGTTCGTCGTCGGCAATGTATTCAATCGCCTGTTCCAGCGTCAGTTCGCGCACGGGCACGAGCCGCAACGCTTCGTCGGCGGTCGAGGCTCGCATGTTGGTCAGCTTCTTTTCGCGGACGATGTTCACGTCCAGGTCAACGTCGCGCGAGTTTTCGCCGACGATCATTCCTTCGTAAACAGCGGTTTGAGGTTTGACGAAAATTTCGCCGCGCTCCTGGAGGTTGTAGATCGCGTAACCTGTCGCGTCACCCGGACGGTCGGCGACCAGGCTGCCTGAGCCGCGCCCTTCCAGTTCGCCCTGCCATTTGCCCCAGCGCAAAAACAGCGTATTGAGCAAGCCTGTGCCTTTCGTTTCGGTTAGGAATTCGTTGCGGAAGCCGATCAGACCGCGCGATGGGATTTCAAACTCCATCCGCACGCGCCCGTGACCGTGATTGATCATCTTGGCCATCGTGCCTCTGCGGCGGCCCATCGCTTCAGTGACCACGCCGATGAACTGGTCGGGCACGTCAATCACCGCCAGTTCGATTGGCTCGTGCGTTTCGCCGTCAATTTTGCGCGTGACGACTTGCGGGCGCGCGACGTTGAGTTCGAATCCTTCGCGGCGCATCTGTTCGATCAGGATCGCAAGCTGAAGTTCGCCCCGGCCTGAGACTTTGAAGCTGTCCGCCGAATCGGTGTCTTCGACGCGGATCGCCACGTTGCCGAGCAGTTCTTTATCGAGCCGCGCGCGAATCTGTCGCGAGGTGACGAATCGCCCTTCCTTGCCCGCGAACGGCGAGGTGTTGACGCCGAAGATCATCGAGATTGTCGGCTCATCAACTCTGATGCGCGGAAGCGGGCGCGGCTCCGTCGCCGAAGTCACGGTGTCGCCGATGTTGATGCCTTCGATGCCGGCTAGCGCGATGATCTCGCCCGCCGACGCTTGCTCGATGGGCGTCTGCTTCAATCCCTCGAACGCGTAAAGCTGCGTGATTTTGGTCTTCTGCAACTGGCCGTCGAAGCCGACAACCGCTATCTGATCTCCGACCGCGACCGCGCCGTTGAAAATTCGACCGATGGCCAAACGGCCCACGTATTCGTTGTAATCCAGGTTGGCGACCAGCATCTGAAGCGGCGCGTCTTCGGCGCCCAGCGGCGGCGGGATGGTTCGGACAATCTCTTCAAAGAGCGGCTGCAAATCCTGGCTCTCGTGATCGAGTTCGTGTTTGGCCACACCGTCGCGCGAGACGGCGTAAAGGATCGGGAATTCGATTTGTTCATCGTCGGCGTCGAGGTCAATGAACAGGTCGAAAACCTCGTTGACCACTTCCGGCGCGCGCGCGTCCTGGCGGTCAATCTTGTTGATGACGACGATGGGTTTGAGCTTCAGTTCCAGCGCTTTCGACAGCACGTAGCGCGTCTGCGGCAACGGGCCTTCCGATGCGTCAACCAGCAGCAGCACGCCGTCCACCATCGTCAGCACGCGTTCGACCTCGCCGCCGAAATCGGAGTGGCCCGGCGTGTCCAGAATGTTGATTTTGTAATCGCCGTAACGCACCGAAGTGTTTTTGGCCATGATCGTGATGCCGCGCTCGCGCTCCAGGTCCATCGAATCCATGACGCGTTCGACGACGCGTTCATTGGCGCGGAACAATCCCGATTGTTTCAGCATCGCGTCAACCAGCGTGGTCTTCCCATGGTCAACGTGGGCGATGATAGCGATGTTGCGAATCCTGTCTCGTGTGGTTGTTGATGAGTTCATGTGATTTCTTGATGAAAGCTGAGCCTTAACCGGTAAACGCAATGCTACCAATTGGCCGGAGCTTTGTCACATCGTCGTCTGGGAGCGCGTCCGGGAGCGCACGTATCTTTGCGGGCAGCACATAGGGATACCTGCGCTCCCGGACGCGCTACCAGATGGTCTGAAAACGAATTTCATTCAAATTTCATTTTCATCCGGCCCGCTTATTGACTGGCTTGAGTCCGATTCGTATTTTGGCTTTGCGGGAATAGAATGATGCGATCATCATTACACTCACCTTACGGAGGTCAAATATGGGAAAGAATAAAAAAGACGAGAAAAAGAAGAAGAACAAAAACGGCAAGAACGGGCACGACGGCAATGGCAATGAGCTAATCAATCGTTTGAACTGCGCGTTGTCGTTTGAATACGCCGCGACAATCCAATATTTGCAGCAACAGTGCGCGGTGAAAGGGCAGGAGCGGCAGCAGTTCGCCCCGTTTTTCGCCGCATCGAGCAGCGAAGCGCATCTACACGCGCAAAATCTGGGCAACAAGATCGCGGCGCTCGGCGGCGTGCCGACCATCGAACCTGCTGAAATCCGGCAGGGAGCGACACTCGCCGAGATGCTCCGGCACGATCTGGATATGGAGCGCAAGGCGCTGGCCGCTTACGTCAAAGCGTGGGAATCGGCTCAGGGCAACCATCCGCTGGTTTTCTGGCTGGAAGAGATCATCAGCGAAGAACAATTGCACGTGGACGAATTGGAAAAGCTCAACTCCGCATATTCGTGACGCGCGCGGTTGCGAACGAATTTCCGCTGCCGGATAATGAAGCCGTCTTTCAAATCTTGAATCACGGAGGAAAAATGGCCGACGTTATCAAATGCGCGCGTTGCGAAAAGAAATCGCCGGGCCTGGAGAAACCGCCCTTCGGCAACGCGCTGGGCAAGAGAATTCACGAGCAGATTTGCCAGGCATGTTGGAAAGGCTGGCTGGCGACCCAGAACCAGCTAATCAACCATTACGGTCTGAGCACGATCAACCCGGAGCATCAGCAGTTTCTGATCGGGAATATGGAAGCGTTCCTGTTCGGCGAAGGTCTGAAAACGCAGATTGACGCTTCGCTGCAGGGGACGATCACGCATTGATCCGGCCTGCGGGCGAGCGTTGACTTGCCCGGCGCGCCGCCCTGATGCGTTCGTTGACAAGCCGTATACGCCGTAATATCTTTTCGCCCGGTTTCAGGCAGGTTAATTATTCACGTAAGGCTGTTGTCAGATAGTGACTATGAAAAGAGAGAAGTTTGTGGGCATCACGCCCGATGACGACAACGACATCAGAATCATCGAAGACCTTTCATCCACGCGCGGGTTCGGCAATGATTCGGGCGATTTGTGGAGCGAGTTGCGCTCGCTGCTGCGCGACGTGCTCTTCGCCGGCATAATCGCCGTGCTGATCGTGGTCTTCGTCGTGCAGCCGGTGCGCGTCGAGGGCCAGAGCATGATGCCCAAGTTGCACGATCAGGATCGCATCTTCGTCAACAAGTACATCTATCCGCTGCGGGAATGGATCGGCGACAAAGAGCCGATCAAGCGCGGCGACATCGTTGTGCTGCTTTTCCCGGACGACCCGTCGAAATCCTACATCAAGCGCGTAGTCGGCTTGCCCGGCGAAGAAATCAATGTCGAGAACGGCAAACTCTACGTCAACGGCGTGCAGATTGACGAGCCGTATCTCGACGCCGAATATCTTTCGTCGGATTCGATGCCGAACAAGGAAGTGGTCAGGCCGCATCATTACTTCGTGATGGGCGACAACCGCCGCAACAGCAGCGACAGTCGTTACTGGGGACAGGTTCCCGAAAAATACATTTACGGCAAGGCTATCTTCCGCTATTACCCGTTCACGCCCGTCGAACGGGTCGGCAAACTCGAATAGCGGTTTTACCAACATCAAATCAAACCGTTCGATGATCAAAGCCAATTGGATTCTGTAGCGGCGCGGCGGCGATAAGCTGTCCGCGCTTTGTTGTGTAAAGTTCATCAGATATGCTCGTCAATCTTCGTTTGCTCTTCGGGCTATTGTGGCGTCCGATCACCGCGTTCAAGCGGTTGCGCGAACGCTCGCCGGTAGCGTTCTCCGTCGCCGCCGCGTGGCTGTTCACTTTTCTTTACACAATCAGCGCGTCGGCGCTGTCCGATTACGCGCAGGAAGGCCGATGGAGCGAGGATGTTTTTACCGGCGGCGAAGCCGTATCGAGCGTCCAGATATTGACGGGAACGTTGACTGAGGCGGCGATGACGGCTGTGATGGTCGTGTTGTTTGTCGCGGTTGTGTATGTCCCGTTCGCTATTCTGATCGCCAATTTGTTCGAGCGGCGCGCCAGTTTTTCGCTGGTGATCCGTGAAGAGTACGCGCCTGTCGTTTCCTGCTCGCTGCTTTCATTGACGGCTGCGCTGCTGGTGGCGCTGCCGGCGGCGGCTTTCATCGGATGGCAAAGCACGATGCTGAGAAGCGAAACGGTGACCGCATATCTGGTTTTGCTGATCGTGATGCCGCTGCCGATCTTCGCGGCTTTGATGACGATTACAATCGGGACATCTTTCCGCATCGGCTGGGCGGCGGCTGTGGTGACGACGCTGGTCTCGTTTCTCTCGCTGCTGGGCATTCCGGTTCTGACGCGGGCGGCGTCATTCGTCTGCGCTTCGCCGTTCCTGTTGCTGCTGCTGATATTTTTGCTGCGGGATAAGATTGATGATTTCATGGGTGTGGCGCGCGCGCGGCAATCGTTCAAACAAAACCTGGAGACGGCCACGCTCAATCCGGCTGACGCTTCGGCGCATTACAACCTGGGACTGCTTTATCAAAAAAGAGGCGAGTTGGGCGCTGCGGCTGGCTCGTTTCAGCGCGCCATAGAAATTGATCCGACAGAAACCGACGCGCATTACCAACTCGGACGAATCGCGCGCGAGCAGGGCCATCTGAACGAGGCCATTCAACATTTCGAGCGGGTGGTCCAGCTTGAACCGGCGCACAGCCAGCACGAAATCTGGCGAGAGACGGCGCTGGTTTATTACGCCGCGGGACAGTATAAGGACGCGCTCGAAATGCTCGACAAATTTCTGGATCGGCGCTCATCCGACGCCGAGGCGCGTTACTGGCGCGGTATGACGCTCGACAAACTGGGGCGCGATAATGAAGCGGCGCAGGAGATGCAAAACTGCGTGGAGTCGGTGCGCACCGCTCCGGCTTACAAATACCGCGCCGACCGGCGGTGGATGAATCTGGCGCAGAATTTTTTGAAGGAGAAAAGATAAGAACGATGAACAAAGAAGCGATTCTGGCGCTTGAAGACGGACGAACTTTTCGCGGGCCGGCCTGGGGCGCTCACGGCGAGCGCACGGGCGAAATCGTCTTCAATACCGCAATGAGCGGTTACCAGGAGATATTGACCGATCCGTCTTACGCCGGGCAGATCGTGACAATGACTTATCCTGAGATCGGCAATTACGGTGTGAACGATGAGGACATCGAATCGCGCCGCCCGTTCGTCGAAGGCTTCGTCGTGCGCGAAACGTCTCCGATAGTCTCCAACTGGCGAGCTTCGATGTCGCTTGACGAATACCTTAAGCGGCACGGCATCGTCGGGATTTCAGAGATTGACACGCGCGCGCTGGTTCGCCACATCCGCGAAAAAGGCGCGATGCGCGCCTGCATTTCATCTGTTGATCTGAACGAACACAGCGTGATCGCGAAGGCGAAGAACGCTCCCGAAATGCTCGGACGCAATCTGGTTGATGAAGTGACCTGCGGCGATTCTTATCGTTGGTCGGACATCAGGGACGACCAGAAGACGTTTGATCCAATAGGCGAATTCCGCCGCGACACGCGAAGCCTGCTCGCCCCCGGCGAAGCCCCGTTCCGCGTGGTGGCTTATGATTTCGGAATCAAGTATTACATCCTGCGCTACCTGGCCGCTGCCGGCTGCGAAGTGACTGTCGTACCCGCGCGCACGCCGGCTGACGACGTGATTTCGATGGCGCCGGACGGAATCTTTCTCTCAAACGGCCCCGGCGATCCGGCGGCGTTGCCGGGCATCGTCGCTGAAATCAAGCGGCTGCTCGGAGCCGCTCCGGTCTTCGGCATCTGTCTGGGGCATCAACTGCTCGGCCTGGCGTTCGGCGGCTCCACGTTTAAACTCAAATTCGGCCATCGAGGCGGCAACCAGCCGGTGAAGAACGAGCGCACCGGCCGCATCGAAATCACATCGCACAATCACGGCTTCGCGGTTGATCCCGACAGTTTGAACCGGAATGAAATCGAACTGACGCACTTCAATCTCAACGACGGATGCCTGGAAGGAATGCGTCACAAAAACCTGCCCGTCTTTTCAGTCCAGTATCACCCTGAAGCCGGGCCTGGCCCGCACGATGCGACCTATCTCTTTCACGAATTCATAGCGAAGATGCGCGCGCATCGTGAAGAACTGAAGCGAATCGTGCAGGTGAGATAAAACGGAGACAGGATTCACAGGGTTCTTCAGGATGGAAAACAATCCCGAAGAATCCTGTGAATCCTGTTTCTTTCCCTTCGCGGCTTGTCGCCTGACAAATCAATCGCCGTTTCGCGCTACCGACGCCTTCATAAAATCAACTATCCCGCGCATTGAAACTCGTTTTCGGGGGCGTCGTGTTCGAGAACGCAGCCCGGCGAGCCGTTGTTCCATTCTCTTCAGCAACGCGGAAGTTTAGAATGACTATGCCAGCGCAGAGATGAGGCGTGAAGGGCGAAGAGGAAAATTGCTCCTGCCCTTCAGCTCCCGGTTACTTCTCCATTCGCAAAAGACCGAACGCTTCAGGCACGTGGTAGTTATCGGCGTTGGTCGGCTGCCAGGCGATGCGTTTGCGATCAGGCGGCGGGCCTTGAAAGCGGTAGAAATTGATGCGCAGTTCCTGGCCGGCGCGCGCCGGGCGTTTGTCTATCTTGTCCATCGGGATGCGCATCTCGCCGTACCAGACTTTCTTGTCGGCGTCCACGCGCGCTTTCACTTCAAAGCCGGAATTCCATCGCGCGTCGTGGTTCGGCGGTTTCGGGTTGCGGTCAATGTCCAGATCAACCCACTCGCCCTGCGGCGAGACCTGGAATTCGGTGTAACGTTTGATGTCTTTGAAATCGCTGCCGATGAAGACTTCGGCCACGTCGCGATCCCAGAGCTTGTTGGTTTCGGTCGTGGTTGACGGGTTGGGATTCAGGTAAAGTTGCTCGTACGGGCAGATGAAAAGCAGGTAGAGATTTTTCTCCGTCCAGCGCGAGCGGATTTCGGTGCGATGGCCCGGCGTCAATTTGCCGAGCGAGTCGCGCTCGGCGGTTACGCCCCGGATTTTTTTCCAGCCCGCCGAGTCCGGATCGGCCGTCAGCGTGAAATCGGTGTTTGAGTGGAAACTTTTGATCGTTTTTGAATTGTTCTGGGCGGTCGTTTTGATCGCGCAGACGCAGAGCAAAACTATCGCCGTCGAAAGCTGAATCTTTTTCATAGTTTTTTCCCCGAAGATGAGATGTTGAGTTGCGAGCGCATCATGCCTTCATCAATTCCATTTGTCATCACTCCAGCGGCATCCACGCCACAGAGCCGCAGAGCCATAGAGAAGACAGAGAAAAAAAAGGCGTTTCTTCTGATCTTTCTGGCTCTGTGGCTCTGCGGCTCTGTGGCGAATCCGCGCGCGGCGCCGGCTCATCAGGAACAGCGTTACGAAGACAGCCGTGTCTCGATGGCCTGCGTTTACGCGATTGTCGTTTACGGTCACGATCTGCCGCCGCTTCGACAGGCCGCCGCCGCCGCTCTCGACGAAGTTGACCGGATTGACCGGTTGATGAGCAACTACAAAAAAGAGAGCGAGCTTTCGCGCGTCAATCGCGACGCCGCGAAATCGCCGGTCAAAGTTGATCGTGAGCTTTTCGACTTCATCGCCGAATGCCTGCGCTACAGCCGCGAATCGGACGGGGCGTTCGACGTGACGGTCGGCCCGCTGATGAAAGCCTGGGGATTCTTTCGCGGCGAAGGCCGGATGCCGACCGACGCCGAACTGGCCGAAGCTCGTAACCGCATCGGCTATCAACACGTCCTTTTGAATCAAAAGGACAAGACGATCTTTTTCGACAAGCCGGGCGTCGAACTCGATCTGGGAGGCATCGCAAAAGGCTACGCCGTTGATCGCGCTGTGGCTGTGTTGAAACAACACGGCGTCACGAAAGCGTTGATCAGCGCGGGCGGCAGCACGATTTACGCGCTCGGCGCGCCGCCGGGCAAATCCGCGTGGGAAGTCGAAATTCAAGACCCGGTTGAGCACAACAAAATCGCCGCGACAGTTCAATTGAAAGACCGGTCGCTGTCGGTGTCCGGGAGTTACGAAAAGTTTTTCGAGCTTGACGGCAAACGATATTCGCACGTGATGGACCCGCGAACGGGCAAGCCTGCGCAAGGCGTCTTGAGCGTCGCCGTCATCACCGACGACGGAACGAGCGGCGACGCGCTGGATAACGTCTTTTACGTGCTCGGAGTCGAGCGCAGCCGCGCCCGTTTGAACAGGTTTTCCGCAAGCGAGGTAATTTTCTTCCTTCCCGAATCTGGCAAAAGATGGGAAATGGTTCGTGTGCGAAAGTAGGCGAGAGATGAACGAAAGAAAAAAACATCGAATCATCAAAACGTTTATCCTGATCTGCTCCGCGCTGGCGGTGATTGCGCGCAGCGCGGATCGCAAGGCTTCGGCGGACGGGCAGACGGTCAGCTTCAACCTCAGTTTCAACCGGGACATCCGCCCGATCTTTTCGGACACCTGCTTCCGCTGTCACGGCCCCGACAAGAACGCGCGCAAGGCCGGGCTGCGGCTCGACATCCGCGAAGAGGCCACGAAGAAAACCAAATCCGGCGTGATCCCGATTGTTCCCGGCAAACCGGAAGAGAGCGAGATAATCCGCCGCATCTTCTCGAACGACGAATACGAGCTGATGCCGCCGAAAGAGGCGCACAAGATTCTCACGGAGAAACAGAAAGAGACGATCAAACGCTGGGTGGCCGAAGGCGCGAAATACGAAGGCCACTGGGCGTATCAGCCAATCGCTCGTCCCACCGCGCCGGAAATCTCGAATCTCGAATCTCGAATCAGAAATCCTATTGACGCGTTTATTCAGGCTCGATTGGCGAAAGAAGGATTGACGCCTTCGCCCGAAGCCGACCGCCGAACGTTGATTCGCCGCGTCTCGCTCGATCTGACCGGCTTGCCGCCGACGCCGCATGAGGTCGCCGCATTCGTCAATGACAAATCGCCGGACGCTTACGAGAAAGTCGTTGACCGTTTGCTCAACAGCCCGCGCTACGCCGAAAAACAGGCGATGCATTGGCTGGACGCCGTGCGATACGGCGACACCGCCGGATTTCACGGCGACAATCCGCTGCCCGCGTGGCCTTACCGCGATTACGTGCTGCGCGCTTTCCGCGACAACAAACCTTTCGACGAATTCACACGCGAACAGATTGCGGGCGATCTGATGCTGAGCGCGACGCCGGAGCAGAAAATCGCTTCGGCCTACAACCGCATGAACCGCACCTCAGCCGAAGGCGGTTTGCAGCCCAAAGAGTATCTGGCCAAATACGCCGCCGACCGCGTGCGCACGACGAGCGCCGTTTGGATGGGCGTGACGATGGGTTGCGCCGAATGCCACGACCACAAATTCGATCCGATCCTGACCAAAGATTTTTATTCGATGAAGGCTTTCTTCGCAGACATCAAGGAGACAGGTCTCGTGCCCGACCGGGGCCGCAACGCGTTCGGATCGAAGCTGGCGATGCCGACCGAAGAGCAGAAACGGCGGTCTGACGAATTGAGCCGTCAGCTTGCGTGGCTGAGAAGCGAGCTTGACGAAAAGGCCAGCCAGTTAGCGCCGCGCCGTCCGGAGTGGGAAAAACAGATTTTGCAATTGCACGAAGCGGGCAAGCTGGCGTGGCGATTCCAACGCCCATTGTCGGCGAAATCCATGCGCGGAGCGACGCTGAAGATTTACAACGACGAATCGCTGATCGTCACGGTTTATCGCAGCGGCAATCTGATCACCGAGCAGATCAAAGGCGACGGTCTGGTCGTTGCGAGCGGCGCGAATCCCGACAACGAAACTTACACCGTCACGTTCAAACCCGGCGCGGGCGCGTGGACGGCGCTCGGCGTCGAGGTCGTGCAGGATGAAAGCCTGCCCGCCAACCGTTTGGCGCGAGGCGCGGATCGGTTTGTGTTGACCGAGGCTGAAGCCGAAATCTCATCGGGCGCGAAAGGCGCGGCGGGCAAGCTGGATTTCGTTTTAGCGACAACTGACGGCGCGGGCCAGCATCCTGAAAATCACGCGATGAACGCGATTGACGGCGATCCGAAGACCGGATGGGGAACCTCATTCACCGATGGTCGAGGTTCGTTCATCGCGCTGCGGTTCGCGCAGAGATTGGCGACCTCAGCCGATTCGATCATCACCGTTCGTTTGCGTCACGATTCCGAGCTTCGCCGCGCCACGATTGGCCGCTTCCGCATCGCGCTTTCGTCGGCGGAATATCCCTGGCCCGATCACACGGCCAAGACTCCGAAGCCGATGAACGGGCTGCCCGAAGATGTTTTGAAAGGATTGAAAGAGCCGGAGGAGAAACGCACGGAGGCGCAGCGTAAGGCCACGCTCGAATTTTTCAAATGGTCATCACCCGAATTGCAGCCGCTGATCGTGAAACTGGCGAAGCTCGAAGCGGAGTTCGATCTGCTCGATTCGCAAATCCCGCGTGTTGTCGTCACCGAAGCGGCGGCGCCGATGGAAACTCGTGTGTTGCCGCGCGGCAATTTTCTGGACGATTCGGGCCAGGTCGTGGAGCCTGCGATCCCGGTGGTCTTCGGAAAACTGGACGTTGCGAATCGCCGCGCCACACGGCTCGATCTGGCCGACTGGATCGCGTCGCCCGACAACCCGCTCACCGCGCGCGTTTTCGTCAACCGAATGTGGAGACAGTTTTTCGGCGCAGGATTGTCGAAGTCTCTGGATGATCTTGGCTCGCAGGGCGAATGGCCGACGCATCCCGAACTGCTCGACTGGCTGGCCGCTGAATTCATGCACCCGGTTGAATGCGGAATGCGGAATACGGAATGCGGAATGAAAACGCATGATTGGGATGTGAAGCACATCATTCGTATCATCGTCACCAGCCACACGTACCGACAATCCAGCATTCCGCAATCCGCAATCCGCAATCCGCATTCGGAGGATCCCGACAACCGGCTGCTCGCGCGTCAAAACCGTTTCCGCGTAGACGCCGAGATTGTGCGGGACATTGCGCTGAGCGTTTCCGGCCTGCTTGTCGAAAAATTCGGCGGGCCTTCAGTCAAACCGTACCAGCCGGAGCGTTACCTTGCCGCGCTGAATTTTCCGGTTCGTGATTATTCGGAGGATCGCGGCGAGAACCTTTACCGGCGCGGGCTGTACACGATCTGGCAGCGGACGTTCCTGCATCCGAGCCTGGCGGCCTTCGATGCGCCGTCGCGCGAGGAGTGCGCGGTCAACCGCGTGAACTCGAACACGCCGCTTCAGGCGCTGGTCTTGTTGAACGATCCGATCTTCGTCGAAGCCGCCCGCGTTTTCGCCGAAAACATTTTGAAGCATGGCGGGCCGACCGTCGCCGCGCAGATCAACTGGGCGTTCGATCGCGCGCTCAGCCGCAAGCCGAATCCGGCGGAGCGGCGCACGCTGGCAGATTTGCACGCGAAGAGTCTGGCGAGATTTCAGCGCGACCCGGCGTCGGCCAAAGATTTCATCAGCGCCGGCGACGCGCCAGTGGCGAAAGATGTGAACGCGGCGAAACTGGCCGCGATGATGACAGTCGCGCGAACGATCCTGAATCTGCACGAGACAATTACGAGGAATTGAACGCGACGATGAAAAACAATCGGGAACAGATGAAAGGCGGCGGGCGAAGCTACAGCTCAGAGTTTATCTGGGTCAACGCCCAGTTCGCGCAACCTGGCGGCGAGACGCTCGGCGCGGGCTTCAGCTTCCTGTCGGGCGGCGGCTTCTTCCAGTCGGGCGGCGGCTTCTTTTTGGCGGGCGGCGGCTTCCTCCAGGCGCGCGACGGCTTCCTCTTCCGGCGTGAGCAGAAATTGTCCCGTCGCCGGATTGAGCAAACGCAACGTCTGCCCAGTGTCTTCCAATTCCAAACCCAGTTCGTCGCTCTTCACGCGTCTGTTGACGACGGCAATCTCGATGTATGCGCCGCCGCTCAATCTCCATGCGCGCAACGGCGGTTTGACATAGCGGTACTCTGGATCGAAGACGTAATACTCCGCGACGCCCAGTCTCTCGTAAAGATGGAGTTTGCTGTTCAGATCGGCTTTCTTCGTTTCGCGCGAAGATATCTCGATCACCGCGCTGGGCGTGCGCCCTTCTTCCCAGAGCTTGTAAACGCGCCGGTCGCCCTTGCTCACGCCGCGCACAACGAAGACATCCGGGACGACGAATTTGCGCGTGTTACCCGGCTCGTAGTAGAGCAGAAGGTCACGAGACACGTACACATCAGGCTGGGGTCTGAAGAAATTCCGCAGGGCTTCAGAAAGATCTATTATCAACTTGATGTGAAGATCGGTTTCGCCCATCGGTTTGCCGTCCGTTTCGGGGTAATGGATCGCAGCTTCCAATTCACGTTTGCTGACACTCATAACACACCTCAATTCGAGCGTGACGTTAGCACGGTTGACAAAAGGAAGACAACAAAGGCAAGGCAATGAAAAAACAATCTTCAAACCAATCTGACCAGATCAATTTCGACATCAGCCGTCGCGCTTTTCTCGGCGGCGGATTTGCCGGACTTGGCTCAATCGCGCTGACTTCAATGCTCGATCAGAGCGGCTTGGCGGCTATCAATCCGCAATCCCCAATCCGTAATCCGCAATCCGCAATCCGCAATCCGCAATCGAAAGGCGTGGTCAATCCGCTGCATTTTCCGCCGAAAGCCAGGCGTGTGATCTTTCTCTATCAGGCCGGCGGCCCGTCGCACCTTGAAACTTTCGATTACAAACCGAGGCTGGCCGAGATGAGCGGCAAACCGATGCCCGAATCGTTCACGAAGGGGCAGCAGATCGCGCAGCTTCAAAACCAGCGGCTGGTCTGCTTCGGCCCGCAATTCAAATTCAAACGCTTCGGCCAATCGGGACAGGAGATTTGCGAACTGTTTCCTGAAATCGGCGGGGTGGCCGATGACGTTTGCATCATCCGTTCGATGTGGGGCGAGCAGATCAATCACGATCCGGCGCACACGATTATGAACACCGGCTCGATCATCACTGGCCGTCCGAGCATCGGGTCGTGGCTGCTTTACGGACTCGGCTCCGAGGCCGAAGACCTGCCGGGTTTTGTCGTGCTGATGTCTTCGGGCAAAGGCGGTCAGAACCAGCCGGTCGCCGCGCGGCAGTGGTCAGCCGGATTTCTGCCGAGCAGGTTTCAAGGCGTCAAGCTCAACTCAATCGGCGATCCCGTGCTCTACATCGGCAACCCGCGCGGATTGAGTTCAGAGACTCAGCGCGATTCCATCGCCGCCATCAACGCGTTGAACAAGATACAATACGACGCGGTAAAAGACCCCGAAATCCTGACGCGCATCGCGCAGTACGAGCTTGCTTTCAAGATGCAATCGAGCGTGCCGGGACTGGTGGATATGAGCAAGGAGCCGAAAAACATTTTGGAGATGTACGGCGCCGAGCCGGGCGACGGTTCGTTCGCGTCGAACTGTCTGCTGGCGCGGCGGCTGGCCGAGCGCGGCGTGCGATTCATTCAGCTTTATCACCGCGACTGGGATCATCACACGGGCGTCCCGGTCAACATGCCGCTCAAAGCGCAGGAGGTTGATCGCGCGACGGCTGCGCTGATCAATGACCTGAAGCAGCGCGGGATGCTCGACGACACGCTGGTCATCTGGGGCGGGGAATTCGGGCGCACGCCGATGTCGCAGGGAGGCAGCGGGCGCGACCATCACATCAAGGGATTTTCGTACATGCTCGCCGGTGGCGGGATCAAAGGCGGAGTGGCTTACGGCGCGACTGATGATCTGGGCTACGCGGCGGTCGAAAACCCGGTCAGCATTCACGACCTGCACGCGACGATGCTGCGGCTGCTCGGCATTGATCACCTGCGGTTGACGGTGAAGTTTCAGGGGATTGACGCGCGATTGACGAACGTTTCGGGCGAAGTGGTCAAAGGCATTCTGGCTTGATCGGTACCGCGAGCAGTAGCGAGCGGGTGTTGTGAAATACCCGCTCGCTACTGCTCGCGGTAATGATCCGTTATTTCATCGCCGGCAAATCAATTACCGCGTAAACTCCCATCTTGGAGATGGAGAATTCAGTCGCGGTTTCATCATTGACGAAATCCTCCAATTCGACGCGGCCAACGCCGAAAGCGGAGCCTTCGCCCTTGCCGTAATGGCCGCGCAACCGCACGCGCAAGCTTTCAGCGTTGCGTCCGCCGTAATTCAGCAGGTGTAGCCGGACGTGCGAGCCGTCGCCGGTCAATCGGCAGATCACAATCTCGGTTCCGTACACTCGCAGCGTTCTGTTTTCGTCGCCGAGCTGCCGCCGAATCTTTTGCGCGAAATCGCTTGGATTGGCCGCGTCGGATGTCGGATATTCTTTGGAGCCGAGCTTGATGTTGACTCTGAGTTGAGCGGAAGGCGCCGCGACTTTTTTGAAAAGCAGATTGCGGCGAGTGAGCAGGTTCATCACTTCGCCCATCTCCGGCGATCCGTCATCAATGACGCCGATGTCGGCGATTGCCGGATAGTCTGCGCCCGGCAGGTTCTTGATGAAAGCGAGCATCGCGCCCGCTTCCGCCGCGTCAGCCGGATCAATCTTCAAAATCGCGTCGGCCTTGTAAACGAACGCTTCGGCCATCGCCATCGCCGCCTTGCCCTGCGGCAGCTCGTAATAAAACTTTCCCGCCGGGTTGCGGACAAAGCGCCAGCCGTTCGAGTCAATCCAGGGGCGGCGCGTCGCCGAAGCCACATTGGTTCGCCCGGCGAGGCGCGGCGTGAGCAATTTCTCGCGGCGCGCAAGCGCGGCCTGGCTCAGCGCGACGACCTTGAACCCGGCCTTCCGCCAAGCAGCGGCTTTGTCGGGCGGAGCGGCGATTTGCTCGATGCCGGCGCGCTTCAACGCTTCCGCCGTCTCAATTCCTCCTGGCCAATAGATCAGCGGCGTTCCACGTCGCGCGTCGGCGACCTGAGCCTCGATATGCCATATGTCGTATGGAATATGAGATATGAGATATGAAATATGAAATATGAAATATGCGCAAACCAAAACCACCAGTCTCATACCTCAATCTCCCTCACTTCGATTTCTCTGATGTCGTGAACGCCCAGGCCCAAACCCGACGCATATTCGACGTGTCCCGGTTCGCGGATGATGATGTTCGTGTTCGGATCTTCGTCACGATTTTTGCCGTTGTTGAAGTCGAGCGTCTTCTCGTCCCGGTTCCAGATCGAAATCGCTCCCTGCCGCTTTCGCTCGTCGTCAATGATGTCGAGCAACAGCCGGTCAATCGCCACCGGGTCGGTGGCAAACTGAATCGTCTTCGGGAAGAAAACGTATCTCAGCGTGGGCGCGAACGGCCCGCCGTGCCACACTCCGCGCAATCCGTCCATAATCTGCAACACGGTTTTCGACCGCATCGGCTCGACGGCGGCCAGCGTGCCGACGAACGTCTTCGTGTGCGTCAGGCCTTTGAAGTGCGTTCGCGCTACGTTCGAGAAACTGCCGTAGGCGATGTTCTTCAAACAGCCCGTCACGCCCGTCGCGCCGTGATCTTTCATATTCGGGATGTTGATGATCTTGGTCAGCTTTTGCGAAACCAGCCGGAACATGTTCGACCGCGTGTCGTCTTCGCCGAAAAAGTCGGCTTCGACGTAAACCTTCGGATCGTAGCTCAGGTTATCGCCCCGCACGTTCGCGCGTTCGGCGGCGATGATGTTGACGCCCTGGGGCACGCGCGGCGCGTAATTGGCTTGATCGAGTTGGTTCTGGAACCGTTCGTAGATGTAAATCTGTTGCGGCTTGACGCCAACCTCCATCAGGTTACGAATCGTCTCGGCGACGATGTCGTGCGACGAGATGACCCACGGACGCCCGCCAGCGTTGACCTTGATGCCGACCACGTCATCAGGCGTGAAAAAACGCCGCCACGAATCAACAGTCTTCGCGTCGCCGGTCAACGCGCGCATCCCGCGCTCCATCATCTCGCGGACGACCTCGCCGTTGATCTTCCGCCCGTCTTCGCTCAGACATTTCGCCGATTTAACCGAGACAACCTTGCCGGGATACGGTCCCGGCATTCCGGGCGTCGCAGCGGATTTGTAAGGTGTGACGACCTTGTACTTCGGAGGGTCTTTGGATTCTTTTGCGTGAACCGCTGAAGCCAGGGGCGCCGCAGCAAGAAGTTGCACGAATGTCCTGCGAGTCGTTTTCATAACTCGATCTCCTTTATCTGAATCTTCCTGATGTCGTGAACGCCCAAGCCGAGTTTTCCGGCGTATTCGACGTGGCGTGGTTCACGGATGATGATGTTCGTGTTCGGGTCTTCGTCGCGTTTTTTGCCGTTGTTGAAATCGAGCGTGCTCTCGTCGCGGTTCCAGATCGAGATTGCGCCGCGGCGCTTGCGCTCATCGTCAACGATGTCGAGCAGCAAGCGGTCAATCGCCACCGGATCAGTCCCGAACATAATCGTTCGCGGGAAGAAGACGTATTTCAGCGTTCGCGCGCCCGGCCCGCCGTGCCACACTCCGCGCAAACCGTCCATGATCTGCAACACCGTGCGCGAACGGATCGGTTCGACGTTGGCCAACTCGCCGACGAACGAGAGCGTGTGCGAAACGCCTTTGAAGTGCGTCCGCGCGACGTTTGAAAAACCTCCGTAGGCGATGTTCTTCAAACAACCCGTCACGCCGGTCGCGCCGTGATCTTTCATGTTCGGAATGTTGATAATCTTGGTCAGCTTCTGCGAAATCAGCTTCATCATGTTCGACCGCGTGTCTTCTTCGCCGAACATGTCGGCTTCGACGTAAACGCCGGGATCGTAGTTCAGACGGTCAACATTTTCGTTCGCTCTTTCCGAGGCGTAGTAGTTCACTCCTTCGGGCAGATGCGGCGCGTAATTGGCTTCATCGAGCTGATCCTGGAACCGGTCGTAGATGTAAATCTGCGCGGGCTTGACGCCAACGGCCATCAGGTTGCGGACGACTTCGGCGACTATCGGATGCGACGAGACGACCCACGGGCGCCCGACGACGTTGACCTTGACGCCCACGATGTCGTCGGGCGAGATGAAGCGCCGCCACGAATCAACCGCTTTCGCGTCGCCGGTCAGCGCGCGCATCCCGCGCTCCATCATCTCGCGCACGACCTCATCGTTGAACTTCAGCCCGTCTTCGCTCAGACACTTCGCCGATTTGACCGAGACGACTTTGCCCGGATACGGCCCGGGCATTCCCGGCTTCGCGGCGCGTTTGTGCGGAGTGACGATCTTGTACTTCGGAATGTCTTTGAATTCTTCCGCGCGAATTTTTGAAGCCAGCGGTGTCGCGGCAAGGAGTTGCACGAAGGTTCTGCGTTTCATGATTGCGCCTCGATCCCTGAGCGCGCATTCTGTTTCCGCTGACGAACCCGAGAGGTCCGACAAATGAAGCCCACCGAGATTACGGAACAGGCGGAAATAACGGAAAAATTTCCGAATGGGTTTCCGTTTGTTCCGTTATTTCCTTCTGTTCCGTAATCTCAAAGGCCATTTCATCTGCGACATTGGATTTGCCGGAGAGATAAGGATGCGCGCTCTCCGGTGGTTAGATGTAAGCGATCACGTCAATTTCGACGAGCGAATCGCCCGGAATCCACGCCGCTGCGATGGTCGTGCGGACCGGCGGCTCTTCGCCGAACCGTCCGCGAAAGACTTCGTTCATCGCCTGATAATCGGCGCCGTTGGCGAGATAGACGTTGCATTTCAAAACCTTGTCCATCGAGGAGCCGGCGTTGACCAGTTCCTTTTCGATCTCGTCGAGCACGGTCTTGGTGTGCTGCTTGATGTCGCCCTGGTAATGCGCGCCCTTGCCCGCGATGTAGAGCAGGTTGCCGTAAGAGACCGCGCCGGAAAAGAGCGGAGGCGGCTGGTCAGGTTTTCGTTCAGGCTTCTTGCCGCCTCGGTAATGCACTTTCTTTGTCGGAGCGCCTTTCTGCGGTTCGGCGTTGGTTGACGCTTTCGCCGCCGGAGCGGCGATGGCCGTCGCTGCGGCGGCTTTCAGGATTTTTCTGCGGTTTGAATTCATAGTGGATCGTCCTTTGGTTTGAGTTGAAGGTTACACTGCTTGTGGACTCAGCAATCCGGAGCGGTCGAGGATTTTTCCCGATTAGACGCCGGATCAATATTCATATTCACTCTTTGACCGCGACCAGCGAAATCTTCACCAGCGCCGGATCGCCTTTCGACCGGTCAGCGGCCGCGAACGGCTGCACGGTCGTCCGCGTCGGAGGCGAGCTTGAAAAGAACGTCGCGTAAGTCTCGTTCATCGGCCTGAATTCGCGGATGTCGTCGAGGTAGACGTTCGTGGCGACGACGTGTGAAAGTTGCGCTCCGTGCGCGGCCAATCCCGCCTGCAATTTTTTCATCACGGATTTCACCTGCTCCTGCACGGTTTTTTCGCCCGCGCCGGTTTGAGCGGAGCAGTAGATCGTCGCGCCGTCAGCCGCGCAATCGCCCGCGCGCTTCACGCTTTTGCGCGAAGCGATGACCGAGATGGCTGCGCTCGCCCCGCTCGGCAATTCGTTCATCGGGAGCTTTGCCGATGGCGCCGATCCGTAATCGTTGCGGAAGATGATCTGATTCAGTTTGGCTTCGCCGAGCGCCTTCTTCAAATTCGCATCGGCTTCGGCCTGAGTTTTGCCGTAAACAGCCGAAAGATAAACGCGGCCATTCGCTTCGACCGCCGCGCTCGCGTGGCCCAATGTTTTCAGGCTTTTCAGCGCGAGCGGCTTCTTCATCTTCAAATCGCGCACGGCGACGACCGTCATCTCGACCGTCGTGTCGGTCGGCATCTTCGCCGTTCCGATCACGACTCGCGCAGGCGGGTTCTTCGGAAAGTATTCGGCGTAAACGCGATCAACTTCCGGCAGCCAGCCAATCTTCTCAAGGTAAAGCTGCATGTGGACGACGTGTTCCATCGTCAGGCCGGCGGCTTCAACAATGGCTTTTATGTTCTCCAGGCATTGCCGCGTCTGCGCGGCGGCGCCTTCAGGCATTGCGCCGCTCGAATCGCGCACGCCCTGGCCCGAAACGTAAAGATAATCGCCGACGAAGATGCCGGGACTGTAGGGGCCGACAGGCTTCGGGGCGTTCGCGGGCACGATGACTTTGCGTTCGGAAGAGTATGGAATCGCGCTCACGAGAATCAGGCTCGCAATAAAAATGGATTTGATTGTAGTTTCGATCATGGCGGGCGAATTATACGAGCGAGTTTCGATTCCTGAAAGGCATATTGGTCATACATAGTGCTTGACGGCTCTTGAACCGAGGAGTATTTTTCGGGCGATTCAGTGAGGCTACGCTGAAAACGGAAGACACCATACGATCAGACGATAATTTTCAACCGCAACAACACCATTACAATTCCAACCGGAGGATTTCGCTTATGGCTCGTTATGTCTGCAAGCAAGGTGGGCAGAGCTTGCGCCTGTCCCTGCTTTTAACGTTTTCCGTTCTGACGCTCCTCAGCGCATTCAACAGCGCAGTTTCGGCTCAAACAACATCAACGACGATTCTGGGCCAGGTGACTGATTCATCAAGCGCCGTAGTCGCCGGGGCGAAGGTCACCGCGACCAACACAAAAACCGGCGTGAAGCGCGAGGTCACGACTTCTTCAACCGGCGATTTCAGTTTTCCACTGCTCGACGTTGGCGTTTACGACGTGACGATTGACGCGCAGGGATTCAAGTCCGAAGTGCGCCGCAACGTCATTCTTGAAATCAACGAGAAAGTCCGCGTGGATTTTGCGTTGCAGGTCGGCGCGACGACCGAGAAAGTCGAAATCGTCGCCGAAGCCGCCACGTTGCGCACTGACGACGCGACGCTCGGCCAGACGGTCGAACAACGGCGGGTCGAAGAGTTGCCGCTCAACAACCGCAACCTGGGCGCGCTGGCCATCCTGCAACCCGGCGTGCAATACGGCCCGCGCGCAGGCAGCGACGGCCAGGGCTTCGGCCAGCGTCAAGGCTCGCACGGCGTTCCGATCCCCGGCATCGGGCTGACGTTCGTCGCCAACGGCCAACGCGAGACCAATCAACAGGGCACGCTCGACGGCGTGGTCGCCACCGAAGCGCGCGTCAACACCATTCCCTTCAGCCCTTCGGTCGAGGCCGTTCAGGAATTCCGCGTGCTTGCCGGGAGTTATTCGGCTGAATACGGCTTCAACGCGGGCGCGCAAGTCCACATCGTCACCAAATCGGGCGGCAACGAGTGGCACGGCTCGGCGTTTGAATTTTTGCGCAACGACATCTTCGACGCCGAAAACTACTTCCAGAACTATTTCAATGCGCCGGGCGCGGCTCGCTCGAAGAAAGACAGTTTGCGGCAAAACAATTTCGGCGGCGTGTTGACCGGGCCGCTCTGGATTCCGAAGATTTACGACGGCCACAACAAGACGTTCTTCATGTTCAATTACGAAGCGCGCCGCCGCCGCAACGGCAACATCGCGCAGACGGCCAACCATCCGCCGCTGGCTTTCCGCAACGGCGATTTCAGTTCGCTGCTCAGCTTGCCGACGCCGATCAAGATCCTCGATCCGGTGACGGGCGCCGAGTTCACCGGCAACATCATCCCGTCCAACCGGATCACGAACGTCGCGAAAGAATTGATGAAGTTCTGGCCCGAACCGCAGCGCATCAACGCGAACCCGCTGACCGGCGTCAACTTCACCGGCTTCGAGCGCCGCGTGACTGACGACGATCAGGCCTTCGTCCGCGTGGATCACAACTTTTCGGAGAAGGACAAAATTTTCGGGCGCTACGCGTTCAACGACGTGACCTACACCGTCATTCCGGGCGACAACCCGAACTTCACGTACTTCGTCGCCGGGCGCAACCAGAACGTCGGCAGCGGCTGGATTCACATCTTCACGCCGAATTTCATCAACGAATTCCGCTACGGCTGGAACCGTTCGGTGGACAATTCGCTCAACTCGCGCGCTAACACCAACTTCGACGTAGAGGCGCTGGGGTTGACCGGCTTCCGCGTTCTGAACGATGGCAACCGCAAATTCACGCCGCGCGAAACCGGCGTGCCGACCATCGCGGTCAGCGGCTTTTCGACTCTGGCCGAGCAGGACGGCGGCAATGGTTTCGATTTCAACAACCTGCATCAGGTCAACGACAACATCACGTGGACGAAGGGCGCGCACAATCTGAAGTTCGGCTTCGATTATCGCCGCGCGTCGCTCTTCCGAGGCGCTGCCAACGTCCCGCGCGGCGGACTGAATTTCAACGGCGACCTCGCCGGGACGGCGTTTGCGGCGTTTCTGCTTGGTTATCCATCGTCCACCGTCACGCCGGAAGGCTTGCCGCTGACCGACATTCGCCAGAGCCGGTTCGCCATCTATGGCCTGACCGATTGGAAAGCCACGCGCAAGCTGACGCTCAATCTGGGGCTGCGGTGGGAATACAACAAACCGGCGGTTGACGTGCAGGGGTTGTGGCGCAGCCTGAGCTTCACGACGCTGACCAACGGATTGCCGACGCTGATTCCGAACGTCGGCACTGAGTTCGAGTTTTACGAGGCGCAGAAAAAACAATTCATGCCGCGCATCGGATTCGCCTACCGCTGGAGCGACAACTGGGTCGCGCGTGGCGGCTTCGGCATCTATTACAACGTTCATCAGTTGAACAATTTCTCGATCCTCAATCTCAACCCGCCGAAATCGGGCACGAGCACGTTCAACAACACGGCGTCGGGCGGCAAGATCAATAACGCGCCGACGCAGCCCGTGCTGACTTACGCCAGCCCGTTCGGCACGCAGAACAACACGCGCGCCACCGGATTGAACGCGCTCGACGCAAAGAACAACCAGCCGTACATCACGCAATGGAGCCTGGACGTGCAACGCCGGCTGCCGTTCGATACGGTGCTCGGTGTCGGGTATGTCGGGAACAAAGGCACGCACATTGATAACACAGTCGAGTTCAACGCGCCGACGCCGGCGGTCGGACTCGATCCGAACACGCGGCGCATCATACCGTTCTTCGCCGACGGCGTGGGCGGCCCACAGCGTCCATTGACGCGGCTGCGCCTGCTCGATTCCAACGCCAATTCGTGGTACCACGCGATGCAGGTCAACGTGCAGAAGCGGTTGAGCCGCGGATTGGCGATGACGTTCGCTTACACGTGGAGCAGGGCGATGGGCGAAGGCTATGGCCGCAACGAAGGCGGCGGCGCGACGCAGAACACTTATCAGAATCCGCGCAACCGCGCGGCTGAAAAGACGCGCTACGGCTTCGATTACCAGCACAACGCGGTGATCAGTTTCGTTTACGAATTGCCTACGATCCTGGCTTTCAGGGACAATTTCGCCAAACACGTCTTCGGCGGATGGCAGACAAACGGCATCGTCGCGCTGCGTTCCGGATTACCATTCACCGTCACTCAGGGCAACACGCTCAACACCGGCGAATCGCCCGTGCGGCCTGACCGGTTGAGCGACGGCAAGCTCTCCGACCGGACGGTCAACAAATGGTTCAATCCCGACGCGTTCCGCATCGTCACTTGCGCGCAGCCGGGCAGCGCGGCGACCGATGCGGGCAAGGCTTTGAACCAATACCTGACGCAGTTCTGTCATTACGGCAGTTCCGGGCAGGGAATTCTGGAAGGCCCCGGAACCAAGAGCGTAGACTTCTCGCTGATCAAGAACTTTCAAATGACCGAGAAGCTGCGGCTGCAATTCCGCGCGGAGATGTTCAACGTCTTCAACACGCCGCAATTCGCCGTGCCGAACGCGAACCTCGGAACGGCGCCCGCTCAGTTCCTGCCGACGACGGCGGGCGGAGCTTTCCCGACGCAGGTCACGGCTTCGCGCGGGCCTGGTTCGATTTCGAGCCTCGTCTCGCCGATGCGGCAGATGCAGTTCGGGTTGAAGCTGTTGTTCTAAAATACTGACCAATAGAGCCGTGTCAGTAGCCCGACCGTGGGGGAGGGCGTGGGGAAAGAAGAATCCACGCCCTCCCTCACGGTCGGGCTACTGACACTTTTCAGAAAAAGGTGTCACATGCCAAACCGTCGCAATTTTATTCAATCAATGTCCAGCATCCCGTTCATCGGATCGCTGTTCACTTCAAGCGCAATCGCCGCCGCGCCGAAAACCGCCGGGCGCGATTACTTCAAGGAGTTGAACGTTCGCCCGTTTATCAACGCCGCCGGAACTTACACCACGCTAACCGCGTCGCTGATGTGGCCTGAAGTGATGGAGGCGATGAATTACGCCTCGAAGACTTTCGTCCCTCTCAACGATCTGCACGACGCCGTCGGCAAGCGCATTGCTGAGTTGATCGGCGTCGAATCTGCGATGGTCACTTCGGGGGCCGCCGCCGCGTTGACCGTCGGCACGGCGGCCTGCGTCGCCGGCAAGAAGCACGAATGGATCACGCGCATTCCCGATCTGGCCGGCACGGGAATGAAGAGCGAAGTGATCATCCAGAAATCGCACCGGTACGGTTACGACCACGCCGTGCGGAACTGCGGCGTCAAGATGATCGAGGTCGAGACGGCTGAGGAATTGGAGAAAGCCGTCAACGAAAAGACCGCGATGATGCTGTTTTTCAACGACGCCGATCCGAGAGGCAAGATCAAGGTCGCTGAGTTCGTCGCGCTCGGCAGGAAACACAACATCCCGACCTTCAATGACGCCGCAGCCGACACGCCGCCGACCGAAAATCTGTCGAAGTACAACAAGATGGGATTCGATCTTGTGACGTTCTCCGGCGGCAAAGGCATTCGCGGGCCGCAGAGCGCGGGCCTGCTGCTCGGCCGCAAAGACCTGATCGAGGCCGCGCGGATGAACTGTTCTCCCAACAGCGACTCGATCGGGCGCGGGATGAAGGTCAATAAGGAAGAAATGCTTGGGATGATGGTTGCTGTCGAGATGTTTCGGAAACGCGACGCCGCAGCCGAATGGAAAGAGTGGGAGCGCCGCGCCAAACTCGTCACCGACAGCGTGGCCGCGAATAAAGCCATTAAGACTGAAATCTACGTCCCGCCCATCGCCAACCACGTCCCTACAGTCCGGCTGACCTGGGACAAAGCGGCGTTGCCGATCATAGCCGACGACATTCGCAAACAACTGCGCGATGGCAAACCGTCAATCGAGATCGCGCCGGGTTCATCGCCCGCGAAGGCCGAGAAGCAGGAGATCGGCGTCGGCGTCTGGCAGATGCAGCCGGGCGAAGCCGAGATCGTCGCGCGACGATTGCGCGAAGTTTTCAACGGAACCAAAACAGCCTGATCCGGCATTAATTCGACTGGTCAAAGTGGACTGGTGCTTAAATGCAAAAGTGGAGCTTGTATGAGTCCACTTTTGCATTTATTTTTTTGGCGATCAAAACCGCAAGGAGAAAATCCCGAATGGCCCAGATAGATCAATTTTCGCCCACCGTCAGAACCACGCTGAAACGATTGCCGGATCGCGGCTCTTACGACCGCGAGCAGGTCTACCGGATTCTGGACGAAGGATTCGTTTGCCACGTCGGATTCGTCGTTGACGGACAACCTTTCGTCATTCCCACCGCTTACGGACGAGTCGGAGACAAACTTTACATTCACGGTTCGGCGGCGAGCCGGGCGATGCGCTCGCTTGTTGGCGGAATTCCGGTCTGCGTGACCGTCACGCTGGTTGATGGTCTTGTGCTGGCGCGTTCGGCTTTTCACCATTCGATCAATTACCGCTCGGTGGTGATTCTTGGAGCCGCGACGATGGTCGAGGCAGCCGAAGAGAAGATGGTCGCGCTCAGAGCGTTCACGGAACACGTCGTCCCAGGCCGCTGGGATGACGTGCGAGAACCCAACGAACAGGAGTTGAAGGGAACCACCGTGCTCGCGTTGCCGCTGGTTGAAGTCTCCGCGAAAGTCCGCACCGGCCCGCCGAAAGACGACGAGGAAGACATGGCGATCCCCGCGTGGGCGGGCGAATTGCCGTTGCGAATTGCGGCTGGCGAGCCAATCGCCGACCCGCATCTGGCTTCCGGCGTCAAACCACCTGATTACGTCACGCGATATTCCAGACAGAAGCAAACGGCAAATGGATTGAAGTGATCTGCAATGTCACAAAACCGCCAGACAGTCGCGGAGCGTTATGATAGAAAAACAGCTCGTGACTCAATCGAATTTCCGAAGGCGATAGTAGTTGAAAGAGGTTTGACGAGAGATGTTGATGTTAAATGAGCAGACGCGCGAAGAATTATGGCGGCGTTTGATTGAAGTCGTTGAGAATTACCTGACGAAGATTGATACGGCGCGAGTCGCGCCGGAACTCGATGTCGAGAAGATTCGCGGGGTATTGGCCGGACGCGATTTCGCCGAACCGTTGGGCGCAGTCGAGTCGCTGGATTTCGTAGCTGACGCGATGTGGCGGTTTCAGGTTCACACCGGGCATCCGCGTTATTTCGGACTTTTCTGTCCGGCCTCAACAACGATGGGGATCGCCGCCGACACGCTAGTGGCCGCTTTCAATCCGCAACTCGCCGCGTGGAGTCACAGCCCGTTTGCGGCGGAAGTCGAACGACACGTGATTCGCTCGTTCGGGCAGAAGTTCGGTTACGATCCCGCGCTGGCCGACGGCGTTTTCACATCCGGCGGTTCGGAAGCGAATCACACCGCGCTGCTCGCCGCGATGACGAACGAGTTCCCCGAATTCAATGAACACGGGATGCGCGCGTTGACGGCTCAGCCCGTATTCTATGTTTCATCGCAAGGCCATCATTCTTTTTTGAAAGCGGCGCGGGCGAGCGGACTCGGCACGGCGGCTGTGCGCGAGATTCCCGTTGACGACGAATTGCGGATGAACGCGGGCGCTTTGACCGAACGCATCGAGCGGGATCGAGCCGAGGGCTTCAAGCCGTTGATGATCGTCGCCACCGCCGGAACGACCAGTTCGGGCGTGATTGATCCGATTGACGAATTGGCCGAAGTCGCTGCGCGCGAGGGCATTTGGTTTCACGTTGACGCGGCTTGGGGAGGCGGGGCCGCATTCGCGCCTGAATTGCGCGCGACGCTTGGCGGAATCGAGAAGGCCGATTCGATCACGTTCGACGCGCACAAATGGCTTTCGGCGCCGATGGGCGCGGGGCTTTTCCTGACCCGCCATCCCGAAATTCTCAAGCGGACGTTTGGCATGGCGACGAGCTACATGCCGCGCGACGCCGCCGGGCTTGAAGTCGTTGATCCATTCACGCATTCGATTCAGTGGTCGCGGCGTTTCATCGGCTTGAAGGTTTTTATGTCGCTGCTGGTCGCGGGCTGGGACGGTTACGCCGAGGCGATTCGCCATCAGACGGCAATGGGCGACCGTTTGCGGCGGAGGCTTCAGGATTCGGGTTGGGAGGTGGTCAATCGCACGCCGCTGCCCGTAGTCTGTTTCGTTGACCGCGCGTTGTGGGAAGGCGCGACCGCCGAATATCTGGAAGCGGTCTGTAAATCCGTAGTCGCTTCGGGCGAAGCCTGGCTTTCAATCGCGCGCGTCGGCGACGACAACAAACCGGTTTTGCGGGCTGGCGTCACCAGCTATCGCACGAACGTCGCGGACGTGGACGCGCTGGTCGAATCGCTCAACCGCGCGCGCATTCGAGAAGGAGGGAGGAGCGCCCGGAACAGTTCCGGAGCGGCCTGAAGATCGGCATAACCAAACATTGAGGGGGAAAAATCATGACGCCACATGAGAGAAAAGAACTGATCGCAAAATACGCCGCCGGCTACGACGAAGTCATCGGCGCGCTCGATGGATTTCCGAAAGACAAATTGACCGCGCATTTGATTCCGGGCAAATGGAGCGCGGCTGAAATCATCCAGCATCTGGCCGACAGCGAGATGACCAGCGCGATCCGGCTGCGGCTGTTGCTGGTCGAAGACAAGCCCGCCATTCAAGGCTACGATCAGGATTTGTTCGCTACCCGGTTGATGTACAACGAACGCGACATCGCGCCCGCGCTCGAAGCGTTTCGCGCCTCGCGGTCAACCACCGTCCAGTTGCTCGAACGAATGAGCGACGCGGACTGGCTGCGCGAAGGCACGCATACCGAGGTCGGCGCTTACACGCCTGAAATCTGGCTGGAAATTTACGCCGGCCACGCGCACGGACACGCCGACCAGATTCGACGGTTGCGCGAGACACTGAAGTGAGCGATGAAAATGTAGAGGAGAAAATTATGACCAGACCTGACTCAACGGAATACGCGCCGTACTATGAAAAGTACGTTTCGCTCGTCGCCGAAGGCGAGATTGTCACAACGCTCGGCAAGCAGATCGAAGACACGCTCGGTCTGTTGCGGGGCCTCAACGAAGCGCAGGGCGATCTGCGTTACGCTCCGGGCAAGTGGAGCGTCAAAGAGGTGATCGGCCATCTGATTGACGCCGAGCGCATCTTCGCTTACCGCGCTTTGCGATTCTCGCGCAACGACCGAACGCCGCTCCACAGCTTTGACGAAAACAGCTACGCGGCCAATTCCAACTTTGGCTCGCGCCGTCTGGCCGACATCGCCGAAGAATTTGAGCACGTGCGCCAATCGAATCTCTACCTGCTCAAATCCCTGGATGGCGACGCGTGGTTACGGCGCGGCGTCGCAAGCGACAATGAAGTCAGCGTGCGCGCGCTGGCTTACATCATCGCCGGGCACGAACTGCACCACGTTGAAATCATCCGGTCGCGATACCTCTGAGGCGTGGGTCATTTCGGTAGAGGGGAACAACGGGGCAAGGAAGTTATATCTCCTTGCCTCCTCTTTTCCCTGTCTCCCGCTCTCCCGCTCTCCTGCTCTCCCGCTCTTTTTACCGGCGCAGCTTGCTTTTTCAGCCGACTCGCATAGCATACGCGCCATGCTAACCATCAAAACCTGGCTCTTTATCGCGCTCGGCGGCTTCGCCGCCTTCTACCTGATCACGTGGCTCTCCGCCATACGACGTGAACGCAGCAGCGAACCCATCGCTCCGGGGCCGATTCATGCGGGTATCGGTTTCGTAACAAATTTCTTCGACACGCTGGGCATCGGTTCGTTCGCCACTACCACATCGTTTTTCAGGTTCTTGAAACTGGTCAAAGACGAAGTCATCCCCGGCACGCTCAACGTAGGCCACACGCTGCCGACGATCACGCAGGCGTTCATCTACATCGCCATCGTGCGAGTTGAAATGACGACGCTGATCTTGCTGATCGCAGCTTCAGTGTTGGGAATGTGGCTCGGCGCCGGCGTCACCACAAAGTGGCCGCGTCGCAAAATACAAATCGGCATGGGAGTAGCGTTGCTGATGGCCGCCTCATTTTTGGTATACAAGATTTTCAGCCATGAGGCCGCGAGTTTCAAAATCACCGAACAGGTTTTAACGGGTCTGAAAACGGAAGACGTTCCAGCCGATGTTTTGGAGAAGCTGCGGCCTATAGAAAACCAGCAGGTTAAGGATAAGGAGCAGTTTTCGGCTTTGCTTAAAACCACGATTGGGACTGAGCAAACTATTAAGTTCGAGGCGTTGATTTTGGAATATGCTCGAGAAGGTCCGGTTGGGCTTCAGGGGGCCAGACTGTGGCTCGGGATCGCAGGCAATTTCATTCTGGGCGCGTTGATGTCGCTCGGCATAGGTCTTTATGGCCCGTGTTTAATTATGATCACATTGCTCGGGATGAACCCGAAAGCGGCCTTCCCGATCATGATGGGATCGTGCGCCTTCCTGATGCCAGTGGGCAGCGAGCAGTTCATTCGCAAAGGCAGTTACAACCTGCGTGCGGCTCTGGGATTGGCTCTCGGCGGCATTCCCGCCGTGCTGATTGCGGCCTACATCGTCAAAGAGCTTGATCTCAAATACGTGATGTGGCTCGTGGTTGTGGTGGTGGTTTACACGGCGATTTCGATGTTGCGTTCGGCGATGACCGAGCCGCTGGTTGAGCAGAAAGCCCAGGCATAGCTGGCGGCCTTACTTCGCCGCGCGGTTGGTCTTATGAATTTGAAGTTGAGCGCAAATGACCGCGCGCAACTCGCAGGGGAGCGCGGCCCGGCGGCGCAAATGGCGATGCGGGTCATCGTCCGGATGGCTGAAATTTGCGGCGCCGATTCGTTGATGGACATCACGGGCGCGCACATTGACAGCGCGCTTTTTCAGGGCGACGCCACGCTGGAATTCGCGGAACGGCTGGCGGGATTGGGCGCAAAGGTGGTAGTCCCGACCACGCTCAACGTCAGCGGGGTTGACGAACACGGCTGGCGCGAATGGGCGACGCCGCCGGAGTGGGCCGAAAAAGCCCGGCGTCAGATGGTGGCTTATCAAAGCATGGGCGCGGCGCCGACCTGGACTTGCGCGCCTTACCAGACCGAGTGGAAACCGAAATTCGGGCAACAGATTGCGTGGGGGGAATCGAACGCGATTTGCTTTGCAAACTCAGTCATCGGCGCGCGCACCGAACGTTATCCCGATCTGATGGACATCTGCGCGGCCATCACCGGGCGAGTTCCTGCCGTCGGATTGCACCTGACAGAAAATCGCGCGGGCCAGATTCTGATGAGACTCGCGGATGTTCCGCGACGCGCGCAGGAAGACGATGAGTTTTATCCTGTGCTGGGGCATCTGATCGGAAGGATCGCCCAGGATCGCATTCCGGTCATCGAGGGACTCGTCGTCGCTCCAGCCGAAGATCAACTCAAGGCTTTGTGCGCGGCGACGGCTTCATCAGGCGCGGTCGCATTGATTCATCTGGTTGGCGTCACGCCCGAAGCTCCCACGCGCGAAGCCGCTTTTCAGAACAGATCGCCGGAGCGCATTGTTGAAGTGACGATGGAGAGCTTGCGCGAGGCAAGGCGCGAATTGACGACTGCCGAAGGCGAGAAGCTCGATCTGGTCGTTCTCGGCAGCCCGCATTTTTCGCTGGCGGAATTCAAAAAGCTCGCGCCGATGCTTGAGGGGAAACGCCGGCATGACAACGTTCAATTCCTGATCACTTCCAGCCGGCTGATGACCGAGCTTGCGGACAAAGCCGGATACATCGAGCCGCTCGAACAGTTCGGCGGCAAGCTGACGGTTGACACCTGCATCCTGACCACGCCGATGCTCCACCCGGAAATCAAAACGCTGATGACCAATTCAGCCAAATACGCTTATTACTCGCCGGGGCTGCTCAATGCGCAGGTCGTGTTTGGGAAGCTCGATGATTGCGTGCGTTCGGCGGTCGCCGGGCGCGTCGTCAGAGACGAATCGTTATGGAGAGAGTGATTCAGGGACGCGCGCTCGTTGCGGGCGAGGCCGAAGGCGAAGCGCTGGTGACCGATCAGCCGTTGAGTTTCTGGGGCGGTTACGATCAGCGCACGGGCGAGATCATTGACCGGCGGCATCCGCTGTCAGGCCAGATCGCCGCCGGGCGCGTGCTGGCGCTGCCGGCTTCGCGCGGATCGAGCACGACGACCGCTGTTTTGCTGGAAGCGGTCAAGCTGGGCAAGGCGCCGGCGGCGATTGTGACCAGCGCCGTTGATCATTTCTTCTCGCTGGCTTCAATCGTCGCCGACGAGATGTACCGGAAGCCGATCCCGATCATCGCCCTCGCGCCGGAAGATTTCACCACGCTGCGAACGGGCCAGCGGCTGCGCATATGCCGGGATGGAGCGTTGATTGTCCTGACAGGCTGCGTGCTATAATTTGCTACCTTGATGTGGCGCTGATCCGTTTGTGTGGCGTTCCCAATTTCACCAGGCGGCAGACGTCATAAACACCATGAGTAAAAACAGACAACGGTCGTGGGTATCGCGTGTCGAACAGTTACCGCAAACAGCGGGACGGCGATTTACCACACAATTCCATCGCATTCCTCAAAAGATTCGATTTTTCATACTTACCGCGCTCCTCGCTGTCCTGGCCACGCTCCTCGTCTCCAATTACCCGACTTCAGTAATGCCGCAATATCGCATAGGCGACGTCGCCGAATACGACCTAGTCGCGCCTGTGGAATTGATCGTGAAGGACGAAGAAACCGGCGATAGTTTGGCCGCCCAACTCAAACGCAATCCGGTTCTGTTGCGCGAGGGAGAGAAGGTGACCGCCGAAAAGCTGCCGTTGATCGAAAGGGTGCGGCAATACCAGCTTTCGCAAAGGCGGCCTCAGCATTTGATCGGGCTGCTGGCGCTGGTGGGAATAATTCTCTTCGCGCTTTATAAATCCGCCGTCACCAGCCAATCGTCACGGCTGGGGCCGCGCACAGCCTTCTGGGTCGCGGCGTCGGCGTTGATCTTACAGACATTGCTCGTTCGCATCGGGATGTTCGGCGCGGCGGTCATGAGCACGCGGCCTGAAACCGACAGCTTCGGAGACTTTTTCGAGCTTCAGTTTGCGATACCGTTCGCCGCCTGCGCCCTGGCGTTGTCGCTGCTGATCGGGTCTCAGGTCGCGCTCGTCGCCGCGTTGATGAGCGCGCTGCTGATCGCATTCATTTCTCCATACGGTCTGGCGATTTCGGCGTTCGCGCTCGCGGAGTCGGTGGTCGCAATCTACAGCGTGCAGCGTTACCGCACGCGCAACGCCGTGACGGTGGCGAGCGCGGCGGTAGCCGGGATCAGCGTGCTGATGGGGCCGGCGGCTATGTTGATCGCCGATCATGAGATGAGCTGGTCGCACGTCATTGGCGGGGCCGCCCTCGGCGTGATCGGCGCCGCGCTGACAGCGGCGGTGGCGAGCCTCTCGATCCCGATCTATGAATCGGCCTTCGACATTCTGACCGATATGAAGCTGTTGGAATTGTCGAACGCCGACAATCCGCTCCTCCGCCAACTGGCGATTCAGACGCCGGGCACCAGCTATCATTCGTTTATGGTCGGAGTGCTGGCCGAAGAGGCTGCGAAGGCCGTCGGCGCGAATCCGCTGCTGGCGCGCACCGGATGTCTTTATCACGACATAGGCAAGCTGGCCGCGCCGAATATGTATATCGAGAACCAGAAAGGCGGCCAGAATCCGCACGATAAAGTCTCGCCGCTCGACAGCGTTCGCATCATCACCGGGCACGTGCGCCGCGGAATTCAGATGGCAGCCGAAGCCGATTTGCCTTCGCAGATCATTGATTTCATCCCGCAACATCACGGCACGCGCGTGCTGGCTTATTTTTACCACAAAGCCAAGTCGCAGGCCGAAGCGCGCGGCGATACTGTCAATATTGACGATTTTCGTTATCCGGGGCCGAAGCCGCAATCCAAGGAAGCCGTCATCCTGATGCTCGCTGACGGCGCCGAAGCTTCTGTCCGTTCGCTCGACGAGCACACTCCCGAAAACATCCGTGCGATCGTCAAAAAGATCGTTGACACCGTAGTCGCTGACGGACAGCTTGACGAAAGCAGCGTCACGATGCGCGAGTTGACGACGATTCGTGAAAGCCTGATCAACACGCTGATTAACGTCTACCATCAGCGCATCAGCTATCCTGGATTCAATCCTCCAAGCCAAACGGCTAAAGAAGCTGAAAAAGGGAAGTCAGAGGCGGATGTGAGTAGTTTGGAAGTGAGCAGCGCCGCCGCGCGAAAGTAATCTCACGAAAACCCTCGAACGTGTTACTCCTTCAGATTCCCGACCCATCACTGATTCTCCTCATCGGCCCGTCAGGCGCGGGCAAATCAACCTTTGCGGCGCGTCACTTCAAACCGACCGAGATCGTCTCTTCAGACCGTTGCCGCGCGATGGTCTGCGATGACGAAAGCGATCAGAGCTTCAACGGGGCGGCGTTCAGCCTGCTTCATCACATCGCGGGCGCCAGGCTTTGGGCGGGAAGGCTGGCGGTGATTGACGCCACGAATCTGGAAGCTGAGGCGCGCCGCCGCCTGTCGCGCATCGCGGCGGATCATCAAACGCCGCCCGTCGTCATCGCTTTCAACATCTCGCTCGAAAGATGTTTGAAGCAGAAC
>WBZR01000899.1_pt1 | contig 42600 bp, 32 predicted proteins | sample 5204231 | NCBI WGS metagenome assembly WBZR01 (sample SAMN12412403, study PRJNA552823) | activated sludge metagenome | isolation source: activated sludge from anammox sidestream of wastewater treatment plant... | place: USA: Virginia | collected 2017-08 | reverse complement strand
AGCGAACAAAAGGCTATTATCGGACTGCTCTGTGACTTTTGGGGGATGGACCGAAAGAAAGTAATCTAAGTTGCTGCCGCCAAATCTGGAATTTTTTCGACCTCAGGCAAACTCAAGGAAGTTCGGCGGCGCATAAAAACCGCGTTTTCGTAACGGCTCCGGCGCGCCGACCTCACACAATGCGCGTAAACGTCTCATAGTCTCAGCGGCTTTGAGCAAGTAAACCGGCTCTGGAAGCGCGCCGATATCTTTCGTCCAGTTCGGTGGCGTTTGGCGTAATCGCAGCGCGAGCAATTCCACCAGTGAGGCGGCGGCGGCAAGAATACGTGAATCGTTCGTCTGTGGTTTCGGACACTCACTCAGGTTCGGATTCTCGCGCAACAAGTCTTGCGTTAGGCTACGAAGCAAGAGACCTTCTCTGTTAAGCGCGGCTTCGGCCAATTGTTCAAGTGTCACCATAAAGCGCCTCCCATAAATCTACGAAAGCGTACTGGGCCTTCAATTCATTGCCGGGAATCAGAAACGGCTCCACTTCACGCCAGATATCTTCACGGGCCCCGGACATTTCCTGAAGCAAGCGGCGCGCATCGGCAATGTCAACATCGTCTCGCCACGCCGACAACTTCATCGCCAACAGTTGCGCTATCACAGGGCTACGGACTTCGATGCCCGGAGCCGAGAACACGACGGGGCCGTGACTGAGTCCAATCAGAAAGCCCTTCGCGCCATCATTGAGCCAATCATCCGGCCAGCCGCGCTCATCCGCGACAATTTGAGCCAATTCCCGCACTGTGCTAGCTTTGCTCGGCGCGAGAATCACTGCATCTACGTCGCGGGTAGAGTCACGCGCCTCGAAGACCAACACCATAAGCGCGCCGCCAACCAGCGCCAACTCAACCTTTGTTCCGCGTGCTTCAGCCAATTGCCCCAATCGTTCAAACGCCTCAACGATTTCCTGACGGGTGATGGTTGCCATACGGGTGAATCAACATTTCTGTAATCAGCCGGGAGTATAAGCCTGCCCTGACCACACAGCAATAAATCAACCGTGAAGGTCACGTGTATCAGCTATGGCTCCAATCCCACGCGCCGCAACAGATCGCTGAACCGCGCATCCTGACTCAAACTATCAAGCAGCGGCTCGTGTTTCAGCCAGGGCATCCACCCGCTGCGCTCCTGATAGGCTTTATCGAGCCAGGCGAAAGCCTGGTCGCTGTCGCCGAGACTGGCGGAGATGACGGCGAAATAGTAAGGCGGGAAGTAGTTTTTCTCGGCGAATTGTCGTAACCGGTCGAATATTCCCTGCGCCTGTTCGCGTCGTCCGGTGCGGGCGCAGACTACTGCCAGCATTACTGAGGCGATGGCTCGCGCTTCGTCCGGCCCTGACATCGCGGCTTCCAGAAACGTTGCGGCTTCGGTCAGTTTGTCGCTTGCGATCCAGGCCATCGTGCGCCAGTAAAGCGCCTTGGCGAACTGCGGATCCATATCGAGAGCCTTCTCGCATTGCGCGGCGGCCTCTTCGAAACGGCGCGCGCGGTAAAGAAGCTCGCCCGTGTTCGTGGTGGTCACTATCGAGAGTGGATCGAGGCTCTGCGCACGGCGCATCTTATCGAAGGCTTCGTCGAAGCGGTTCTGCGCGCCGTAAAGATAAGCCAGCCATTGATGCGTTTCGGGAAGGTTCGGGTTGAGTTCGATAGCGCGCTGGTATTCCTGCTCAGCCTTCACGAAATCCCAGTCGTACCAGAACAGGAGCGAGCCGAACGAGGCGTGGGCTTCGGCCAGTTGGTCGTCGCATTCCAGCGCGCGCGTGACCAACATCCGCGCCTTCGGCACGAATTCGCGCGGCGGCAGTTGATAAACGCTCAGCATCAGATAGCAATCGGCCATCCCGGCGTAGGCCAGCGCGTATTGCGGATCGCGCCTGATCGCCTGCACGAAATACTCGATTCCCTTCTTCATACTCGGCAGGCTGCGCTGATTCCAGAAGTAACGCCCGCGCAGGTAAAGCTCGTAAGCCTCGGCGTTGTCGGTATAACGTTTGGCCAATCCCTGCCGCTGCTCGCTGCTGAGTTTGACTTTCAGATGTTCCGAAATCTGCCGCGCTATTTCGTCTTCAAGCTCGAAGATGTCGCCGGATTTCCGGGAGTACTGTTCGGCCCACAACAGCGCGCCGTCAGAGGCGTCAACCAGTTCGGCTTTGATCACCAGGTTCTCGCCGCGCTGCAGCAGGCGTCCGGTGAAGACGGCGCGAACGCTGAGCTCGGCTCCGACTTCAAGCGGGTCAACTTGACGGCCTTTGAAACGAAATACAGTGCTGCGCGCCATCACGCGCAATCGAGGCAGGCGCGAGAGTGTGTTGATGATACTTTCAGTGATGCCATCGCTCAGGTATTCGGCTGCCGGATCGTCGCTGGCGTTCGACAAAGGCAGGACGGCGACTGAATCAATCGGTCCGCTGAATGCTTGCGATGAGCCGGGGACGCGCCCCGACGTCCGGCCTGAACGTCGCGAAGAATCCCGGGACCCGATCAGCGAGGTTTGAGGCGCGCGATGTTTGTCGCTGCTCCGCGAGCCGCCGGAATCGCGTTGCTCCAATCGTTCCTGCTCGGCCTCGAAATCGAGCCGTTGTTTCAACCGCTTCAGATCGCTGATCAACTCGCGCGCCGTCTGGTAACGCTCGTCGCGGTCTTTCGACAGAGCCTTGGCGATGATCCATTCCAGTTCATCTGGCGCGCCAGGCATGAATTTTTTGAGCGGCGGCGGCTGCGCTTGCAGGATTGAGCCGAGCAGGGCGGTGGCTCTTTCGCCCTCAAAAGGCAAACGCCCCGCGCACATTTCGTAAGCGACCACGCCGAGACTGAAAATGTCGCTGCGTTCGTCAATCGGTTCGCCGCGAATCTGTTCAGGCGAAAGGTACGCGGTAGTCCCCACCGCCCACCACATCCCGGCGGATGAGCCAGGCGGCAGGGGGCTTACGCCCGCCTCTTCCAATTTCGCCCGGACGGTGGGGTCGAGCGGCATGGTGCGATAAGGATCGCCCTTGATCGCATCAGCGCCAGCTTCCGACTCTTCATCTTCAAGCAGTTCCGTTTCATCCATCGGCTCGGTAATAGTGTCAGGCGTCGGTTCGTTCAGCGGCAATTCGGGTATCGCTCCGAGTTCGATCATCATTGAGTCCTGTTCCAGCAATTTCGCCAGACCGAAATCAATGATCTTCACGTAACCGTCGGCGCGCAGCACAATGTTTTCGGGTTGCAAATCGCGGTGCAGCACGCCAGCCGCGTGCGCCGCCGAAAGCCCCACCGCCGTCTGCAATAACACGTCCAGAATCTCTTCGAGTTCGAACCGCCGCCGGCTAAGGTGGATGCGGAGGTTCGGGCCGTCAACATATTCGGTAGCGATGAAATAATGGAGGGCGCCTTGCGAAGAACCACTGGCGACTTCGTAAATCATCCTGATGTTCGGGTGATTGAGCGCCGAAAGCGAGCGCGCCTCCTGGGCCAGACGGTTCATCCGCTCGCCATCGCGCGTGAATTTTTCGGAGAGGATTTGGAGCACGACCTTGCGCCCGAGCCGTGTGTCTTCGGCAATGTAGACTTCGCCGATCAGGTTCCCGCCCAGGTGATTGAGGATTCTGTAGTGTGAGATCGTTTGTGAGAGCAAAGCGGCGCACGGCTCCTGATGTTACAAATCAACGAATACGTTCTGTGAGGAAACATTCGAGAGAATAGCGTCTATCTCTTTTTATGCCTGCTCTCTTTATTTCCGTTGGATCTCGCGCGGGCAGGCGCATGCTCGCGCAGCCAGCGCGTTAAATCGGATGGTCTAGTGAAATCGAGCAACGCCTCAGCCAAACCATCCAACTGCTCCTGAGACAGTCGCTCAACTCGCGCTCTGGCGCGTCCGGACAATTCTCCGAAGCGATGTGTAAGCAGGCGCAGCGTCAACTCAGATTTGCCCTGCCGCAAGCCCTGCTGCAAGCCCTGCTGCAAGCCCTGCTGCAAGCCCTGCTGCAAGCCCTGCTGCAAGCCTTGCTGTAATCCTTCCTGAAGCCAGCTTGTCACAATTTCCATTGTCGCCTCCCGTTCAAAACTCGGCAATTTCTCAATCTCCGCGCGTAACTTCCTGTCCTCTTCGGCGTTCAGTTTCAGGTAAGTGTCTACGAAGCCGGACAGTAAATGCGCGCGCGCCGGATCGAGCTTCAGCCGCGCAATCATTCGCAGACATTCCTTTTTGACTTCAATCCGCTCTGAAGGAGCAAAACCCATCTTAGCCATCAGCGCGCTCGCCACCGGATTGTCGTGGCGAAGATAATCCCGCCAGTTCAAGCGATTGAGTTGAATGGCGGTGAAACGAAAGTCGAGAACCACTTTGTCAGGGAACTCGACGCGATGCGCGTCCGATTCAAGATTTCGAGGACTATCGTAGGACAAGATAGCGACCGGGTAAACCGGCAGTGAATATTCCTCAGTGAGTCGCGCAAAGTAACGAAACATGCGCTGGCCGAATTCCCCTCGTCTGCGCCTGCGCGACGCCTGCGGCTCGATGTGAATCAGAAAACACGACTGTCTGCCTTTGAATTTTCCCTTGACCACAAGATCGGCGATGTGCCGCTCTCCCGCTTTGATGTCGGTGAAAATCTCCTTGTCCAGAAAGACAATCGAATGCGGCTCCAGGTATTCACCCACCGGAGGCAGAAACAGTTCGACGAACTCCATAAAAAATGTTCGCAGCAATGTTTTGAAGAGCTGATCGTGGTTAATCATCTTTTCAAGCAGGAAAGCTGAGAATCACATCCGGTTTTACCGATCCAGCCCGATCCGCCGCGCCAACTCGTTAAACTTCTCTTCCCCACGCAGAGAGCCGAACATCGGTTCGGCGTCCAGCCATACCACCCAGTTGTAACGCTCTTCGACGGCGCTTTCCAGCCATCTGAGCGCCTGCGCCTTGTCGCCCAGCCCGGCGTGGATCATCGCCAGATAGAACGGCGAAACGTCGCGGTTCATCGGAAAGGTTTGCAATTGCGCCAGAACCCGCAAAGCCTCATCGCGTCTGCCCGCGACGGCGTACGCATATCCGAGCGCGGCCTGGATCAACGCCCCGCGCCCACCAGCCTGCTCAATCGCCAGCTCCAATTCGGCGATGGCTTTGTCGTGATTGCCTAGATGCGAGTGACACAGTCCCAGATGAAATCGCGCATAGACGAAGTTGTCATCCATCTCCAATGTTCGTCGCAGATGCTCTATCGCTTCGTCGAAGCGGCCCGCTTGATAACAGATAAAACCCAGATTGGAGTTGACGACCAGCGAAAGCGGTTCGAGTTCCAGCGCGCGCCTTTCAGCGAACATCGCCTCGTCGAATCGGCGCTGCGCCGCGAGCAGCACCGAGCCGTACCAGTGGTGCGCTACGGTGTAATTTGGATTGAGTTCGATGGCGCGTCTGAATTCGCGCTCGCTCGATTCCCAATCCCAGTCGAACCAGACCAGCGCAGCGGCCAAACTGGTGTGCGCTTCGGCCAGCCCGTCGTCAAGATCGAGCGCCTTCATCGCGGCGGCTTTCGCGCGCGGCATCACGGCTTTTGGTGGCGCCGCGCCGTAGATGCTGACCAGGCAGAAGCAATCGGCCAGACCGGCATAGGCCAGCGCGTAGCTGTCGTCGAGTTTGATCGCTTCTTCAAAACTCTCGATGGCTTTCTTGAGCGACCGGGCGTTGCGCTGGTTCCAGTAATAACGGCCTTTCAGATAAGCCTGATATGCCTCGGCGTTTTCGGTGTAACGTTTGGCCAGCCGCTCTTTTTCCTCTTCGTTTAACTTCAGCCGCAGGTGTTCGCAGATCTCCTGCGAAAGCTCCTGCTCAATGGCGCCCAGGTCGTCAAGCTTGCGGCGGTATTGCGCGCCCCATAGTTGCGAACCGTCGTCCACATCAACCAGTTCGATCTTGATCACCAGGTCGCCAGCGAACTGATACATCCGGCCAGCAAAGATCGCGCGTACGCCCAGATCGCGCCCGATCTCCAGCGCGTCAACTTCGCGCCCCCGATACCGCGCGACTGTGCTCCACGCCATCACGCGCAGTTCGGAGAGCCGCGACAGATTGAGGATCAGACTTTCCGGGATGCCTTCGGACAGATAGGCCGCGTCCGGGTCATCGCTGGCGGTGAAGAAAGGCAGCACAGCCAAGCTGTCGAGCGGCAACCGCTGCGAGCCTGAAGACAAGCGGCCCGACGGGTTCGTCAATCTTCCAGTTGAGCCAGACGGGGCTGAATCCCTTGACGAAAGGCGCCTGCCGTCGGCGGCTTCAATCTCATCCAGTCTGAGTTCAGAGGTCTGCTCCTGGCCGGCGTTGAAAATCATCCGTTTCTGCAAACGTTTCAGATCGGTCAGGAGAGTTTTGACGAGTTGGTAACGTTCGTCACGGTCTTTGGCCAGCGCTTTTGCGACGATCCATTCAAGTTCGTCCGGCGCGTTGCGGATGAAGCGTGAGATCGGAGCGGGCTGGCGGTCGAGGATCGAAACCATCATGTCCGCCGTCGTCTTGCCTTCGAAAGGCCCGCGACCGGCGGCCATTTCATAAAGCACAATGCCGAGGCTGAAGATGTCCGTGCGGGCGTCCACTTTGAAGCCGCGCGCCTGCTCCGGCGACATATAACTGACCGTGCCCAGAATGACGCCGGGGCTGGTATTTTGCTGCGTTTCAAGCGGCGTGGTCACGTAAAGATCGGCGAACGAATCTTCGACGGTCTCGGCATGCGTCGCAGCCGGGTCGCTGCTGAAAAACGCGCTCTCGGTCAATTTGGCCAGACCGAAATCAAGCACCTTCACGTAACCGTCGTGGCGCAGCATGATGTTTTCGGGCTTGATGTCGCGGTGCGTGATGCCTGCGCCGTGAGCGGCGGCAAGCGCGCTGGCGATCTGGATTGCAATTTCAATCGCTTCATCCAATTTCAACCGGCGTTTCAACTGCTGGCGCAAAGTCTGGCCTTCAACGAACTCCATCGCGATGAAGTGCATGGCGCCGGCTTCCGTCTCAGCCTCTCCGATCTCGTAAATTGTCAGAATGTTCGGATGGCTCAGCGTGCTGGCTGCGCGGGCTTCCTGCTCAAAACGGCGGACGCGCTCGGAGTCCTGCATGAATTTCGCGGGCAGCAATTTCAACGCCACCTGTCGTCCGAGATTTAAATCCTCCGCAAGATAGACTTCGCCCATCCCGCCTGCGCCGAGCTTGGAAAGGATTCGGTAATGCGAAATTATTTCCGGGGTCACGCGACGTTTCCCAGTTCAAGGTTGAATCAGATTTGATCGGGGCCAGCGAACGACGATGGGTTCGAGCGCTCATCGTCAGGATCGGAGTTGAGGCCGCATCTTAACCCAGTTCGCCGAAGATGTCTTCACAGGCGCCTGCAAAGTGATTGAAAAGTTTGATAGCCTGTGGGCGATGGAGAACAAAATCTGGCAAGTGAGCGAATCAGAATCAGGCGCGCGGCTCGATAAATGGCTGGCCGCCGCCGAACGGCTCGGTTCAAGATCGAAGGCTCTGGCCGCAATCGAACGCGGCAAAGTGTTCATCAACGACGCCGAGCAAACCACCGCCGACGCGGCGCGGCGCGTGCAAACAGGTGAGAAGATCAGGCTTTGGATGGATCGTCCGGGCAGCGCCGAGCGACGATACACCGAGCGCCACGATTCCGGGCTGCATCTGATTTACGAGGATTCGTCGCTGCTCGTGATCAACAAACCCGCGGGTCTGCTCACTGTGCCGCTACCTGCGCAGCCCAACGAGATTTCGCTGTTGGATCACCTCAAAATTCACCTCCGTTCCGACAAAAAGCGCGAGCCGTTGGTCGTTCATCGCATTGACCGCGACACATCGGGCCTCGTCATCTTTGCGAAGACTCCCGAAGCCCAGCGAAAATTGAAAGAGCAGTTCGAGCAAAGGAAAGCCGAGAGAATTTACCTGGCCGTCGTTCACGGCCATCCGAAACCTGAATCGGGAATGTGGCGCAATTATCTGGTATGGAATCAGGACGCGTTGAAGCAACAGCCTGCGGAACGCCGCGACAAGAACGCCCAGGAAGCGGTCTGCCGTTACCGCACGCTGGAAAATTTCAGAGAAGCGGCTTTGATTGAAGTCTCTCTGGTCACAGGCAAACGCAACCAGATTCGTATTCAGGCCGGGCTGCGCGGACACACGCTGGTTGGCGAGAAGAAATATGTCTACGATCCCGCGCCGCGACACAAGATCGAATTCTCGCGGCAGGCTTTGCACGCGCATCGGCTGAAATTTTCACATCCGGTGAACAGCCGCCCGATGAATTTTGAAGCTCCGCCGCCGAACGATTTTCAAGGCTTAATTGAGAAACTGCGCAAAACGTAGATTGGTTGTAGATCAATTGTTTGACTTCTCGCCTACGGAACCCATCCGAGCCGTTTCACCACCTGCCGCGCGACGTCGCGTCCCGCCCAATCGGCATAGATTTCCGACCTGGAACCGCCAATCGGCGGCAGCGAAAGCGGGCCGCTCGGCTGCTGCGGATAACCGTAGCCAGTGGCGACGACTTTGGCGGTCTTCGGCTCGAAGACGGTGTAGCGCAGTTCGAAGCCGTAACTCGACGTTCCCATCCGATCAACCTCGAACTCCATCCACACGACGTAGGTCTTATCGTCATTCTTCGCGGCCTTGATCGCATCCGAGCGATGCTGATTGCGATCTTCACTGATCTGGACTGTGCGCAAGACCTCGCGCAACTCCTGAATGCAGCCGCGCCGCGACGCGTCGGGGTAATAAGAAGAGATGCCGATGTCGGCCATCGCGGTCGAAACTATGACCGAACGCCCCAGGTCTTTCTCTTTCGGCTTCTCAGGTTCAACTTCGGGTTCGGGAACGGTTCGCGCTTCAGGCTGGTTGACTCCTTGAACCGGCGGCTGCGGTTCCGCCTTCTTCTGCTTGCGTCCTGATTGGGCAGACGCAAGCGTGGCCAGCATTAGCAGGCAAAACAACACTGCGAAGATCGGTTTCTGGTTGTGGCGCATAGCTATGTCTCCACGAAGTTTTAACGGGATTTTCAGGATTGAACAGAATGAGCTGGATTTGAAATCGTGTAAATCCTGTCTGAATTTTCCATCTCAGACGCGCGCATGCTAATCCCACACCCGCACAATCACAAACCGCCCCCGGCGTTCGACTGAGGCTCAAACAACAGCTATGATGCGCGGCGAATCCCGATCAATGAATTCCGACTGAAGCAACTTATGTCCACAATTGCGCCACACGAAGCTAAACGCCCGCTCACGCTCGCGCTCGATGTCGGCACGTCGTCCGTGCGCGCGACGCTTTTCGACCTGTCAGGCCGCCAGGTCGAAAACATCGAAGGCCGCACGCATTACCAGATGACCGCCACGCAGAATGGCGGCGTCGAGATAAACGCCGACAAGCTGATCGAGATTATTTGCGCGACGATTGATGAATGTCTGCAAGGAGCGGCGCTGCATTTGCCCGACTTGAACGACGCGATCCGCGCGGTCGGGTACAGTAACTTCTGGCACGCGATGCTCGGCGTTGACCGTGACGGCGAAGCTGTGACGCCGCTTTACAACTGGAGCGACACGCGAAGCGCGGCGGACGCCAAGGCGCTCGGCAACCGGCTTGGCGTCGAATGGATTCATCAGCGCACGGGCGTGGTTCCCCACGCCAGTTATTACCCAGCGAAAATCCTGTGGCTTCGGCGAACTGATCCGTCGCTGGCGCTGAAAGTCTCGCGCTGGGTTTCGATTGGCGAATATCTCTACTCAAAAATTTTCGGGCAAATGGTGTGCGGCGTCTCGATGGCTTCGGGCACGGGGCTGTTCAATCCGAACAGGAACGATTGGGATGATGAGACGCTCACCGGCGCCGGCGTTGATCGAGACCAACTCTCTCCGCTCGCTGAAGAAGGCGCCGGGTTGACCGGGATGAAGCGCGAGTTCGCCGAACGCTGGCCCGCGCTGCGAAACGCGATATGGCTGCCCGCAATCGGCGACGGCGCGGCCAGCAACATCGGATCGGGATGTTTTACGCGGGGATTGATCGCCATCAACGTTGGCACGTCGGGCGCGATGAGAATTTGCTGGCCCGCTGAGGCAGTGAAAATTCCGAAGGGCCTCTGGTGTTACCGCGCGAATCGCCGCTATGCGGTGATCGGCGGCGCGCTGTCGAACGCGGGCGATGTTTACGCGTGGCTCAAAAGAACGCTGCGGCTGCCGAACGACGACGAGATCATCGAATCGCAGCTTGCCGCGATGAAAGCCGACGATCACGGCCTGACCGTGCTTCCCTTCTTCTCCGGCGAACGCAGCACAGGATGGCACGGCGAGGCGCGCGCGGCGTTCACCGGAATAAACCTGAGCGCGGACCCGATTGAAATTCTGCGAGCGTCGCTCGAAGCGGTCTGCTATCGTTTCGCGGCAATTTACGAACGGTTGAAAGCTGAGTTGTCCGGCGACACGCGAATCATCGCTTCCGGCGGAGGCATCTTGAATTCTCCCGTGTGGACGCAGATGATGGCCGATGTGATCGGCGTGCCGGTCGTAGCCTCGGCGGTTCCCGAAGCGTCGAGCCGGGGCGCGGCGATGCTGGCGATGGAGACTTTCGGACAGATCAAAAGTTTGGGAGATTTGGAGACGCCGCTGGGCGAGGTCTTTGAACCGAATCTGCGCAATCACGAACTCTACTTGCAAGGGCGAGCGAGACAGGAAGGTCTGTACGGGTTGCTGATCGCCTCAGACTAATGGCTAACAGCGCCAATCACGGGTATTCAACAATTGCCCCGATTGCTAAAGCTATCTCTTCCATTTTTTCAGGAGTAACCCAATGGTGGGATCGAAATTTACGAGCCAAACTTCACCACGAGCAGGCGCGGGGCTGCTAGAATTCGACAATGTCTCCTCCCTGCCACTCTTCGCGTTCTGATGTTTCAATTTCAGATTCGTACTGCTCGGCCATCGCTTCCGCTTGCCGTTCGAGTAAACGCCTGCGCTCTTCGATTGACAACATCATAAAAGCGCGACGATCTTCAAGTGTTATACATTGTTCCATCGTCGCCGACGGTATTTCCTGCGTAACCATGATTTCTACTCCTTTAATTCCCAAGCGCCCAAATCAAAGCTTGGCGCGGATCATAGCATGCCTGCAACGAACGTGGTAATTTTAGCCCACTCGCATCATAAATCGAATCGTAACCATAAGGAGAGAGGACGATGAACCCGTTAGTAGAAATAGAAAAGCTGGGACAAAGCATCTGGTACGACAACATTCGCCGCGCCTTGATTGACAACGGCGATCTGGCAGGCAAGATCGCTGAGGACGACCTGCGCGGCGTCACCTCGAATCCCACCATCTTTGAAAAGGCCATTGCCGGCAGCGCCGATTACAACGACCAGATGCGCCGCCTAGTCGCCGATGGCAGGAGCGTCAACGAGATTTACGAGGCTCTGGTCATCGAAGACATCCAGCGCGCCGCCGACCTGTTCAAACCCGTTTACGAGCGCACGAAGAAACTCGACGGTTACGTCAGCCTGGAAGTCTCGCCGCTGCTGGCGCGCGATACCGAAGGCACCATCACCGAAGCCAAACGCCTTTGGGCGACGCTCAACCGCCCGAACGTGATGATCAAAATTCCCGCCACGCCCGAAGGCATTCCCGCCATCCGCGAATGCATCGCCACCGGAATCAACATCAACGTCACGATGATCTTCGCGATGGAAAATTACGAAGAGGTCGCTGAGGCTTACATCAGCGGTTTGGAGCAACGCGCCGCCGCCGGACGCCCGATTGATCACGTGGCGTCAGTGGCCAGCGTTTTCGTCAGCCGCATTGACACCGCGATTGATAACCAACTCGAATTCCGCATCCGCCGCTCGGAAGACAAAGACGAAAAGGCTGCGCTCTCCGGCCTGCTCGGCAAGGCCGCGATTGCGAACGCGAAGATGCAGTATCAACGCTTCAAGGAGATTTTTTCGAGCGAGCGTTTCGCAAAGCTGAAAGCGTTGGGCGCGCGCGTTCAGCGTCCGCTCTGGGCCAGCACCGGCACGAAGAATCCGAATTACAGCGATGTGCTTTACGTCGAAAATCTGATCGGCCCCGACACCGTCAACACGCTTCCGCCTGCGACGTTCACCGCCTTCCGCGATCACGGCAAAGTCGCTTTGACCATCGAAGAAAATCTTGATGAAGCTCGCGCGGAAATAGAGAAGCTCGGCGAAGCCGGAGTTGATCTGGAACAGGTCTGCCTGCAATTACAAAACGACGGCGTCAAAGCCTTCGCCGATTCGTTTGAGAGCCTGATGCAGAGCATCACATCGAAACGGGCTTCGTTGACCAGCGGGTTGCTTGATCGAATGGAAGCCGCCCTGGGCAAATACGAACCGGCGGTTCAGGAAATCATCAAGCGCGCGGAGAGCGAACAATGGACGCGCAAAATCAGCCGCAAAGACGCTTCGCTTTGGAAATCCGATGAGAACCACCAGAAGATCATCAAAAACTCGCTCGGCTGGGTGACCGTACCCGATCAACTTTTTGACTCGGCGGACGAGCTTGCCGCCTTCAGCGCGCGCATCCGCAATGAAGGTTTCAAGGATGTGATGCTGCTCGGCATGGGCGGCAGCAGCCTTTGCCCCGAAGTTTTCCGCAGAACTTTCGGAAAGATTCCAGGCTATCCCGAACTGCACGTGCTCGACAGCACAGACCCCGCGACTGTGCTGGCTTTTGAATCGGCGGTTGATTTGCCACACACACTCTTCGTCGTCGCCAGCAAATCGGGCACGACCATTGAGCCGCTGATGTTCTACAAATACTTCATCAACCGCGTGCGCCAATTGAAAGGCGATCTCGCGGGCGAGAACTTCGTCGCCATCACCGATCCCAACACGCTGATGGAGGCAATGGCGACCGGCGACAAGTTCCGCCGAATCTTCCTCAATCCGGCTGACATCGGCGGGCGTTACTCGGCGCTCTCGTATTTCGGGATGGTTCCGGCTGCGTTGCAGGGCTTCGATTTCAAAACGCTGCTCGACCGCGCTGAACGCGCGATGCATGCCTGCACGCCCGCCGTGCCCGCAGCCGACAACCCGGCTGTCCGATTGGGAGCGATCATTGGCGCGCTCGCCCTGGCGGGTCGCAACAAACTGACGCTTTCGACCGATCCAGAAATTTCATCGCTCGGTTTGTGGATCGAACAACTGATCGCCGAAAGCACGGGCAAGGAAGGCAAAGGCATTTTGCCAGTGGCCGGTGAGCCGTTGGGAGCGCCCGGCGTTTACGGCGACGACCGCCTCTTCGTTCACATCGCCGCCGGGATGATTGATCCGGAAGCCGAAAACAAGTTGCGCGCAATCGAAGCGGCGGGGCATCCGGTCGTTCGCCGCGTGATGAACGACACGCTCGATCTGGGCGAGGAATTTTACGTCTGGGAGATGGCGACGGCGGTCGCAGGCGCGGTGATGGGAATCAATCCATTCGATCAGCCGAACGTGCAGGAATCGAAGGACAACACCAAGCGATTGCTCGAAGATTTCAAACGTGACGGCCAACTGCCGGAACAGACGCTGGCTGTCGAAGGGCGCAAGTTGAAAATCTACTGTGACGACGAAACACTTGAAGAACTCGGCGCGAACAAGACAGTCGAAACGTTCATCGCCGCGCATTTGAAACGCGCCGGAGCCGGAGATTACATCGCGCTGCTCAACTACATTCAGGAGAGCGGCGAACACGAGGCGTTGATTCAAGCGGTCCGCACGCATCTGCGCGACGCGTTGCATGTCGCGACGACCACCGGCTATGGCCCGCGCTTCCTGCATTCGACGGGACAATTGCACAAGGGCGGTGACGCTAGCGGCGTTTTCGTTCAGATCACAGCCGATGACGTTCAGGACGTTCCTATCGTGAGCGAGCCGTTCACGTTCGGCGTGCTCAAGCAGGCGCAGGCGCTCGGAGATTTTCAATCGCTGGCCAGCCGCGACCGCCGCGCAATCCGAGTTCACCTCGGCGCAAACATCAACGCCGGATTGAAAACGCTGCTTGAAATCGTCCAAAAGGCTTTTCCTCTTGGCAGGGCTTGAACGCAATGAGGACTCTGCAACAGTCAACTTACGATGTTTTGATCTGCGCCGACGCCGCCGAATTGGCGCGTGAGGCGGCGCGCCGCTTCGCCGAATTAGCCGACATATTCGTCAACGACATCGGACGATTCGCTGTCGCGCTCTCAGGCGGGTCAACGCCGAAAGCGATGTTCCATATCCTCGCCGACAAGCCGTTCGCCGATGCGCTGCCCTGGCGCTCGATCTTTTTCTTCTGGGGCGATGAGCGCTGCGTCCCGCCCGATCACGCTGACAGCAATTACCGGATGGCTAATGAAACGCTGCTGTCGAAAGTCGCGATCCCGCGCGAAAACATTTTTCGCATTCCCGCCGAAGATGAAGACCACGAACGCGCGGCGGCGAGCTACTCAGAGACCCTGCAAAAATTTTTCGCCGAACAGAAGCCACACTTCGATCTTGTCTTTCTGGGAATGGGCGCAGACGGGCACACGGCCTCGCTCTTCCCCGGCACGGCGGCTTTGCATGCGAATGATCGTATTGTGGTAGCCAACTATGTCGAGAAACTCCAATCCTGGCGAATCACGTTGACCGCCGAGACGATCAACCGGGCGCGCAACATCATTTTCCTCGTCGCAGGCGAAGACAAAGCTTCTGCGCTGAAGGAAGTGATCGAAGGCCCGCGTAATTCCGAAAAATATCCCAGCCAGTTGATCGAGCCTTTCCACGGCTCGCTGCTGTGGATGGTTGATGAAGCGGCGGCGAGCCTGTTGAAGTAAAACGAAGCCATATCAGTAGAACAGCCATAAAAATTACCCCGGAAACGATGGGAGCGAAGAGACCTATTGACCGATGAACACTGGCGAGATCGCGTTGCAATTTGAATCAGGCACACTGATGCTGGAAGGCGCGGGAGAATCATTCGCCCCGCCTTCAGCATTTCAATGGGATGATCGCGTGCGGCGATGGCGCGCCCCGGCAATCGCTTATCGCCAAGCCGTCACCGAATTGATGCGCAATAAGACCAACTTCAAGGACGAAGCCCGCCGCTACTATGAGTTCCAATTCAGAACCGATCTGAACGTCGAACCGCGACCTTACCAGCAGGATTCCATCGCCGCCTGGCAAAAGTGCGGCAGGCGCGGCGTGGTGGTTTTGCCGACCGGCGCGGGCAAGAGCTTCGTCGCGCAAATGGCGATTGAGATGACGGGGCGTTCGACGCTCATTGTCGTCCCGACGCTCGATTTGATGAACCAGTGGTACGATCTGCTCATATCGTCGTTCCGGGCCGAGATCGGTTTGATCGGCGGCGGTTATTTCGAGCAGGGCGCGATTGTCGTAACGACCTATGCCTCAGCGTTTCGGTTTATGGAGCAGCGAGGCAATCAATTCGGCCTGCTGGTGTGCGACGAATGTCATCACCTGCCGGGCAGCGGCTACCGCTATGTGGCCGAGATGGCGATTGCGCCATTCCGGTTGGGATTGACGGCCACGCCCGAACGGTCCGACGGCGGCGAGGCGTTGTTGGAAGAACTGCTCGGCCCGATTGTCTATCGCGTGGAAGCGCAGCATCTGGCGGGCGAATTCCTGGCCGATTACAGCGTCGTGCGATTGACCGTCGAACTGAGCGCAGAGGAGCAGGAATGTTATCAGCAGGAGCGAGCGATCTATCGCCGCTTCATCGCGTCGCAGGGAATTGATTTCAGCGGGCTGCAAGGCTGGCAGATGTTCGTCATCCAGAGCGCGCGCAGCGAAGCCGGCCGTCGCGCGATGCAGGCTTACCGTGAATCCAAGCGCATCGCGCTCGGCACGGATGCGAAGATCGAGACGCTGGCCAAATTGTTACAACGCCACCACCGCGACCGCACGCTGATATTCACCGCCGAGAACGAAATGGTCTACCGCATCTCCGAGCGATTCCTGATCCCGGCCATCACGCATGAGACACCGATCAAAGAGCGCAGCGCGTGGCTTGCAGCTTTCAATCAGGGCGAAATCCTGGCGCTGGCGACTTCAAAAGTTCTCAACGAAGGCGTCAACATTCCGGAAGCGGCGGTCGCCATCGTTCTTTCAGGCTCAGGTTCGACGCGCGAACACATTCAACGGCTCGGACGCATCCTGCGCAAACAGGGCGACAAACAGGCGATCCTTTACGAGGTCGTCACCGCAGGCACCGCCGAAGAGCGCATCAGCGAACGCCGCCGCGACGCGAATCAATTTCGAGATGCGGTAGTGGAAATATCAGGAGAGCACCCGGAACAAACGAAATGAACGGAATGAACGAAATGAACGGAACGAACGGAAATGCTCACGACTGACTTGGCAATGAGCTGGCGGCGTGGTGAGCGCATCTTCCCGCGCTACCTGCAATCCGACGACCAGCGCCATCTGCAAACGGCGGCCGACCTGGCGCTCATCGTCGAACAGCATCGCGGGCGCCCTCGCGCCGAGCTTGAGCGCGCGCTGGATGAATACATCGGCGTCGGAACCGATTACAAAATCCTGCGCGGGCTGATCAAGCTTTTGCAGGATCGCTGCGAGTTTGAAACCGTTGGCTTGAAAGAGCCGGAGGAGATTCGCCGCGCGCTCTTCACAAAAACCGCTGCGCGCCACCCTGTGATCAGCGATGAATTGCGCCAGCGCCTGATCGCCGAAGCCGCAATCGAACTGGAATGCTCGCCGGAAGAAGTGATGGCGGGGTTGTACGCCGACCTATCAGGCAACCAGCGGCTGGTCGCCTTTGAAGAGCTGAGCGCGGCGGAGTTGCTTGAACGCTACAACCTGGCGCAGGCTCAGGCGCTGCTCTACCGCTGTTCGGAGATGCGGCTGTGGATCGAAGCCCAGGAGCCAGGCGTCACTCGACGCATATTCGCCGAGATCAAAGCCTTCCGCCTGATTCATGCGATCACGGGCGACGCTGCGCGCGGCTATGAAGTCCGTCTAAGCGGTCCCATTTCCATTTTTCACCGCTCGCAGAAATACGGAATCCAGATGGCGGTTTTCCTGCCCGCGCTGCTGCTCTATCGCTGCTGGCGCATGCGAGCCGAGATCGGAACGAAGACCGGCGCCGCCTTCTTCGAGATGGACAGCAATCAAGACCGCCTGCGCTCGTATTACGTGGCCGAAGATGCCCAAACGCAAAATCCACAGTTTGTGAAATTGCTTGAAGACTTCAACAGGCTGGCGGGCGAATGGAGCGCGCGGCCTAATCAGGAAGTGATTGACTTGGGCGGGAGCGCGTTCGTCCCCGACGTGGTCTTCACCCGCGAAGGCGCCGAACCGGCTCACCTGGAGATGTTGGGCTATTGGACGCCGCGATCTTTGAACGAGAGACTGAAAGAGTTCACGCGCGCCGGCTTCAAAAACTACGTCATCGCCGTGTCGGAAGAGATGCGCTGCAGCCGCGACGCGCCAACGCAATTGCCGGCGAACGTGATCGTCTACAAGAAGTCGCTCAATGCGCGAGAGCTTCAGGCGAGGCTTGGACGGTTGTTTGAACCGGATTGACCCGGTGTTGGGCAGCCGCGTTGACCCGTCCGAAACGGTTCGCGGAAGACTTCTTTGATCTGCGCCGGGTAACTCGCCAAACTATCGGTGGCAAGCAACAGGCCGCTCAGACGAGAAACGGCGCAAGGCTTATTGTTCAATTCATTTTTTGTCGAAAGCCTACTTCGGACACACTCTTGCGTGAATTTACAACGACGGGCTGCAATCGTCGCTCGCGCCGCTTGCAGCCCGCCGGCTAAAGTTTATTTTCAGGCGCTCGCCGTTTGCCGGCAGCTTTCCGCACAACGGCGGCAGGCTTCGGCGCAGGCTTGCAGCCTGGGATCGCCGCCTATCTGTTCGCACACCGTAGCGCACTGGACGCAGACCTCGGCGCAGGCCACGCAAGTGAACTTGTACAGATCCGTCCCCAGTACCATACAGTTCGCGCTGGTCTGGCAAACCTCGGCGCAAGTCGTCAGGACGCTGACGCGGCGGACTTCGGCGTGCTGACCGCCTTTTTGCAGGCAGTAGCTGAGCGTTTCCAGACAAATCTTGTGACAGTCCAGGCATTCCTGAATGCATTGCTGCAGGTTCCGTTTAACCTGGCCTGTGGCTTGACCGTGCATAATTCCTCCTTCGAATTCAAACGATTGTTGACGTGACGGTAATGCCGCCGGGTCGGCGCCGTTGCGCGCCGCCCTGCTGCGCACGCCCCGTCTGGCGGACGCATTACTGCGGGTTCTGATGGAAATCGGCCTTGTGGACAGAAGTAATATCTCACCTCGATCTTCGGATTTGCCTGCGACCTGCCGCTCGACGCCGCCCACCTGCAACGGACTCATCGGCGCGACGCGTCCAGTGGTCAAGAGCCGAACCGCACGTCATTCTTTGTTCAACCAAGGGGATATGGGGAGAGGGGATTTGCCCTCAAGGAGTTTACAAACCGGGAGAACCTTACCACACCTATGATCTCGCTACTGTCCGGTACCAGACGCTGGTTCTAAGACACCAAGCGTAGACGCGCGCTCTCTCAAGGTTCGCCTGCGTCATCCTGCGTCAAGGTATTTAGCCACCAAACGCCCGGCGGACTTCCGTATCGTGAAGCCCGCCGGATGTTATTCGCCCTACGATCTCAATCCGCTATTCGTCAATCGGACATTAACTCGTGGTGTACCTGGAACGTGGCTCGGACTGGGAACCGTATTGGCCCTGCGTAGTCGTCTGTTGTCCGTATTGATTCTGCTGCTCCTGCTCTCTGCCTTTCACGCGCAGGTTGTTGTGAACTTCCTTCACGCCAAGACAGGATTCGGCCACGTCTTCCGCCAGACGCTTCTCCAACCGGCTATCAACAGTTCCCGTCAGCGTCACCTCGCCATTGTTGACGTTGACGGTGACGTAGCTGGCGTCAATCTGCCCGTGCTGCTGCAGCCGTTCATTCACATCTTCAATGATGCGGTCGTCAGAGCGTCTGTAACCGCTCGGCCCGCGCCCGGTGTACGGCCCTGGAACCAGCCACATTTCGGTATAACTCCAGTACGGCGAGCTGTAACTTTGCCCATAGCCATACTCGCTACCGTAACGGCCTCCGCGTCCATACTCCTGCGAGCCGCTATAGTAGCCCTGCCCATATCCTTCCCGCCCGTAGCCATAACTGCCCTGGCTATATTCGCCGGGGTAGTATTCACGTCCGTAACCGCGTTCATAATCGCCGCGATAACCTTCGCGCCCATAGCCGCTGACGCCGCGCCCGTATTCGCCATAGCCGCGTTCATAATCTCCACGCGAGCCTTGCCGATAGCCCTCACGCCCGTAGCCGCGTCCATACTCGCGCCCGTATTCCCTGTCGTCTCTTATCCGGCGGCGCTCGGCCTCCTCGTCACCGAACCACGACCGCGCTTCGTCGCCTGCGCGATCCCAATAACCGCGTTCTTCGCGGCCACGTCCGCGACCGCCGCGCCAGGAGCGCTCATCGTCTTCATCATAACGTCGTCCGTAACGGTCACGTTCATAACCGCGTGAATAATCTGCCATACCTACCTCCCTGAAATAGTAATCGTCCTTATGACGGCCAGCGATTCGATGCCGGGCGGAGTGACGGCCTTTCGACCGCAATCCGCGTGACCGTCCCAACGCTCTCGACGAGCGCCTGCTTCTGCCCTGAGCTATGCCGCCCGCGATCATTCCCGCTCCCGTAACGCTTAGCGCTGCGCCGAGCGCGTCCCGGCGGCCAACGCCATAAACAGCCAGCGCGCCTCCCGCGAGTGACGCGATTAACCGCGTTGCAGGCGGCCAAACCCGCTCCATAAATCCTCGCCGCGCGCCGATGCGATGGCTCCCGCCTTGAAGACCGGGCATGTGACTGGAATCTCTGTAAACATCCAGCCAGTCTTCAACCTGAGTCACGCCGGGAACTGAGAGCACGGATGAAATCAGGTGATCGAATTCACGCGCCAGCGCCGCCCCGGTCAGCTTCACGCGCCCATCGCGCGCTTCGACGCAAATTGCGCGCGGGTGCGAGACCGTGTGCCCAAGATGCGAACGCACTCGCGCGACCAGCACATCGTCCGGAACCCTGCGGGTCGAAAATACGGTGTGGGTTCGCGCCACCATTCCGCGCGCGCGATTGCTCATATCGCGCGAAGCCTTGCCCATCGCGTGTTCCGCCGTATAAGCCGCGTGAGCCATCTGATCGCGGACAAGCGCGCGACGCCTCCTGCCTTTGTCAGGATCGAGCAGATACATCAACCCCGCGCCAATGCCCAGACCGCCAATCAGAGTCGCCGCCGTCTGAAAATGTCCGTTTCCCATTACTCTTCGCTCTTTGAAAAACTCTTTGAAAGACACGAATGTCGTCAGCGGAACTCCGCCCGCGAGAGCCGCCGTGTGATGCGAATTGTGACTTATGGGGAGATCGGTGATGTAGGGCTGATTCTATTGCCGCGCTGTGCTGGACGTCTGTTCGTCCCCGTACCGATTTTGCGGGAAACCTGATTAGAGAGCCGGTCAGTTGATCGTGAGACAATTCGCCAGATTGTCCTACCCCGCAAAAATAAAACCACGTTCAACCGCGCGTTCGCAGAGTCAGGTACAAACTCGATCCTCGGCGATTGATGAGCAGCAGCGGCGGGCGGTCGCCGGCGCGAGCCAGCGCGGATTTCAAATCATCCGAAGAACGCACCGGCTGGCGGTTGACCTGCTCGATCACATCGCCCGGTTGCAAGCCGGCCTCTCCTGCGGCTCCTCCCGGATCAACATCAGTGACAACCAGCCCCTGAGCGTCGCGGCGCAATCCGAGGCGCGCAGCCAACTCCGGCGTCATCGGCGTGGTAGTCAACCCGAGATTGTCTTCGCCGCCTGAATTTCCGCCGCTGGCGCGGCCTGTCGTCTGGCTGGGAAGTTCGCCGAGCGTCGCTCGCAACTGCTGCTCACGCCCATCGCGCAAAATGGTTATCGTCACTTCGGTTCCCGGCGATGAAGTGGCGATGAGGTTGCGCAGGCTGTTGCTGTCGTTGACCGGATTTCCATTGATGGCGGTGATCACATCGCCCTGCTTCAAGCCCGCGCGTTCGGCTGGGCTTCTCTGCTCGACGTTGCTGACGATCACGCCGCGCACGTCTTTCAAACCGAGACTCGCGGCCATGTCCGAAGTGATCGGTTGAATGGTGACGCCCAGATGACCGCGACGGACTTTGCCGCTCTTGATCAATTGCTCGGCGACGCTGCGCGCCATGTTCGCCGGGATCGCGAAACCGATGCCGATGTTTCCGCCGGTGGGCGAGATGATTTGCGAGTTGATCCCAACGAGTTCCCCCGGAGTGTTGACCAGAGCGCCTCCCGAATTACCCTGATTGATCGGGGCGTCGGTTTGCAGAAAACTTTCAAAGCTGCCATCGCTCAAACCCGTCGTGCGCCCTTTCGCGCTGATGATCCCGGCGGTCACCGTCTGACCGATGCCGAGCGGATTGCCTACGGCCAACACCACGTCGCCCACGCGCACACGGTCGGAATCTCCGAGCGTCAGCATCGGCAAATCATTCGCGGCGATTTTGAGCACAGCCAGATCGCTGCGCTGATCGGCGCCGATCACTTTGGCGTCGTAGCCGCGATTGTTCGCCAACTCGACCCTGATCTCTTCGGCTCCGTCAATCACGTGGAAGTTGGTCAGAACGTATCCGTCTTTCGTGATGATCACGCCCGAACCGAGGCCGCGCTGAATCTGTTCGCGCGGCGCGGTCGCCCCGCCGAAACGGTCGCCGAAAAAGTCGCGGAAGAAAGGGTCATCGAAAAACGGAAACTGTCTGGGCGCGCGCACCACACGTTCGGAGCGAATGGTCACCACCGCAGGCGCGACGCGATCAACCACTTCAGCGTAGGAAATGACTGTGCCCGCAGGCGGCGCGGGCGGCAACGAAACTTCCTCCCGATCATCGCTGCGGCAGGCTTGAAGCAAATGGAGCGAGAGAATCGCCAGCGCCATCCGCATCAGCGTTCCTCTACGAAGCATCGTTTTAAACCGGCCGGTCTCGCTTTGTACTTTCACGTTCTTTACCTCGTTCTTTCGGAGACGCGCATTACTCTCAATCGCCTTTCGTGAAGAACATCTCAGCGCACAATCCAGAGCACAACTTATGTTACCGGCGTCATCGTGTCAGTACGGCGGCGCACTGAACGGCCCGGCGGTGTACGTCGCTCGTTCGGTCATACAACCCTGTTCGCCGGAAGAACGAATAGCTCCGATTGTCGAATGGTTCGGCGAATGAAGCGGCGGCGGCCCGCGCAATCAATGACCGAAAGTCGAATGGTCAGTTAGCCGGCGGTTTGCCGAACCGCGCGATGAACGCCGTTTGCTGGATGGTGAGTACCCCCAACTTCCGATCTCCCCAGCCTGAAATTTCTCGAATTGAGGAGGGAGAAGGATTATGAAGCTCTTCAAAAATCAGAGCGCGTGTGTTTACAGGATTCTGATTGGATGTTTACTGCTCCTCGCGATTCAGCCCGGCGTCAGCGGTCAGCAGCAGAAGCCCATTCAGGATCAGGATCAGGAGGTGCTCAAACAACGCACAGCGGTCGTGACCGTCAACGTGTCAGTGACCGACAAACAATTCCGCCAGATCACTGGACTCGGCAAAGAACATTTCGAGGTCTTCGAAGACAAGGTGAAGCAGGAGATCGAATTCTTCAGTGATGAAGACAAGCCGATCAGCGTCGGCATCATCTTCGACTTGTCAGGAAGCATGAGCAACAAGATTTCACGCGCCCGCGAAGCCCTCAAAGCATTCGTTGACACGTGTCATAACGACGACGATTTTTTCCTGGTCACTTTCAACGACCGGGCCACACTGCTGGCCGAGCTTTCCGACGGCCAGACGGTTCTCAACAAGCTGTCACTCGCCGAACCTCGCGGCCAGACCGCTCTTTACGACGCCACCTACCTGGGCGCCGAAAAGGTCAAGGAAGGACGCCACGAGAAACGCGCGCTCCTGATCATCTCCGACGGCCAGGACAACGCGTCGCGTTACAACTATGGAGAACTGCGAAAATTGCTCAAGGAAAATGACGTGCAGATTTACTGCATCGGCATCACCGAAGAATTCGCCGGCGCCGGCTCCATAATGGATATGCAGGGCCGGGCGATTCTGGAGGAGGTCGCTCGCTCGACGGGCGGCATGGCTTTCTTCCCCACCACATACGCCGAACTGGAAGACGCCGTCACGCGCATCGCCATGGTGCTGCGCCACCAGTACAGCCTCGGATACGTCCCGGCGAACGACCAGCGCGACGGCAAATGGCGCAAGATCAAAGTGCGTGTCCACGCGCCGAAGGGGCTCCCGTCGCTTGTCGTGCGAGCCAAAGAAGGCTATTACGCGACACCCTAATCAGAAATAATAATTATTTTTGTTTTTACCTCTCCCCCACCCACTATCACACCCAGCGCCGAAACGAGAACCCACCCTGTTAAACAAACCGAAAACGAACGCGCCTCACTGCCCGCTTAGCGATGAATAATGCCCTCAGCAGGCAATCAGTTCTCTGTCTCCCGCATCAAAGGCCGCGCTTTTAGGAAGACAATGAACAACTCTGTTAAATCAGTAAACAAAACACCACAACGTGAATTGGTTTTAGCAAAACCGGAGAGCGGTTTGATGGCGCTTGGGAATTAACTACAACAACAGCGTAGGGGCGGGTTTTCCCCGCCCTGATCCGCTGTCGAGGGGCCTGGGCGGGGAAAACCCGCCCCTACGCTGTTGTTGCGTTATTTACTCAAAGACCATTAAGCCGCCCTCGCCACATCCATTTCAACACAGAGGTAAAACGCAAGATGGAGAAGATATTCAATGATTCAACAAAGAGGGCAAAGCGCGTGAGGCTGTTGACGCCTGCGCTGGCTCTTTCGCTGGGATTAGGTCTGGCGCCGGTTTACGGCCAACAGGCGCCGCAGTCGAAGATGTACGACCGGGACAAACCTGCGGTGTCGGAGCCGCTGGCTTCGCCCGCTGAGCTTTCGCGCGCGTTCGTCAACGTAGCCAAGCAGGTCAAGCCTGCGGTCGTTCAAATCAACATCACCGAGAAAATCAAGCGTCCTGTCAGCGATGGCGAGTTCGGCGATGAATTCGACGACTTCCCGAATATTCCGGGCCTTCCCCAAATTCCGGGCTTTCCGCGTCACGGCCAACCACAGCCTCACGCGAAACGCGGCACTGGTTCGGGCGTCATCATCAGCGCCGACGGTTATATCCTGACCAACAACCACGTGGCTGGCGGCGCTGACGACATCAAGGTCAGGCTGTCCGATGGCCGCGAATTCAAAGCGCGCCGCATCGGCACGGATTCAGAAACCGATCTGGCGCTGATCAAAGTCGAAGCGCATAGCCTGCCGTTCGCCACACTCGGTGATTCGTCGAAACTGGAGCAGGGCGAATGGGTGATCGCGCTCGGCTCGCCTTTCGGCCTCGAACAAACGATGACCGCCGGTATCGTTTCCGCGACCGGACGGCAACTCGGCGGGCCTTACGACAACTACATTCAGACCGACGCTTCGATCAATCCTGGCAATTCGGGCGGGCCGTTGGTGAACATGAATGGTGAAGTGGTCGGCATCAACACGATGATCTATTCGCGTTCGGGCGGCAGCGAAGGCATCGGCTTTTCTGTCCCGTCGAATCTGGCGAAGAAGGTTCAATCGCAATTGCTCAGGAACGGCAAGGTTTCGCGCGGCTATCTGGGCGTGAGCCTGCAACAGATGACGCCTGCGGTGGCGAAATCGCTCGGTTACGAGGGCGAAGGCGTGGTGGTCGGTGATTTGACCGAAGGCGGCCCCGCGTCGAGAGCGGGATTGCGCAGCGGCGACGTGATCGTAGAGTTCGACGGCAAGCCGGTGAAATCGCCCAGGCAATTGACCGAACTTGTCGGCGACACTGCGGTGAACAAAACCGCCAGGCTGAAATACGTCCGCGACGGGCGCATGCAGACAACCTCGATCATGCTCGGCGAACGTCCCGGACGCAACGTGGCTCAGCGTAAAGACCCCAACGAAAATGCAGGGAAGCTGGGCGTTTCGTATTCGACGGTGACGCCTGAGGCGGCGGGCCAAATGAAGCTGAGGATCAACTCCGGCGCATTGATCGAAGAAGCGCAGCCGGGCAGCCCAGCCGCTGAAGCCGGTCTGCGTCGCGGAGACGTGATTCATCGCATCAACCGCACACCGGTGAACAAGGCGCAGGACCTGACTGCGGCGCTCAAGGCGATCAGGAATGAGAAGGAAGTCGTGCTCCAGATCGAGCGCGGCGGCCAGCTAACGTTCATCACAGTGACGCTGGACTAACAGTCTCTACTACTCCTGTGGTTGAGCTAATCGGAACTTAGGGGTGGCCGGTATTTCGGCCACCCGTTTTTTATACCTCAGCAAGTAGCAGGTCGTCCTCGTCGTCTCCTGCTGGATGTACGGGTTGAAGGGGCGGCGGCGCAGGGGATGTCGGTTGTCAAGGCCAGCCCGCGCGCATCGTCAGGCGCTTCCGCGAGGCGATGGCTCCCCTCACTCCTGGTTGACAATGCGGACAACAGAAAAAAAGCCATCAGAGTTTGGACAGTTTCTGAATTGAACTGACAGCGGCTTTAGATCTCTACTGGCAGGTAGGTGATTCGGTTGACCCATTCCTCGGCATCCATGACCAGCCACACCAGAAATAACTCTTCGGCTATCTGGGCAATCGTCAAATGCGGGGGAATAACGATTACGCCCGGGCTTTCGCTGTGGGCGATGAAATCCGCGAAATGCTGAGGAAAGGTCGCTTTGTCTCTCGTCACGAGCAATCGCCCGCCGTTCGCCGCGACAGCCAAAACTTCGGGGTCGCCCAGACCCAACACACCGGCTTGCCGGGCAGTCGTGAATTCAATCGAAGGTTCTAAACGCAAGGCCGCCTGAATGAGCGCGTAGCTGAGGCTCTCGTCAGCCTGAAAACGAATTTTCACGGTTGGGCCAACTCCTGTCGCTGCCTGGATTCGCTCATTTTCTCCCGGAGCCGAAGGTGGAACTCTTCATCCCGGTTGATATTCGCTTGCCGCCTGGCCTCGTAATCAGCCCTTCGCTGTTGCAGGTAAGAATGAATATCCGCCTGATGATCGAGATAAAAGGCGATTGCGCCGTAAATTTCGGCTAGCGCCAGCGTCGGAAACGATTGCTGAATGCTTTCAGGCGAACGCCCGTCGAGGAACTCCGCAACGAGAGGTTCGAGCAAGACACGGCTTCCAGCCACATAATAATCACCTTCGCTGAATTCAACATATTGTCTGGATGCTGTTTCCATAACGACCCGCATTCTATCACCGATGCTTAAACTCGAAAAAGTCATCCGCCCAGGCATCGGCCCGGCGCCGACGCGTTACGACTATGTCATCGTGGCCACCCCGGCCGGGCTATGCCGGTCAACCCAGATCGGGATTGACGCGGCCCATCAGGTCGTCCTCGCCGTCTCCTGCGGAATCTACGGATTGAAGGGAATGGTCGCCGTGATTGACTGGATGGCTGGGATTTACAACCGGTTCGCCAGGCCGATGCCCTCAATCAAGGTGGTGTTGAACAATTACGATGAGCGCCGGCGATTCGACCGGGAATTCAAGCGCGAGATACTCCACATTTTCAGCGATGACCTGTTCCAAACCCATATCCGAACCAGCGCGAGGATCATTGAAGCGGCGGCGCAGGGAATGTCGGTAGTCGAGTCCAGCCCATTCTGTTCCGCCGCTGAGGACTTCAAATGGCTGAGCCGGGAAATCCTGGGTATGCCGCCCGGTTATGAACCGTCAGCCGGGAGCGACAGGTCGCATGAAGGAAAGATTGATTTCGAGATGATGCTGGCGTCCGGACAATCGCACGACGAATTCAGGGATCGCTGGGCTTGATGCTGCGCTCAAGGCTCCACCTGAAGTTGAGATGGTCACAACAGGATTCGAACCTGCGACTTCCGCCGTGTGAAGACAGTGCTCTACCGCTGAGTTATGTGCCCGAATTTTCAATAGATCGAAAAGCGGAACAGACGGTTGCCAACGGAATGCGAAAGCGCAAACGGGCACCCGCGAATCAAATGCGCGCGAGCCAACAAGGGGAACTCGCTGGGAGAAACGGCCATGCCAACTCCTGCCGCCGTCTGCCTTCGCTTGCTGTCCGGGACCAACGCGGCGACTTCGCTGATGGCCGTTGAAGCCCTCAGAAAAACGACCGCAGGCTCCCGGCTGCTGCGCTTCAGTGGATTGCAATTTCTATGCTCCGCTGAAGAAAAGCTATGGGTGAAGATAGCGAGCTTGCTACAGTGCAAATTCATCAAATATGATCTGTCTTATGGATATTATCCGTTTGGCCTCATTGCATTCTGCAAGCTGTGGATTGCCATAGGCATACGTCCTATAACTCCAGTTGAAATTAATTTCTGCGACAAAACCTAAACCGTCAATCGTAGTTACGTTACAATTCACTTCAGATGCATCTGGCAATGTCAAAATACCTGCTCCTACAAGCTTCTCCCAAGCCTTATCCCAACCGGATTTCGGTACAGCAAGTTTTTTTTGAGTTGGCAGAGCCTCCTTGCGCTCACCTGTTACATGAATACCAACAGCAGACCACTGATTGTTTATTCGTCGTAAGATAATACCATCGAGTTTGCTAGGAAGAGCGTCAGTCCAAAAACGAACTTCCAGATCATCCTTATTTGGAAGCACAACAGTTCTCAAGTTCGGCAAGTTGATTTTCTTTGTATAAGTTTCAAGAGATTTAAAGAACATAGGTTCCCACTCTGCATTAGGTATTGAAAGACGCAGCTTCTGGTCACCTTGATTTATAGTAATCGCAGCATCGGGCTGTTGTTGCATACCTTCCCTTTTATGCATACAAGCCGTAGCAGGAATAATGCCAATAAGAAATATTAGCAGGGCACTCGTAAGTAAGGCTCTAGTCCTGATCATTTATGAACTCCCTTTCCGCTTTCTTTGCTACTGCTGACGTTTTTCTTTTATAAGTTCCCATATGCATTTATTTGCTCTTGGGTCATCGGAACGAAAAGATTTAAAACCCATGAAAAAGAAATATCCGTCACCAGTTCTTATAATCCCTAAAGGAAACCTGAAGTCCTCTTGTGTATTTGCATCACCCAAAAAACCACTTGGTTCACCATCTCTGCTATTTCCAGTAGATTTGTAATTAGGATGTGTGTGAAAAAAAGCCATGAAAAGGACATCACGCTTTTCTGCAGCAAAGTTATTTAATGCAGCCTTCATCTCACGCCCAGCATTCGGCATAGTAGGAACTTCATAAACGACTCTTTGTTTGTCAGTAGATAAAACTTTCATATGCTCTCCCTCTGAAAGTTTTATCTTATGGTAAGTATTAGTTACGGACTCGTAAAAAATCGCTGCCCCATTTTCTTCCCCCGATGCCATTGTTCTGTCCCAAAGTGCCTCAAATAATTTCTTATGCTCCGGGTCATTGATAAGACTATTAGGAGTCGCGCAATTTCCCTGTGGCGTTGGCGTCTGGCTTTGTGTTTGGCTTCGCGGCCCACCACCTTGTTGCAACCCAAAACTTAAGCTATACCCAAGCTCTGCTTCACCAGTAGCTCCATTAATAGCCGCCACGTTATCTCTAAGACCGCTATGATAGCTACGGTATAGCTGCGGTTTTCCGTTGCCACACCGCGTGAGGACGCCATCTCCTCCATAGCACGCCCCGATCGGAACATAACCCTGATAGCCGTCCGCAAATGATTGCCATTTTGCCAGCGTTCGCTCGCCGTGCCAAACAACCGGGGCGAAAAGATTTTCCGGCGCGCGTGTTGCGATTCCCATCCCTATTAGCCGCTGGGCTTCTGCCCATGGGACTTCAACCCCATCAACCGTCACTTTAACCCATGGGTCTCCGCCTGTCGGTAATAAGAAAAGCGGGATGCCCTCACCGCCCGATGGTGGCGGATCTGGATTGGAAACAGGTTCCGTCAACCCCAGGTACGCGCCCGTCGGGTCTGGCTCTATATCAGTGAAATACTCGCCAGAAGCAAATGAATGCCCTTTGCTGTTAGTTACCGGGTTTAAGTGAGTCCAGGATAAGCTAATGCTTCCATTAGCATATGTGGTTTGAGTGGCAATCTCCGCATCTCCGGCGTAGATAGTCTCTCCTGTTACCCTCCCTACCGACAGAAAACCCGGGCCGTTATCGGTTCCATTAATCTTAATGACTGTAACTCCGCCCAACACCGTTGAACGTAAATAATAGCAAGCCGGGTTTGGTAGTTGAGTATAGTTGACCTGCCTAATCACCAAACCGTCACCATCAAGCGATTGAGCCTTTGGATTCTGGCCGTTAGCTGTTACCGAGATATTACGTCCAGCGGCATCATAGATGTACTGATTACGGCTATCATTGAGCAAGTTACCAGCGCCATCATATTGCCAGCCCTGCCGCTGCCCATTGGGGTTGTAACTATCCGTGGAAGTGTAATCACGGCTCCAGAATTTCCCGCTACTTCCTGTCGTATTTCCCCATACATCATATTGATAGCTTTGCCGGTAAGGTGGCGTGGCCGGGTTTGGATCAGGCAATCCCATGAAACCGCGAGCCTGCGAGCCTGCATAGGCTTCTTGTATACGTCCCACTTGGTCATAGCTGAACGCGCGATCAAACCTATCATCTCTGTAGTCTTTCGCGTATTTGATACGCCCGTCGCCATAATATTGAAAATCCGCCTTCATCATAGTTGGCGATCCAGTTTTGGCGATCTCAAACGTCTGCATTTGCAGACGTTTGTTGTAATTGGCTGAAAATGTTATCCCATTGCCATAAGAGAGTGATTTCACCGCTCCCCAAGCTCGATATTGCATACCCGCAGCATATGTAGTAACACCGGCAAATGGCGTTCCTGTGACCGATGTCAGGTTCCCAGCTTTGTCATGACCGTAGTAAATAGTGTTATTATCCATTGCGAAATTGCTGGATTCGTAGCCAAGCTGCTTCAACTGGCCGGATAAGTTGTAATCGTAAGTGAGCTTGTAAGACCCGGACAACCCATAGAACGTCCTCAGCTCCCATTGCATTCGACTTTGTTGATCGTACGAGTAAGTCGTTCGGCCACATTCGCGGCTCGGCCCGCACCTTTGATTCGGGTCAGGGTCTGTGTTAGGAACCTTTTCGATCATCAAAGTCCGATTACTGGCTCCATCATACTCAAAGTAGACTGAATTAGTATCTCCGACTCCGCTTGGCTTGTTGTATGTGATGTCTTTGACCAACGGACGCCCCCAATATGTAAAGCTCGCGTATGCCCCGCGCGCGTCAGTCACTTTTTTCAACGTGTCGTCATCATGATATTCGTAGCTGGTGGCCATACTTTCATCCGGGCGCTTATTGGAAGCCTTTCGCCCGTGTCCATCGTAAAGCATCGCTGTTTCAAGACACGCATTGCTCGGACAAGTTGAAACATCCGCCGGATCGCCGGAATACTGCCTACTGTATGTAACCTGGTCACGGACATTCCATGTATTGACTTGGGTTGAATAAACGTTTCCACCGCTGTTCAACACCTGTGTCTTCCGTACTCGTCCGAGTACATCGTAAATCACCTTCTTTTGACGACCGGACTCATCCGTAATCGTCATCGCGTTACTGCCGGCGCAGCCGCAACCGCCATAGCTGACAGATTTGGTCGTTCCATTGGTATTGGTCGTGACCTCCGGCCTGCCATTCCAATCGTAACTCTGCACAGTCCACCACCACGCCGAATCGTCACCGGATGGAACCCAGGAACCGTTGATCTCCGTCGGGTTCGATTGCTGCCACGGTCTGCCCATCGTGTCGTACGCATTGTAGACGCCTTTGTAAAGCCCGACGCTGCCCGGATGATCGCTGACCGTCGCGCGCACGCGGTCGTGTCCGTCGAAGACCGTGATGGAATAGAACTCGCCCTGTCCCTCCTGAATTGTCGAATACGATTTGACGTAATACTGATTGGAATCGAATTCGTACCGGGTGTAAGCGCCGTTGACCTGATTGGTCACCTGGAACAGCCGGTCGTAAGCGTCGTATTGCCTCAGCACAGACGCGCCTTTCGGATCGGTCGTGAGCGCCGCCGCGCTGTTGTTGTAATCGTACTGGACGGTCGAAGCGAAGCCGTCGGGGTCGGTGATGGTGGTCGGGAAGGCAAATCTGTTGGTGACGGACGAATTGTAGAACGCGCCGTTGTAGTTGAATGTCGTCAGGTGGTTCAGCGCGTCTTTCGCGTAAGCCACCGTGCCGGTCAGGTAATAACCGGTCTTGTTTTCGACGTAGCTGTTGTCGTTGACGTCGTAACGCCGCACGGTCGTCAGGTTGCCGCGACCGGCGACGAAGCCCGTTCCGTAATTCGCAGTGTCGTGCCTGACTGGCGTCGCCGAGTGCGCCTGGACTGATCCGGCCTCGTCGTAAATGTATTCGACTTTGGAAGCGAGCGCGCCCGCGCCGTCGTAAAGCGTCCGCCTGCTCGCCAGACCGATGATGCGGCGGTTGACGTAGGTCGAAATCACGTTGTAATCGGTGTGCGTGCGGCGCAGCACGGTAGTCGCGTTGGAGTCGTATTCGTAAACGTCTTCCGGCAGATTGAAGTCAGCAATGCCGGGCGCGGCGTAAGTCACGGTCGTGCAGCGTTGATTTTCAAACGTGGCATTGTTGGAGTCGGTGTTGTCGTAAATAAGGTCGGTATCGAAGGAAACACAGACGCCGCTTTATTGATCACTCCTGCTCGTCAGAATTGCATTGAACAGCAGCGGGAAAGTCGCCAGGCTCTGCGCGCGATATTGGGGACGGAATCCGAACAGGATGACGCGGCCTTTGCCGATTTTCGCCTCGACCATCGCGGCTTTGCCCCGGATCAAGTTGTCGCCGAGTATCCAGCCGCTCAGCAACGGCGATTCCGATTCAGGGTACCGCGCAATCGCTTTCGCGCTCGCCGGGTCGGTGATCTCGAACGCCGGGCTGTTCTCAAACCACGCGATTGATTCCTTCTCCGAACCGAACGCGAGCGGACTTGATGAATCGAGTTGCGCGCGCAGGATCGAGCCGGGACAGTAAAAATCGCGCGACGCGACGCCTTTGAGCACATTGCGCACGGGCGCGCCCAGCTTCTCAATGGCGAAGTTCGAAGCGTTGTTGAACGTGATCACCGTGCCACCCGCTTCGATGAATTCGCGCAAAGCCTTGACTCCCGCTTCGCCCAGCCCTCCGGCGTACTCGTCGGGATAAGCGAGAGGGATTCTCTCCTGACCTCTCGCCGCATCACTCCCTCTGCCTGCCGCGCCTGCCCCACCTGGGAGACCGTTGACCAACGCGCCGACCGATTGATCGGGGATGATGATCGCATCGTATTTGGCATTCAGGCCGCCCGCGCGCGCTTCGGAGTCGCGCAGCGATGTGAAAGGAAATTTGTATTGATCGAACACCCAGCGCGTCCAGCCTTCGTCCATCGAGGCGAGATGGTTTTTGTACATCGCCACGCGCACGCCCGCGTTGGGCCGCACGCGCGATTGGATCACGAGCGCGGAGGGTTCCGGCTTCGATTCGACGGCGAATGATCCTTTGACGAAGACTGCTTTGACATTCATCAACAGCGACAGCGTGTGCGCCGTCACGTCGTAAGGCCGTTTCGGCGGGCCGCCCGGATATTCGCGCAGATCGGGATAGACCTGCGATTCGAGCAACGCCTTTGCGAACGCGCCGTAAGGCTGCTTCATGAAAATTATGTGCGTGCCCGCCGGATAATTTTTTCCGTCGGCGGTGAAATCCCTGCTCGCGCGCATCGCTTCGACGCCGCCGCGTTTGAGGATGTTCAGCACACGGTCGAGGCCTTCGATCTTGTAGTAGTAAATCACTTCATCGCCGGTCGAAAGTTCGCCGGTGATATTTTTGACGACCTGCTCGCCCTGCTCGTGCTGTTCCTGCTTCGTGCCGCTCACCTGATTCAAGCCTTCTTTGAGGCGTTTGAACGCGGCGGCCAGTGACGCGGGCACCTCCGGTTCGGGCAGCAGAATCGCGAAAGGCCCTTCTTTGGCTTCGACGGACCGTTTGCTGATTTCGTAAAAATTGCGCAGGTAAAGCTCGCGCTGGCGCGCCGCGTGGTTGAGCAACGCCATCGCGCCCGCGCCCTGGTAATCAACGATGTCGCGCAGCGTCCATTTGCCGCCGCGCCACGGCTTGGGAAAATTCCATGACGACACTTTCGCGTCGTAGTTGAACCCGCCGCCGAGCCTGTTGAACGGAACTTCAACCGGAGTCGCCAGACGCGCGCTTGCGGTTTCGGACAGAATGCGCAACCCAGCGTGGTAATGCGCGTAGGCGCGCGCGGGCGTCCACGCGTCGTACATCGTGTTGAAAACCACGCCGGTCTTGCCCTGAGAAATCACTTCCCACGCCATCGAGGTTCCGAGCGCGTTGACGCCCGCGACGAGCGCCGGATCAACGTTCGGCTCCCAGGGTTCCATGTACGGCGGGACGAAAAGGCGCGCGCCGCCGCCGCCCATCTGGTGAATGTCGTGCAGAATCTGCGGGCGCCAGACGTTGAGGAGTTTGTCTACGGTCAATTGCGTCTCGACCTGCGTAAACGCGTACCAGTCGCGGTTGTTGTCGTGACCGACGTAATGATGATAAAGCTCCGGCGGCGCTGAGCCTTCGGCGGACGTGCCCAGAGTTTTCCGGTACCAGTCGGCGACGATGTCCGTGCCGTCGGGATTGAGCGAAGGCACGAGCAGCACGATCACGTTATCCAGAATCTGTTTGACCTCCGGCGTGTTTTGCGAAGTCAGTTTGTAAGCCAACTCAGTCGCGGTGAATGTCCCGCCGACTTCAGTCGAATGGATGCTGCAAGTGATGACGACGACAGTCCTGCCCGCTTTGATCAATTCGCTGATGGCTGATTCGCTCTGGTTCGCAAGCAGGCGCGGATCGGACAGTTTGCGCTGAATTTCTTTGAACTCATCGAGCCGCTTCAGATTTTCGGGCGACGAGATCGTGGCGACGACGAAAGGCCGGCCCAGCGTCGTTTTGCCGAGCGTGTCGAGCTTGATGCGGTCGCTCGATTTTTCAAGCTGGCCGAAGTAGGCGAGGAACTGATCCCACTTCGCCAACTTGCGGTCTTCGCCGATCTTGAAACCGAGGGTTGTTTCCGGCGCGGGGACAGTCGAAACAGATGATGCGCTTTTAGACTGGCTTTGCGCGCTGGCTCTCGCCGCCCATCCCGATTGAATCGGGGTGAAGGCCAGCGCCGCGAATAGAAAAACAGTGGACAGCAAAAACCGAGGTGTTTTCATTTGTTATTTGACTCCGCAATGCTTGGCGGCGGGCTTTACGCGCCGCCGCAGGTTTAGTCTCCGGGCGCGCAGGGTGTCTTCTCCGCAAGCCTGCGCGTGAGACCGCGCGCGCGCCCAGAACTGATGCGCGCTCTTCAGATATTTTCGAGATTTTCAGCACTTGATTTCACCGCGTGACGCCGGTAATTTAACACTGCGAACACGAGAAGCAAGCCTCATTGATCTCGCTCATCTCGTTCTCCCCGGAGTATCGCGAAATTTGATTAAGGATTCGACATCGTAAAGAAATGAAGAAAATCATCGCCCTGCTCACGCTTGTCTTTACAAGTTGCGCGCAACTTCCTGTGCGCGACGCCAGGATGACCGTCGGCTTCGCATCATCGAAACCATCCGCCAAATCAACTAATGAGCTTTCGGACAAACCAAAGACCCCGTACGTCGCGCCGCGCGCTTTGACAGATTTTACCAACGCGCTGACCGCCGAAGGACGCGACTGGCGGCAGCACGGCGTTTACATCGAGACGCTTGAAGGCGGCGAGCCTGTAGCGATGCTGAACGAAGACACCGCGTTCAATCCGGCGTCGGTCATCAAACTGGCCACGACGCTTGCGGCTTTGAACAAACTCGGCCCCAATCACCGCTTTCACACGGACATTCTGGCCAACGGCGAAATCAACGAGAAGGCCGGCGAATTGAACGGCGATCTGATTCTCTTCAGCGGGCGCGACCCGTCGTTCTCGATCCCGGACGCGAAACAGGCGGGCGAGGCATTGCGCAAATTCGGCGTGCGGCGCGTCAACGGCAGCCTGGTCGTGATCGGCGAATTCAACTGTAATCACAATTCGCAAACGGACATTTCGGCGGGCGTCTTCGAGCGCAACTCCGGCATCGTGTTCCGCGATCCGATCAAATATGAAGACGCCAACAGCCAGCCTCGCGGGAGATTGCTGGTCACGGTCGAATCGGACACGTTGCTGCGCGTCGCGCAATATCAGAACGCGCACAGCGTTAATTCAATGGCCGAGATGCTCGCCCGCCACATTGGCGGCCCGGAGGCTGTGAAGAGCTTTCTGATTAACCAGGCGGGGCTTTCGCCGAACACGATTCAAATCTCCACAGGGTCGGGGCTGAGCGTGAACCGGATGTCGCCGCGCGACACCGTAAAGATGTTGCGCACGATGGTCGGCTGGCTCAATAAATACGGCCTCAAGGCCGACGCGGTGATGGGACTCGGCGGAATTGATCCCGGCACGATGCGAGCCAGATTCACCGAAAGCGAATTCGCCGGAAGCGTCGTAGCCAAGACCGGCACGCTGACCAGCACCGACAGCGGCGTCGCGGCGTTGGCCGGGGTGATGCACACGCGCAATCGCGGAACGCTGCTGTTCGCAGTATACGACAACGCCCAGTATCGCCGCGTGTTTCACCTGCGCAAGGTGCAGGACGAGTTTCTCAAAAATCTGATGAACGAAATGGGCGGACCTGCGCCGGAGAAAGAGCGCAGCCTGACCAGCAACGGCGACCGATTGCAAAGCCGAATGATCCTGGCCGAATAAATGCGGCGGTAAATCAGTGATCCGGCTCGATTGGCGCCCGGCGGATGAGTTATCATCCAGACCGAAATACCCCCTGAAGCAATGAAAAGACAGGTGGGACAATTCGCCGAATTGTTCCACCTTCACTGAGGAGGAAGGTATGAGGAAAGCCACACTGTCGCGCTTGCCAATCGCCGTTGTGTTTCTGATCCCAGTCTTCGCAATCGCGCAAACTCCCGCCAACCAACAGGCGCCGAGGCAGACACCAAGTCAAACACCGGAATCTCAAACAACAGACCGCCAAACAACCCCGCAAGCGGGCGATTGGCGGATCACCGAAAACGAGGTCAAGGCCGTTCAGTCGGAACTCGTCCGCCTGGGGTACTACAAATCGAAGGTCGGCGGCGTGCTCGACCGCGACACGCGCGAAGCCGTGCGGGCTTACCAAAAGGACAACGGGTTGAAGGCCACCGGACGGATTGATCTGCCAACTTACGGCAAACTCGGACTCGCTTATCCTGCGACCGGCAAGGAGGCCGACAGCCTGCGCCGCGACGGCGTGCTGCCGAAGATCGGCTACACGGTCAAAGACACAACGGTGAACGCCGGCGCCGCCGTCACGGGGGGCGTGAAGAAAGTCGGATCAGGCGTTCGCACGGGGCTTGAGAAGTCCTGGGACGCCGGCGCCGCGACGGTTTCGAAATCGAAAGAGGTCGCTCAGAGCGCGGGCGGCGCGACCGTCAAGGGAGCGAGGAGCGCCGAGCGCGCAGGCTATCGGCTGATTGGCCGCAGCGACGCCGAGGTAAACGCGGATGTCCGCCGGGCGTTGGAAGAAACCCCGGAGGCGCAGTTCTGGTATTCCGACGTCAAGAACGGAATGGTCACCATCAAAGCTCCGCGAGGGCACAAGGCCGATATCGGCGCTGTGGTCTCGAACATTCGCCAGGTTCCAGGCGTCCGCTCCGTGTTCGTGATCGCATTGTAAGGGAAGAAAAAGGCGTGAGAGTTAAACTTTGATCGGGTCGCGGTTGGTGTCGCTAGCGGGGAGGAGGCCCTGAATCTTCACGTTGGTGACTTCATCGTCAATCTTCTTGAGTTCTTCCTGAACTTTGTCGCAAGCCTGGCTGATTTCAGGCAATTGCTCCAACGACATCTTGCTGATGTCATCCAATTGCTGACGTAGTTTGTCCAGGCTTTCGCTCCAAACCTTGCGTTTATCTTTCAAAGCAGGTTTGTCCAAATCCTGAAGCTTTTTGTTGATATCGGCCATCTTCTCCCGCAACAGGCCGATCTTCCCTTCCTTCTCTTCGAGCTTCAACTTCTTCTGCTCCTGCTGCTGCGCGTCGCGCTCCCTCGCCTGCTGCTTGAAATAAGTGGTTGCGCCAATAGCCAACCCGCCGATTCCAAGCACGATCAACCCGGCAAGGATGATTAGATTCTTGCGGGATTGTCCGTCTTTTGAACTCAACTGATCGCGGCCAGCGTTCGCCTTTGAACCGCCGGGAGTTGATCCATCAGCGGTCGAACCTGATAAAGCAGGCGCCGGATTGATCGTCGAAGTTTGTGAGTTAATCGGCTTCGTGTTGCGTGATTCAAGAGGTTCCGTCTTTGCGGAATGATGTTGCGCAGGAGAGACTTCCGGTTCGTCATCAAAATCTTCCGGCGCGAAAACGGAGGTAATCGGCCCACGCCGATCCGAGAGATCGTTGGTGCGTGAAACTTCAGAGGCGCTGCGCGGGATTTTTGCCGTGAAAGGCGTGGACTGCGTTGGCGGGGTCGGAAGCGGTTCAGTAGCCTTTGACTCGGCGGTGTTCGAGAAACCATCTGAGGAGTTGGGCGACTCGTTCAGTGGATCGGTAGGCGCTCCAACTCCCCAGTTAACTTCTGTCGGAGTGTCGGGCGAGCGGGCCAGGCTCTGCGGTTCGATATTGTCGTTCTTCGACAACGTCAGACCGCTGCCTGAAAATTGAGCGATGACCACAGTGATGTTGTCCTCGCCGCCGCGCTCATTGGCCAGATTGATCAGACTCTGGCAGGCCGATTTGAAATCCGAAGCCCCATGAATAATTCGCGCGATCTCTTCCTGCTGAATCTTTCCCGATAACCCGTCGCTGCAAATCACCAGCGTGTCCAGATTGCATAGCGTCAGGCTGTTGACCTCGACGTTTATGTTGCTGTGAGCGCCCAGGGCTTGCAGGATCACATTGCGGTAACTGTGGGTTTCGGCCTCCTCTTCGGTAATCTGCCCCGCGTCAATCAATTGCTGCACCAGCGATTGGTCTTTGGTGACGCGGTATATCTTGTCGTGACGGATCAGATAGGCGCGGCTGTCTCCGACCTGTCCGAAGTAAACCTGATTGCCGATCGTTGCGACTGCGGTGAAGGTGGCGCCCAGCCCTTTGTGAGCCGGGTTCGTCTGGCTTTCGCCATTGATCAGGAGGTTGGCCTCTTCGATGGACAGTCTCAAACGCTCGTGAAATGACAGTTTGCCATAAACCTCGTGCGCCTGAAGTTGCAACATCCTGTCGCGTACGGTTTCGACAGCCATCCGCGACGCGACCTCGCCCGCCAGCGCGCCGCCCATTCCGTCGGAAACCGCCAGCAGTGTGCCGTAATAGCCTTGTGAATATGTCAGTAAATCTTGCGGCTCTTCCTCGCTGGCGGTCCAACTTCTACCGGATGAAAGGTCGAGGATCAGAAAATTGTCTTCGTTGCCGCTGCGCACCATGCCCACGTCAGTTTGGGCATAAAGCGCCAGATTGATAGTTGGAAGCTCGGCCATAAGAGCAAAGGTAACCTTCTTGTTTGATCGTTCTTCTGTCAATGGTCAGTGACAAGCGGGCCTGGCTTATCACTTGTCACTGTTTACACGCGCAGTGTTTATGTCTGCCAGCATTTATACCTGTTGGAGCGCCGCGTCCAGATCAGCGATTATATCTTCGACATCCTCAATGCCTACGGAGATGCGCACAAGACCGTCGGTAATACCCAGCCGCGCGCGCTGTTCCGAAGGAACCGACGCGTGTGTCATCGTTGCCGGATGAGAAATCAATGTTTCAACGCCACCCAAACTTTCGGCGAGCGCGCAGAGGCGCACATTATCCAACACAGAACGCGCAGCCGCAAGAGAACCTGTCTCAAAGGCAATCATTCCTCCAAATCCGGTCATCAGTCGTTTCGCGCGTTCGTGCTGCGGGTGTTGCGGCAGTCCCGGATAGTAAACCTTTTTGACTTTCGGATGTTCGTCCAGAAACGCCGCCACCCTGCGCCCGTTGTCATCATGCTGCTTCATCCTCACCGCCAGAGTCTTGGTTCCGCGCATCACCAGCCAGGCGTCGAACGGTGAAATGATCGCGCCTACGGCGTTCTGCAAAAATCCGACGCGCTCCATGTCTTCCGCATTTGCCGTGACGACCACACCGCCAATGCTGTCGCTGTGTCCGTTCAAATACTTCGTCGTCGAATGAACGACGATGTCGGCGCCCCATTCGATCGGACGCAGGAAGAACGGACTCATAAACGTGTTGTCCACTACCAGTCTGATCCCGCGCTCGCGCGTGAGCTTGCCGATACCTTCCAGATCGGCCACAGCCATTATCGGATTGGTCGGCGTCTCAATAAAAACCATCCGGGTGTCGCCGGTTAGAGCCGCTTCTACATTGGCCGCCTCGGTTGTGTCAACGTAACTGAAATCCAGGCCGAAATTTTTCAGCACGCGCTCGAACAGGCGGTAAGTCCCGCCATAGGTGTTTTCGGAAACAATGACGTGGTCTCCCGCCTGAAGCAGCTTCAGCGTGGTGTCAATCGCCGACATCCCTGATGCGAAACAGTGAGCGGCGTATCCGCCTTCGAGCGCGGCAAGATTTTTTTCGAGCGCCATGCGCGTTGGGTTCTGAGTGCGCGCGTATTCAAATCCTTTATGATGGCCTAAGCCGTCCTGAACGTATGTCGAAGTCTGATAAATCGGTGTTGTAATGGCGCCGGTTGACGAATCCGGTTCCTGTCCCGCGTGTATTGCTTTAGTTGCGAATCCCATAAGAAAGAACGATGCCGGTAATGCTGCCAGTTAATTTACAGGGAGTCAGACTTGAGCGCAGATATTAAAGACTCAGCGAAAAAAAGGAAAGCGGCTATTTCGTCAAGCTGCCTGGTTAAACCGGAGGAAGCGGCCTGCGGCAATTATTCGCTTGTCCCGCGCCCTTGCCGCTCTTACAATCGCGCAAATCTATGAGACAAAATGTCGTCGCAATCATTCCCGCCCGCTACGCCTCAACCCGACTGCCCGGTAAACCACTGATCGAGATTGCCGGAAAGCCGATGATCCTGCGCGTCGTCGAACGCGCCAAACAGACCGCCACGATCAACCGCGTCATCGTCGCTACCGATGACCAGCGCGTCTTTCAAGTCGTCGCCAACGCCGATGAAGAAGCCGTGATGACTTCGCCCGATCACGCGACCGGAACTGACCGGCTGGCCGAAGTCGCGGCGAAACTCGACGCCGAGATCATCGTCAACGTTCAGGGGGACGAGCCGCTGATCGAACCGTCAACGATTGAAGCGGCGGTCGCGCCGCTCATCGCCGATCCATCAATCGTGATGAGCACGACCTGCGAGCCGATTGAATCAGCCGAAGACGCGTTGAAATCGAACGTCGTGAAAGTCGTGGTAGATCGCGCCGGCTTCGCGCTCTATTTTTCGCGCAACCCGATTCCCTTCCCGCGCGCGGCTGTTCTGGAAGACGGGTCAATCGAAGCGGCGTTGCGCGCCCGGCCTGAATTGCTCAAAACATTCAACAAACACACGGGGCTTTACGCCTACCGCCGCGATTTCCTGCTGGCCTACGCCAAGCTCCCTCCGACTCCGCTCGAACAGAGCGAAGCGCTCGAGCAACTGCGCGCGCTCGAACACGGCTACAAAATCAAAGTCGTCCCGGTCGCGCATCGCTCGATCGGCGTGGACACGCCTGAAGATTTGGAACTGGCGCGGCGCCTGATCAGCGGTTGAAGATCGCCAGTAAATCTTTCGGATGGTCGAGCAAAAAATCGGGCTGTAAATCTTCCAGATCAGTTCGCGGGAACGGCCCCCACGTGGCTGCGGCTGTCAACATCCGCGCCGAGCGTCCCGCCGCGATGTCGTGCGTGCTGTCGCCGATGTAAATCGCTTCGTCGCGCGACGCCTCCATCGTTTCAATCGCGCGCAACAGCGGCTCGGGATGGGGCTTGTGATTCTCGCAATCGTCTCCGGCGACGATCACGTCGAACATCCCGGCCATCTGATAAATGTCCAGCCCGCGTCGCACCCCCGCGCGCATCTTCGACGAGACAACGCCAAGCCTGAAGCCTCGCGTCCTCAATTCGCTCAGCGTCTCCTCGACGCCGTCAAACGGCTCGATCATCTCATCGTGCCATTGCAGGTTGAATGTCCGGTAAACCAGAACCAATTCTTCAGACTTCGCTGTTAAATAGTCTTGCAGATCGTCAGGCCGCGCGATGCGATCTTCAGCGATAGCCTGCTCGGCAAGTTGCCTCATCGCAACCGGCAGCGGGATCCCGAAAGTTTTGATGTATTGCGAATCGTCGTAAACGAACCCAAAGACCCGCTCCCACGTCGCGCCGAACGTGCGCAGGATCAGCGGAGTCGTGTTGACCAGCGTGCCGTCGAAATCGAAAAGGAGCAGATTGATTTTATTTTTATTCATACTTTGCCGACATTCGATAGTTTGCTAGACTGCGTCTGGGAAACAATCCGATCACAAACAATCCGAATCAGTTTTGAGTTATCTCAAGATCACTCTCAGGGTCAAGCTGTAGCCTCAGGCTCTGCCTTGAGAAACTGAAAATCCTCCTGGGAGAGAGCGCATTCCCCGTGTGCGCTCCTGGGATTTTTATGGAGGAATGGAGATTATGCCTGTACGCGAAATTTTGCTGTTGGGAAATCCGGAACTCTGGCGTCCGTCTGCGCCAGTGGTCAACGTCCGTTCGCGCGAAACCCGTGAGTTGATCGGCGATCTGGCCGCGACGCTCGACACTTTCCGCGAACAAAACGGTTTCGGACGCGGGATAGCCGCTCCGCAGATCGGCGTCGGACGCCGCGTGATCTTTCTCAATGTCGGCGAATCATTCCCGCTCATCAACCCGAAGATCACGCGCGCCAGCCGCGAGATGATGGAAATGTGGGACGACTGTTTCTCAATCCCCAACCTCATGATCCGCGTCCGGCGCCACGCGCAAGTCGAGGTTGAATACACTGACGAGCACGGCGCGCAACGCACGATGAAAGCCGAAGGCGCTTTGTCTGAACTGCTCCAACACGAAATTGATCACCTCGACGGCATCCTGGCCACCGACCGCGCGATTGACGGCCGCAGCTTCGCCATGCGCAAAGTCGTAAAATAACGGATTGAATTGCCCCGGTCGCATCCCACACCTGGAAGCTTGTTGCCCCGAACTCATTGCCCCAAATCCGTCGCGCCGCAATTCGCCACTTCCTCCTCGCTGTTGTATTCTCTCCCTTCACTCCAATCTATCATCGAGAAGAAAGAAGTTATAAACCCGTATGTCAGATATTCGTGTTCGTTTCGCCCCGTCGCCGACAGGGTACCTGCACGTCGGCGGCGCGCGCACCGCATTATTCAACTGGCTCTTTGCCCGGCACACCGGCGGCAAATTCATCCTCCGCATTGAAGACACCGACATCCA
>WBZR01000897.1_pt1 | contig 42623 bp, 18 predicted proteins | sample 5204231 | NCBI WGS metagenome assembly WBZR01 (sample SAMN12412403, study PRJNA552823) | activated sludge metagenome | isolation source: activated sludge from anammox sidestream of wastewater treatment plant... | place: USA: Virginia | collected 2017-08 | reverse complement strand
CGACAACTAACCCATCGCCCATCGAGGGACCGCAACCATCCAGGCCCCCCGCCACCCGGCGGGGGGCCTGTTGCGTTGGGCGGCGGGTGGGGGGCGGATCCCAACGCCGCCCGTACACGGCCGGGGCGGATCCCAAAGGCCGGCGTCGCGGTCCCCGGCATACCCTCCGCCATGGCCAGGTCCAACCGATAGCCGGTCAACGCCTCGAAGGCCTGCACCGCCGCCGAGCCGGCGATTACGAGGGCAGGGCGCCGGTGTGGTCGGTATGGGCATGGGCGAGCACGATCACGTCGATCCCGCCGGCGCGGTCGATCAGCGACCGGTCGGGGAGCTGGTCCCCTTCCAGCCCGAGGTGCGCCTTGGGCGAAGTGCGGCTGCCGGCGTCGACGAGCACCGGCCGGCCGGCGGCCTCGACCAGGATCGCGCTCGCGCCGGCCTCGTCGGCGCCGCCGCGGAAGGTGATGTGCACAAGGGGAGGTCATACCACAGGCGCCCGGGCTGCACGCGACACCGGGAGCCCGTTCCAGCGCCCCGGATCGGGCGCGCCGCTCGCGTCCGACGGCGTGTTCAACAAGATTCGACAAAACCTTGACAACTCCGCAACTCCGTGGTATGCTGGGGGCATATCCGGCCGTTCCAAACCCTTGAAAGGTGGACACGATGAACGTGAAGCGGAATGTAGGCCTGGCGGCGCTGGCCGCGTTGACGATGGTGATGCTCGGGGGCCAGATGGCATCGGCCAATGGCTCGGGCAAGGTGCGGGCCTTCCACAACTCGCCCGACACGCCGCCGGTGGACATCTACGTCGGGGGCGAGAAGGTGTTGGCGAACGTGGCCTACGGCGCCTTGAGCGGCTACCTGTCCGTACCGCAGGGCCAGCACAAGGTCGAGGTGAAGGTCGCGCCGAGCACCGACGACAGCCCCGCGGCCCTGTCGAGCGAGGTCAGGGTGGGCGGCAGCCCGCTCACGGTGGCCGCGCTTGGCTCCCTGGGCGGCGACGGCGGCGCGCTGCGGCTGAAGGTCATCAAGGACGCCTCCGGCATGGGCAGCTGGTCGCTGCTGCGGGTCGCGCACACCAGCCCGGACGCCCCGGCGGTGGACGTGCAGGTGCGCATCGGCAACTGGTGGTTGCCGGTGATCCGGAACCTGTCGTTCGGCAACCTCGCGGGTTACCTGCCCTTGCCGGCCAGCTGGGGCGGGGCGCCGATTCGCTACGACTTCCGGGTCGTGGCCGCCGGCACCAACCAGGCTGTGCTGGACCTGCCGGGCACCGAGCTGCCGGGCGGACGCGCCGTGACGGTGTGGGCGGTCGGCTTCCTGAGCCCGAGCGGCAACGCCAACGGCTTCAAGGCGTTCGTCAGCACCGACGGTCGCTGAGCGGACGGCAGACACGACCCATATCGGCAGCAGCGAGTGGGGCGCGCCAACCGTGGCGCGCCCCACTCGCCTTTGTGCCGGGCATCGCCACCGGCGGCAGCGGTAGGGCTGCCAACGGCCCGGTTGGCCGACGATCGGCCGTGGCCTCCGGGGGCACACCGGAGCCTCCGAGCGCGCCTTGACCGGCCCGATTCAGAAGCGGCGCCGAGACAGGGGCCGCGCGGCGATCGGACGCCGCATCGGGATTGCCCCGTCCGCGCAGCCATTCCGTATATAATCGTGCGCCACAACCTCAGGACACACGGCCCGCCCGTCAGCCGCGTGGCGCCAGATCGCACGCGACGCGACCCGTGACCCGCGCGGCCGCCCCGAATTGGAGCACCGACGCCATGGCTCATCGCCCTGTCGCCCGCCGCCGATCCGCCGTGACGCCGGCCATGCCGCGCCTGCGCGCCGCCCTATCCGCCATGGTCGTCCTGACCGCCGTCCTCGCCCGCGGCGGTCCCGGTGCCGCCGCAGGCCCATCCGCGGCAGACGCCTTGCGCGCCGCGTGGGCGCTCGGCCAGAGCCAGCCGGGCTACCGCTTCACGTCGGACATCGACCAGGTCGTGGTCCCCGTCGCCTCGGCCGCCACCATCGGGCGCACCGACCAGCGCGTCGAGATGCGGGCCGAAGGCGCGGTCCGTGCCCCCCACCAGGCCGAGGTGCGCATCGCCGTCGGCGGCCAGCCGATCGCCGCCGCCATGGGCATCGTCCAGGACGGCGCCCGGACCTTCATGCGGCAGGGCGACCGCCTCCTTCAGGTCGAGCACCCTGCGGCGGCCGCCGCGCCGACCGCCGACCACCTCGCCTTCCTCGCCGGCGCCGTCGACGTCCGCGAGGTCGCCCCGGCCGCCGGCGGTGACTCGGCCCGCCGGTTCACGTTCCGCGTCGACGGCCGGCGCCTCTCGGAGCACCTGGCGCGCGAGCTGCAGCGCCAGCTCGGCGGCACGCTGCCCCCCGGCATCCGCGTGTCGCCCGTCCCGCTCGTGGCCCAGCTCCACGGCACCGGCACGCTGTGGGTCGACGCCGCCGGCCTCCCGCAGCGGCAGGTCCTGGACCTGACGATGCCCCGCGCCAGCGCCCACTACGGCGCGCGCGTCCACGTCGACACGACCTTCCGCGACTTCGGCCCCGTGCCCGACATCGGCCGCGTCGTGCAGGACGCCGACGGGACGTGGCGCCTCGAGGCGCCCGCCGGCGACGCGGGGTCGGCGAGCCCGGCGCCCGGGGCGTCTGCATCGGCCGCGGCATCGCCGCGCATGCCTCGATCGAGCGCGTCGAGCCTACCCGGCGCAGCCGCGACGGCGTCCGCGTCCCTGGCGACCGCATCGCGCCGCGCGCTTGACGCCGCCGGCGCCCACCTCGCCGACGGCGTGCTCCCGCTGGCATCGCTGGCCCTCGCCCTAGGGCTCACGCTCGCCCTGCGGCCCCGCCGCCGGCGGCGGCGCCGCGGCGGCGCCTACGCCGGCGTGGTCGCCGTCACCGTCGTCGCCCTGGTCGGCGGCCCGGTGATCCAGGCCGCCGACATCGCGGACTTCATGCGCCGCCAGCGGCCCGCGGCCGCGGGATCCCCGTCGGGCCCGGCCGCGTCCGGGCTGGCTGCCGCAGGCCTCGGTGCCGCCCCGGCCTTCGCACAGGACGCCGGGTCCGAAGCCTCCTCGGCGCTCCCCGCCACCGGCATCTCGCTCGACCCCGGCGCTCGAGCGGCCGCCGCCGGCGCGCCCGACCCGGCGGCCGCCTCGACCGCCGCGCCTGCCCCAGACGCCCTCGCGCAAGCCGGCGGCGGCCTCACCGCCTGCGGCCAGGGCAGCACGGCCACCGACAGCGACGGCGACGGCCTGTCGGACTTCGAGGAGGGCTGCCGCGGCACCGACCCGTATCGCGACGACACCGACGCCGACCTCATCCCCGACGGGGCCGAGGTCGCCGGCTTCACGGTGGGCGGCCACACGTGGTACGGCGCCCCGAACAACGTCGACGCGGCCGGCGACGGCATGGTCGACAGCGCCGAATGGCCGACCCCGGTCGGCAAGGGCCCGCGCATGGACGCCGACGGCAACGGCACCGCGACCGACGCCGAGGCCTGGGACCCCGACGGCGACGGCGTGCCGAACATCTGGGACGACGACAACGACGGCGACGGCGTGCCCGACAGCGCCGACCTGTCGCCGTTCAGCCGGACCGGCATCATCGAGCGCTACACGCTGAACACCCAGGGCGGCGGCACCGACGGCCACCAGTACGTCGAGCTCCAGGTCCAGCCCGAGGACCCCGACCGCCTGCGCTACAACGTGTCGGCGCTCGACTGGCCCGCCGACGAGGCCGGCCAGATGGCCGACCTCGACAACAGCACGGCCGACGCCCGCATCTTCCCGATGCTCGAGGTCCTGACCAACATCCGCCCCGACACCGAGCTGGCGCGGCGCTATGGCCTCGGCACGGTGGAGTCGCTCCCGGACTCGCCCGAGCCCTACCGTCTCTACGCGCCGCTCATGCCGATCACCGACAACGGCCGGGTCGTCGCGTTCTACGCCCGCGTGGCCTACCCGCCCGACCAGCAGGTGCAAATCCGCTGGCAGGCCAAGATGGTGTGGGTCGTCCAGGCCCAGAGCGACCGCGACACCGGCAACAGCATCCGCACCGATGCCCTGGCGCTCCAGACCTACGAGGAGCCTGGCTTCCGCGTCACCGGGGCCGCCGTGTCGCGCAGCCAGAGCTTCGAGAGCGCGCTCTTCGCCACACCCGCCTCGCCCGCCGACGACCGCCAGCTCTTCAACCTGGTCTTCGGGCTGAACGCCGCCTTCACCAACGCCGACAGCGTGACGTTGTCGGACGTCGTCAACCGCTTCACCCAGCCGCTCACCCCGCCCGAGGAGAAATGGGGCGTCACGGCGACCGTCGTGACGGACCGCGCCGACTATCTTCACCGCGACGAGGGCATCGCCGGCACCGGCCGGCGCTTGACGCAGCTCCTCAACGCCGACTTCGGTGCCGCCGACACGCCTTCGGTCGTCACGGCGTTCGAGGAGCGCGGGCGCAGCTACAACCTCGACCAGGTCGAGCGCCTCGACCCCGGCGCCGCGCTGAACGTCAACCTCGCCGACGCGCCGCTGGCGCGCACGCGCGGACTGCAGCTCAACCTCTATCAGGCGGCCGGCACGGAATGGCGCACGCTCTCCGCCCCCGAGCGCGGCGGCGTGATCGACGCGCGCTATGCCGACGTCTCGGCTTCGCTGGCCGCGCTGCAGCCGACGTACCCGGGCCTGACGGCGGTGGACCTCCAGAGCGTCGTGCGCAACATGTACGACACCTGGACCGCTGGGCGCACGACGGTCATGGCGGCCGACGGGGTGGCGCTGGCAGCCAGCGGGCTGTCCGATGCCGAGATCACCGCCTTCCTCGACCGCAGCTCCGGCCAGACCCTCGACGCTTACCTCATCGACGTGGCGCGGCTGGCCGAGCCCGGCGGCGGCCTCCGCATGGGCAACGGCCCCCTCTCGGATTGGCAGTACGTCCGCGCCAACTTCGCGGAGACGAAGATCGTCGGCATCGACTACGCCGGGATGAACGTCTACACCTTTCGCTCGCCGCGGACCGCCTCGAGCGACTTCTTCAGCAAGGCCCGCAAGGTGGTCACGGCCGCCAAGGACCTTTACCAGCTCTACCAGGCCACCCAGGCCTTCAACAGCCTGACGCGCTCGCAACAGATCCTCTACCCGCTGACGCGCTCGGTGCTCGAGGGGCGCACCCTCGGCGCGATCGGCACAGCGGTGGCGGTGGCCTTGATCTGGGTCTCGTTCGGGCTGACCACCGACTTCTCCGACCCCGTCGCCATCAAGCTGGCGGTGGCGTCCGCCGTCGTGGCCACGGTGTTCACGATCCTGATGTTCGTCATCAGCCTCAACCCCGTGGGCCTGGTCCTGACATCGCTGTTCTACCTGATCGACTTGATCGTCTTCCTGGCCACGAGCGGAGAGTTCAGCCTGACCGACGTCATCATCAGGGGCATCACCGAGTTCTTCTACGACGTCAACCTGCTCACCGAAGTCACCGATGCCCGCCTCGGCGACGTCACCAGCGGGCTGATCTTCCCCGAGATCGGCCCCCGGCGCTTCAACGCGTTCTGGCTGTCCTCGGAGGTCACCGGGACCATCGAGAAGAAGTCGGCGGGCGACCTCGGCGACCTCCTCGACAGCTACGTCACCGGCCGCTTCGACGGCACCTCCACCCGCTCGACGGTCTACCCGCTGGCCGCCGACCCCCGCTGCCGCACGTCCGACAGCAGCACCCTGCAGTGCAAGACGCCGGTCGGCGTGGGGTTCCTCCTCGATCAGGCCGTGCGCGACGTCGACATGTCGGTCGAGGCCTCGATCACGACCCGGGTGTACTACGAGGAGTGCACGCTCCAGGGCGCCTTCTGCTTCCGCAAGCGCATCACCGACACCCTGCCCGAGGACAACGAGCCGTCCGAGATCGCGCTCGACGTGCTGCCGTTCTTCCTCGACGACTTCTGGGCGTGGGACGCCGCGCCGGTCGTCGCCGGCCACGCCTTCAACCCCGACGTCGACGGCGACGGCCGGCCCGACCGCGACGAGATCCCGGCCGCCCCGTGCACCGACCCGGCGGCGCAACACTGCACCCGCAGCGACGACTGGGACACCGACGACGACGGCGTGCCCGACGGCCACGAGGTGACCCATGCCGGCGAGCTCGGCCTCAACCCCGCCGTGGCCGACACCGACGGCGACGGCCTCTCCGACGCCGAGGAGCTGCGGCGCCACACCGACCCGGCCACGGCCGACACCGACGGCGACGGCCTGTCCGACGGCGACGAGGCGTTCCAGGCCGGCGACACCTTCTGGCAGCCCGGCACGGCGGCGACGAGCGTCGGCGGCTGGCTGTTCCGGCTGCCGGGCGGCCCGCTGGTCCCGGCCTTCCCCGACCCGCTGCGCGCCGACGCCGACGGCGACGGCCTGTCCGACGCGACCGAGCGCGCGAACCAGACCAGCCCCTACGCGCCCAACACCGGCCCGGTGTTGATCCTGACCGCGAGCCCGCTCCCGCCCGCGCCGGCACGCGCGCCCGGCTTGTTCGTCCTTCCGGGCACGGCGATCACGCTCGACCTCGAGCTCCTGTCGGTCGGCCGCCACGCCATCGACCAGCCGCTCGAGCTGTGCTTGCCGTCGCTGCTCACCGGCGTGGCCGGCGGCGACCTCGGCGGCGACAGCAGCCTCAAGGCCACGGTCTCGGCCGACTGCGGCGGCGACCCGGCCGCCACGCTGCTGACGTGGGCGTTCAGCGCCAGCGATCCCCTGGCCCTGGGCGGCTCCGCCACCACGTCGATCACGGCGATCGCCGGGGCCGGCGCCACGGAGACACGGCGCGCGACCGTCACCGGTCGGCTGCCGTACCGCGACGACCTCGACCGCGACGGCAACGGCTCGCCCGACCTCGCGGAGCTGGCACCGTCGCTCCCGATCACCGTCGATGCCGACGATCCCCTGGCGGCGATCACGACCCCGCTCGACGGCGCCGTCGTCGGCGGCGGCACCACGACGCTGGTCGTCGGCGGCACCGCCGCCGACGCCGGGAGCTGGGTGACGTCGGTCGACCTCGACCTGCCGGGCGGCGGCACGGCGACGGCCACCGACGTCAGCCCGTGGTCGTACGCCTGGACGCTGCCCGCCGACGGTGTCCACACGCTGTCGGCCACGGCCACGGACGCCGTGGGCCGGGCGAGCACGCCCGCCACGGCGACGGTCACCGTCGACAACACGGCGCCCACGGCGTCGTTCGCCACGCCGGCCGACGGGGCGTTCATCAACGACCCGAGCGGCGAGGGGGTGGCGATCACCATCGCCGGCGGTGTCGCGGACAACCTGTCCGGGATCCAGCGCCTTCAGATCCAGATCGACGACCGGGCCTGGGTGCCGGTGGCGCTGACCGGCGGCGACCGGCCGGAGTTCCCGACGACCGCGAGCTGGCAACACGATTGGCGCCTGCCGGGCGGCAACGCCGCCCAGGGTCGGCACACCGTCCGCGTGCGGGCCTTCGACCGCGCTGGGAACCGGAGCACCGTCGGCGAGCGGACCATCGTCGTCGACGTCCTGCCGCCGGGGGACGGCCTCACCAATCGGCGCTTCGAGACCGATCCGCCGTCGTACGGCGCGGGCAGCCCCGTGGACCTGCGGGGCCTGGCCAACGACGCCGGCAACGGCCCGCTCGCCCCGCGGCCGGCGGCGTTGGCGGGCACGCTCGGCAGCCTGGAGGACGCCACGGTCTGGATCTCGCCCGACAGCGTCGGCGAGGACGACGGCGGCGTGTCGGCGACATGGCTGGGCGACTTCAACGGCGACCGCCTGGCCGACCTCGCCGTCGGGCTGCCTGCCGCGGCCGACGGGGCCGGGCGCGTGGCGCTCGTCTACGGCCGCCCGGGCGGCTTCGCCCTGCCGCCGACGCCCGAGCTGATCGGCGACTCCCCGACGACCTACGTCGGCGAGGCCGGCGCCGGCATCGGGGCCCACGTGTCGGCCGTCGGCGATGCCAACGGCGACGGGCTGGACGACGTGCTCGTCGGCGACCCCGCCAACGGTCGGGCGCACCTGGTCTTCGGACGGCGCGGCGGCACGGTGCCCGACGCGGTTCTGGACGCCGACGGCAGCGCGGGGCGGGTGGTGCTGAACGGCCCCGGCCTGGGCGGCGCGGTGGCCGCAGCCGGCGACGCCAACGGCGACGGCCTGGGCGACCTGCTCGTCGGCGTCGGCGGGGGACAACCGGGTTGGGTGCTCGTCTTGGGCAAGGTTCAGACCGCCTGGCAACCGGAGGAAGACGTCACGGTGCAGGCGGCGGCGGTCGTCGCCGCGCCGCCTGCCGTCGCGCCGGCGCGCGGCGTCGGCGACATGGACGGCGACGGCGCGGGCGAGATCGTCGTCGCGGACCCGACAGGGGCGATCGGCCCCGCCGGCCGCTACCACCTCTACCGCGGCGATGCCATGTATGCCGCCGCCGAGGGGCGCGCGCTGACCGCCACCGCGTCGTTCGCCAGCACCGGCGGCGACGGCCGCGTCGCGGCCCTGGGCGACATCAGCGGCGACGGCCGGGCCGACTTCGCATACCACGACGGCACGGCGCCGAAGGTCGTCTTCGGGTCTGCCGGCGGGAGCGGCAGCTGCTGCCTGTCGCTCGGCGGCTACGCGCCGGCCGCGTCGCGCTTCCTGGCCGCGGTGGGCAACGTCGACGCCGACGCCGCGGGGCTCCGCGACCTCGTGGTCGGCGCCGCGGACGGCTCGGCCTACCTGTTCCTCGGCCAGGCGGGTCTGAACCCGGCCTCGTCGCCACCCGCCGTCGCCGCCCGGATCACCGACGTGGCCGGCGCGGCCTCGCTCTCCCCATTGGCCGGCGCCGACGCCAACGCCGACGGCTCGGCCGACCTCGTGCTCGTGCCCGGCTCCGGCGGCACGGCGGTGCTGGCCACGTCGTTCCTGCACTTCGGTCGCCCGCCGCACGTGGCCGCCGACGCCCTGCCGCGCGGTCTGGCCGTCGGTCCCGGCGTCGAGCGGCCCGCCGCCCGACACGGCCGCGGGGCGGTGCCGGCGGGCCTGCCCGGCGGCCACGGACCTGCCGCGACCGACCGCGGTGCAGGCGCGGATCGGCCTTGGGCCGCGCTCGACGAACCCGCCCGCGGCGATGCCCCGCACCGCCTGGCCGCCCTCGACCGCCACGTCGACGACGACTGGGCCGGCACGGCGGCGGGCGCCGACCCCGACGGCGCCGGGCCGGCGACGAGCTTCGGCACCGACGCGTTCGCGACGATCCAGGCCGCCGTGACCGCCGCGGCGACCGGCGACACCGTCCGCGTTCGGCCCGGCGTCTACGCCGGCTTCGAGATCACCGGGGCGGCGAAGAACGACCTGACGGTCGCCGGCAGCGACCCCGACGCCGTGTTCGTCGACGGCGCAACCTTCGGCGGCGCGACGGCGGCGGCCTACGTGCACGACGTCGCCGGCGTCGCGCTCGAGGGCCTCACCCTGCGCAACGCCGACCGCGGCGTGTGGCTGGACAACGCCGGCGTCGGCGGCTACACGTCGCCGCTCGCCGGCTTCGGCGATCCGGCGCTGCGCATCGCGCTGTCGCGCGTGCTGGTCCAGGACTGCACCGTCGGGCTGTACACCGACCGCGACAGCGCCATGGCCGTCGCCGACAGCACCATCGCCGCACGCGGCCCGGCGGACCGTCATGTCCGCGTGGACCCGACCACGCCCGACCCGGTGCTGAACCCGGCCTGGAGCACGTCTCCGCCGGCGGACCTGCCGGTCGGGAAGTCGCTGGCGGCCGGCGGCAGCGTGCAGATGCTGCTCAACCGGCCGCGCGCGCTGCTCGGCGGCGGCAGCCGTGAGTTCTATGCCTACGACGAGGGCACCGACGCCTGGACCACGCGCCCCAGCCCGCCGCTCGACGTCGTGGCCGGCAGCGCCACGACGGTCGATGCCAGCGCCGGCCTGCTCTACCTCATGAGCCAGCAGCCGCGCTTCGCCGGCGTGCCCGGCACGTCGATCAACGTGGCGGACCCGCGCGGCATCCAAGATTTCGCGGTGAGCGGAAACCACATCTACGCCGGCGGCCAGTTCGACACGGCCGGCAGCGTGACGGCCAACGGCATCGCGCGCTACGACACGGTCGCCGGCACGTGGAGCGCCCTGGGCCAGGGCATGCGGGCCACGGCCGCGCTCAGCCCGTCTTGCCCATGCGACCCGTCCGTCAACGCGGTCGCCGTGGACGGCAACGGCCACGTCTACGTCGGCGGCTTCTTCGACCAGGCGGTCAACGGCGACGGGACCATCGTCTCGGCCGGCGGCGTCGCCAAGTGGAACGGCAGCACGTGGAGCGCGCTCGGCAGCGGCGTGACGGACAACAGCGGCACGGCCCCGTCGGTCACCACCATCGTCGCCAACGGCACCGACATCTACGTCGGCGGCAACTTCGACAAGGCCGGCGGCACAACGGTCAACTCGATCGCGAAGTGGAACGGCAGCGCGTGGTCGGCGCTCGGCAGCGGCGTGACGCGCCCGGCGAGCCCGAGCGGCACCCGGCCCGGCTTCGTGTGGGCGATCGACATCCAGGGCAGCGACGTGTACGTCGGCGGCAACTTCGACAGCACGCCGACCGACCACATCACGCGCTGGGACGGGAGCGCCTTCCAGGCCGTGGGGCCGGTCGCCAGCCCGCTTTCGTACGTCGTCGGCATCGCCTTCGTCGGCGGCGTGCCGATCGTCTCGGATCGGGACGCCCTCACAGGCGTCACGCCGTCGGTCCGACGCCTGTCGGCCGGCGCCTGGCAGGACATCACGCCGGTGGGGTTCGGCTCCAACCCGCAGGGCAGCCTGATCCCGCACGGCGGCAAGGCGTACCTCATGCCCGAGAACTACGGTTACGACCAGGTCCTGGTGTACGACGGCGGGGCGTGGTCGCGGCTTCCCGGCTCCGGGAGCCCGTTCGCCAACCCGATGGGCCCGTATGGGGGGCAAGTCTGGACGCTGGCGTTCTTCGGCGCCGACATCTACGTCGGCGGCGTGTTCACGTCGGTCAACCACGAGGACACGACGAGCTTCGCCGCCACGAACTTCGTGCGGCTGACGCCCACGCCCCGCCTCCTGCGGTACCCCGAGGCCCCGACCACATGGGTGCCCCGCGCCACCCCGCCGCGCCTGCCGGCGGTGGGCGCCACCCTGGCGGCCGACGGCACCGACGCCGTCTACGCCACGTTCGGCGGCGGCACCGAGTTCATGCGCCACAACATCGCGGCCAACTCGTGGACGACGCTCGCGGTCGCCCCGGCGACCACGACCACCGGCGCGGCGTCGGTGTGGGCGGCCGGCCACCTCTACCTCCTGCCCGGCGACAGCACGGTCAACGGCAGCGCGGCGTTCCACCGCTTCACACCGAACGGCGGGCTGGGCACGTGGACCGCGATGGCCGGCGCGCCGTTCGACCTCGGGTCGGGCGCGGACCTCGAGTGGGACGGCGCCGACGACATCTACGCCGTCCAGGGCGGCAACGGCCGCACCTTCGCGCGCTACAGCATCGCCGGCAACGCCTGGACGGTGCTCGGGACGGGCGGCTCCGGCCTCTCGACGCCCGCCGGCAGCAACGCCGGCGGCGGGCTGGTGCTCGACGCGCCCAACGCCAAGCTCTACTTCGCCCGCGGCGGCGGCACGGGCGTCGACCGCGTCGGCCCGATCGGCGTGAAGCCCCAGAAGCTGACGCTGGACCGGGTCGCCTTCGTCACGCCGGACACCACCGCGGCGCAGACCTGGCTCAACCCCGACCTGTTGACGGGCGGCACGGAGCCGGCGGACTACCTCGTGGGCGGCGCGGGCAGCCAGTGGGTCGCCGGGGCCGGGACGAGCTGGTCGCCGTCCGGCGCCGGCGCGCCGCTGTCGATGACGTTTGTGACGGCCACGGCCGCCCGGTTCCTCGACGCGGCCGGCGGCGTGCTGCGCGTCGCGACCGGCACCGCGCTCACGGCCGGCTACCACGACGCGCACCCGGACGCGCACGTGTTCACCAGCCTGGCCGCCTGCGCCCCGTGCGCCCTGCCCATGGCGGACCCCGACCGCCTGACGTGGGGCGTCGACGCCTTCGACACGCTCCAGGCCGCCATCGACACCGGCGCGCCGCGGGTGTTGGTCCACGCCGGGTCGTATGCCCAGGCCTTCCACCTCGTCACCGGCGTGCAGGTGATCGGCGCCGGCGCCGGCTTGACCGTCGTGACCCCGCCGCCGACGCCGCCGGTCGCGCTGGCCCGCGCGGAAGGCGTGCGCGGCAGCCGCCTGGCGCGCGTCACGTTGGCCGGCGCCGCCGGCGTCGACGGCGCGCGTGTCGAGGACGGGGCACGCGGGGTCACGCTCGCCCGCGCCATCGTGCGCGACAGCGGCACCGGCGTGCGCCTGCGCGGCGCGGCCACCGACGTCGAGGTCGTCAACAACACCTTCGCCCGCAACGGCACCGGCCTGGCGGCCGAGCTGTGCGCGCCCGTCGACGTGCGCAACACGATCTTCGCCGACCACACCACGCGCGGTCTGGCCTACCAGGCCTGCGCGGCGACGAAGCTGCACACCTACAACGCCTACTCCGGCAACGCGGCGGACCTGGCGATCGACGGCACGCCGACGCAGGCGCCGGGCGCCGGCGAGGTCTTCGCCGACCCGGCCTTCGTCGACCCCGCGCCGCCGGCCAACGACTTCCGGCCGTCGGACGGCTCGCCGGTCATCGACGCCGGCAACCCGTCGGACCCGGTGCCGCCCGGCGCGGGGGGACGGGTCGACATCGGCTACGTCGAGACCGGCGGCGCCGCCTTCTTCGCCGACGACGACTACTGCGCGTTCTGCGACAACGACGGCCTGTTCTGGCAGGTCGACGCCTTCGACGTCGTCGGCGACGCGCTCGCGGCGGCGGCCAACGAGATCACGGCGCTCGGCTGCGGCCTGGCGTCGGTCGGCGGCGTGCCGTGCGACACGCAGTGGACGGTCGGCGTCGGGCCGGGCACCTATCCCGAGCGCGTCGTCGTGCCCAGCCACGTCAGCCTGGTCGGCACCGGGGCGGACGACGTCACGATCGACGCGGGCGGCAGCAGCAGCCCGGTGCGCGTGCAGGGTGGGATCTCGGTCGAGGTGCGCGCGCTCACGCTGACGGGCAGCGCCCCCGGCGGCGGCGGCGTCGTCGTCGACGGGGCGTCGAGCCGCGTGCACGTCTCGCGCAACCTCGTCACCGGCAACGCCGGCAGCGGTGTCGTCTTCGCCGGGCGATCGACCGGGGCGGCGACGTTCAACACCGTCGTCGGCAACACCGGGGCCGGCTACGCCGCCATGGGCGGCGGGACGTGGTTCGACGCGCGCAGCAGCATCGTCTCCGGCAACGGCGTCGGCCTGTCCACGCTTGTCGGCGGCCAGGTGTTCGACGACTTCAACCTGGTGCACGGCAACGCGACCGACTACCAGGACAACGCCGCGACCGGCCTCGTCGCCGGTCCCGACACGATCGTCGGCCAGGCGCCGGGCTTCGTCGGCGGCGGGAGCTACGCGCTGACGCCGGCGAGCCCGGCCGTCGATGCAGCCGATCCGCTCGCCGCAGTCCCGCCGGGCGGCGGGGCGCGGGCCGACATCGGCTACAAGGAGCTCGTCAGCGCGCCTTTGGCGCTCTTGCTCGGGCGCGAGGGCATCTCGGCCGCGACGGGGAACTCGGGCATCCAGTCGGTCCAGGTCGGCTTCCGCCGCATCGCCGACCCCACCCTGCCGATCACCGACACCGCCTCGCTGCCGACGGCCTGGCTCACGGCGACGCTGGCCACGCCGAGCCAGACGACGTCGTACTGGACGCGGACGCTGACGCCCGCGGACGGCGACGGCTTGTACCGCGTGTACAGCCGCGCGCTCGACCGCGCCGGCAACCGGGTGGACGACCCCACGGCGCAGTTCCGCGGCGCCTTCTCGGTCGACGGCGTGGCGCCGGTCGTCGCCTGGCTCGGCCCTGCGGGCGGCACGTCGACGACATCGCCGCTCGAGCTGCGGGCGCAGGTCGCGGACTACGTGGCGGGATCGTTCAACGTCGAGACCATCGGCTTCGAGGTCGACGGGCTGCCGGTGGCGGCGGAATGGGCGCCGGAGCCCTGGGACCCGACGAGCGGCGACCCGCGCGTCTTCCGGGCGTGGGTGAGCCTCGCGAGCGGGCCGCACACGGTGCGGGCCGTGGCGACGGACCGCGCCGGGAACGACGGCGCCAGCAGCCCGGCGGTCGGGCTCTCGATCACCGGCGCGAGCCCGGCCGACACCACGTCGCCGACGGGGTCGCTCGTGGCGCCGGCGGATGGAGCGGTGACCCGCGCGGACGTGACCTTCACCGGCACGGTGGCCGACGCCGGCGGCAGCGGAGTGGCGGGCGTGCAGGTCAGCCTGGACGGCGGGCGGGCCTGGTCCGCGGCGACCATCACGGGCGGCACGTGGTCGCTCGACTGGACCGCGCCCGACGGCCTCGACCACGAGAGCTTCCCGGTGCGGGTGCGGGCGCTGGATCGGGCGGGCAACGTCAGCGTGTTGGCCGCCATCGCCGTGACCATCGACAGCGTCGCGCCAGCCGGGGTCGCGCCCGTCACCTTCAGCCTGCCGGCCGGCAGCCACGTCGACGCGTTCACCGACCTCGACATCGCGTGGACCCCGCCGCAGAGCGGCGGCGACGTGGCCGAGGTCCGGCTGGCGGTGGACCAGGTCCCCGACACGACGCCGACGACGGTGGTGGCCGGGCAGACCGCGACGCGGGCGCTGGGTGCGCCGGGCGAGTGGTACGTGCACATCGCCACCGCCGACGCCGTCGGCAACACCCTGGTGCGGCACTTCGGGCCGTGGCACGTCGGCACGGTCGAGGAGACGACCTTCCTGGCGGCGGGGATGCTCGACCGCCTCTTCGGCCCGTCGGCGGTCGACTGCGCCGATCGCCGGCAAACGATCGACGTCGACGGCGTGCTCGAGCTGGACCTCGACGAGTGGCGCGACGACACCGAGCTGCTGGCCACCGACGAGCGCTCGGGGGTCGGACAGGATCTCTACTTCGCGTGGGACGGCGTCAACAGCTTCCTCGGCTGGCAGGGCGCGCGCTGGATCCCGGACGGGACGCTGTTCGCCTACTTCGACGTCGCCGCCGGCGGGACGACCACGCCGATGGCCGCGACGCCGGGCGGCATCGCGCTCGGGCTGCCGGCCCTGCCCTTCGCCGCGGACTACGCGGCAGCGGTCGACAGCGACACGCTGGGCGGCCTCTGGCGCTGGAACGGATCCGCCTGGTCGCCCGAGAGCCTCCCGGCCGCCGACTTCGCGTTCGCCCATGGCGAGATGGCGGGGACCGAGGTCAAGCTGCCGTGGGGCGCGCCGGAAGTGGCGGGCGCCGTACGGCTCTTCGCCTTTGCCGTCAACGACGCCGGGACGCCGACCAGCGTGTTCCCGACGGCCAACGCCGCCGCCGGGCCGTGGTCGTCGAGCTACGCCTGGGCGGACCGCTGCAACACCGAGCCCACCAGCGGCATCCCGCGCGCCCGCCTGGCGCGCCTGGCGCTGAACAGCCCGCAGAGCCCGCTGGCGCCGTGGGGCCACGACCAGGATCTGGACTATGTCGTCACGGTCGAGAACCCCGAGGCCGACCCGCTCGTCGGCGCGCAGGTGATGCTGTCGGCCACGCCGGGGCTGGGCTACCGGACCGTGGCGGGCTCGGGAGCCACGTGCGGCACGTGCCCGGTCGGCGGCGCCGCCTGGACGCTGGACATCCCGCCGGTGCCGGCCCGCGCCAGCGCGGCGTTCACGGTGACCGGGCGGCTGGCGTCGCTGTTGACCGGCATCGACGCCGTCACGACGACCGCCCGCCTGGATCTGCCGATCACGCCGAACGGGGAGTCCGTCCTCGAGCGCACGTTCAGCCACCGCGTCGACAGCCGCGCGCCGACCGCGGGGGTGATGCTGCCGGCCGGGACGATCGGGGCGGCGGGGCTGGACCTGCTCGGCGAGGCCCACGACGGCGACGGCATCGGCGTGGACTTCGTCGAGGTGCGCGTCGACGGCGGGATGTGGATGCTGGCCAGCGGCAAGGCGCTCTGGACGATCCCGGTCGTCCCGCCGAGCGGCGCGACCAGCGTGCAGGTCGAGGTGCGCGCGACGGACTACTACGGCCAGGAGAGCCCCATCGCCGACGCGACGCTGGCGGTGGACACGGCGCCGCCGGCCGCGCCGTCGTTCGTCGTGCCGCCGGTGATCATCGGCGACTTCGTCGACCTGGGCGGCACCGCGGCCGACACGGCGCCCCCGGGCGGCGCGCTGTTGCGGGTCGAGGTGCAGGTCGACGACCCGAGCGGCCCGTGGCTGCCGGCGATCGTCAACACGACGACGGGCGTGGTGACGTGGCTCTTCACGTGGGACGTGCCGTCGACGATCGGATCGGTGCACCAGCTCCGGGCCCGGGCCGTCGACGCGGCGGGCAACGCCGGCCCCCCGACACCGTGGCAGACGACGACGACGTTCCCGGAACCGCCGGTCGACGCAGGCCCGGACCAGCGCACGCTGGCGGGCCTGCCGGTCGAGTTCGCCGGCACGTTCACGCCGTGGGGTGGCCAGAGCCCGTACTTCATCCGGTGGGACTTCGGCGACGGCGGGTCGCACACCGCCGCGGTGGCCGGCCCGGGCGACCCGGCCCTGTCGCCGACGCACACCTACACCCGCGGTGGGGCGTACCGCGTGACGCTGAGCGTGACGCACGACGGCACGCTGTTGGCAGGCGCCGCGGCCACCGGGCCGACGACGGTGGGAGATGCTCCCGACCAGGCCGGCGGCGTGACGGTGTCGGACACGCTCGTCGTGACGGTTGTCGGCATCGGCGACCCCACGGCCGCGGAGATCCTGTCGCTGACGGCGACGGCGGCCGGCGACCGGGCGATCGTGGCGTGGACGACCGGGCCGGAAGCCGGCGTCACGGGCTTCCACGTGCACCGTGCGCCAACCCCGGATGGCCCGTGGTCGCGGGTGAACGCGGCGCTCGTCGCGGCGCGCGGGGGCGGCGCGTCGGGCACGCGCTACGACCTCGCCGACGGGCCGGGCGCCGGGACGTTCCACTATCGGCTCGAGGTCGTGCACGACACCGGCCCGAGCACGTGGCACGGGCCGGTGTCGGTGACGCTGCCGGCAGGCGGATCGCCGCCGGGCCGCGTGTTCCTGCCGTCGGTGCAGCAGCGGTAGCCCGTGCGGGTGCGGGCGGAGGGGGCAAGGCAGGACGAAAGGGTCACACGACGCGCGGCGCCCTTGCCGGCACACGCCCGGGCGGGACCGCCCCCGTCAGCGCATGCCGTTCTCCAGCGGCGTCGCCGGGCACGGGATGCGCCGGGCGATGGCGGCGTAGATGGCCGCCAGCCGGTCGGCGTCGGCCGTCTGGAAGAAGTGGTCGGGCCGATCCGCGATGCGCGCCAGCGCCTCGGTGTCCAGATCGTCGCCCAGCCCGATGGTGAAGATCCGGATGCCGTGCCGCTTGGCCGTTGCCGCTTCCGCAACGGCCGCCTCGGGGCCGACGGGGTTGGCGCGCCCGTCGGTCAGCACGATCATCACCCGATCGTGCCCCGGCCGGTGCAGCGGGCCGTCGAGCGCCTGCGCGCCGGCCGCGATCCCGAGGTCGATCCGGGTCTGCGCGGCGGTGTCCAGCGTCGCCAGCGATCGCTCGAGCGCCGACCGATCGCCGGTCAGCGCCTGGATCACGCGGGCCGTGCTGTTGAAGCCGATCACGGCCACCTGGTCGCCGCGATCGAGGCGCACCAGGTCCAGGAACACCACCGCGGCCCGGCGGGCGGCGTCGAGCTTGGTGGCGCCGGGCGCCGGGCCCGCCGCCTCGCGCATGCTGCTCGACAGGTCGAGGACCAGCGCGATGTCGGCGCGCGCCGCCTCCGGCACACAGCGATCCAGGAGCGCAATCGGTAGCCACGCCGTGTGGCGGATCGGCGTTGGCCGGTCGGTGGCCGTCGGGGAGGGGAGGGCGGTGGGAAACGGCGTCGTGGTCGGGAAAGGCGTGGGCGTCGCGGTCGGGGGGCGCGTGGCGGTCGGCGATGCCGTCGGCGTCGGCGCCAGCACGTCGACGAACGGGAGCGGGAAGACCAGCGCGCCGGCCACCCCCAGGCCGTCGGTGTAGGCAGCGCGGGCGTCGACGTTGGTCGGGCGGTGGCCGGCCAGCGTCGGGACGACCCGAAAGGCCAGCGTCGTGCCGTCGAGCGGGACCCCCGCGAGCCGCCACGTCAGCGTGCGCGTGGCGGGCTCCCAGCCCGCCGGAGGCACCGCGGACCCCTCGACGTAGGCCATGTCGGCGGGCAGCCGATCGGTGACGACGAGCGTCGACGCCAGCGCCGTCGCGCGCCACACCGGGGCATCCGCGGCGATGGCCGCGTGCACCTCCGCGGCGGCTTCGGCCGTCACGCCGGCCGCGCAATGGCAGTCCCACCAGTCGGACGCCAGGAAGCGCGGCCACAGCATCGCCTCGTCAAACCAGAAGGTCGACTGCCGCCGCAGTCGCCGCACCACCGCGTCGGGCAGCCCCTGCAGGGCGATGACCCGCGTGCCCAGCGCGCGGGTGCGCAAGGCATCCATCACGGACACGCCCGGCTGGCCGGGCGTCGCCAGCGCGACGATCACCTTGCGCGCCTCGTCACGGCCGCCCGGCCCGTCCAACACGGCCTGTGCCCGGGCGTAGACGCGGTGGCGCGGCCCGAGCAAGTCGGCGTCGCGGGCCGGCCGGAGCGCGTCCACCGCATCGAGCAGCACGGTCCGATCCGCGGACAACGGCGCGTCGACGGTGGGTGTGAAGGCGAGCTGATGGCTGATGACGGCGATGCGATGTCGCCCCAGGTCGGCCTGCTGGACGAACGCCCGCGCAAACGGGACGGCGGCGTCGAGCTCGTCCGACGCCGCCCCGTCGCCGCTGCCCCGGGCGACGACGAGCGCGATGTCGGCGCCCTCGCGGCGCGGGCAGTCGCCATGCACGGCCAGCGTGACCGTCACCGCCGCGCCGAGTCGCACCTGGTTCGGCGCGGCGGTCTTGCCGGGGGCGAGCCGGCATCCGGATGCGTCCGCCGCCGGCGCGCCGGACGCATCCGGCACGAACCGGTGGATGGCCCCGCTGTGCGCGTCGGCCGCCAGGACGGCGCCATCCGCCTGGACGGCGATGTCGGCAACGGTGGTCCGCGCGGTCGGCGCGGGTCCACGGGCGTCCCATCGGGCGCGCAGGCGGCCGTCGGCGGCCAGCTTGCGGACCGTGCCGTCGGCATCCAGCACGAACACGCCGCCCGCGGCGTCGGCCGCGATGCGCCGCGGGCGCCCTTCCAGCGCCACCCGCCGCGTCGCCGCCGCACCGGGCGCGCTCCATCCCGAACGCAAGAGCAGCAGCTCCGACCGTGCCTGGTTGAGCAAGGCGAGCCGGCCATCCGGCAGCACGTCGAGATCGACATACCAGTCGAACGCGTCGACCAGCCGACGGGTCTCGGCGGGCGGCAGGTTCTCGCTGCCGAGCCCGGCACCCGACTCGGCCGCCTTGGCGTAGACGCGCGGGCCGCCGCGATCCAGCACGAACACCCGGTCACCCCCGCGGGCCAGGGCCAGGCGGTCGGACCACGTGCGGTCGGGATGCAGCGGGTCGAGCGTCACGTCGGGGCTGAGACGACCGGCGCCCCATCGCAGGGCGCCCGTCGCGTCATGGCGGACGATCTCACGCAGCTGCCGCACGCCGTCGGGCAGGATGCGCGAAGGGCGCCGGAGCACGATCAGGCCGCCATCGGCGGTGCCGACCGCCGCGATCGGGCCGTCGTCCTCCCACATGCCGTCGTCCGCCGGCTCGGGGTCGGTCCAGACCCCGAGCCGGCGTCCGTCGGCGGCGAGGCCCACCACGCGCTCGCCCTCGGCGTCGAAGACGACCACCCGCCCGTCGGCTGCCGTCGACACGTCGAGCGGGTGTCGCAACCCCGTTGATCCGGGAGCCCACGTCGTCTGCCACGCGTAGTGCTCCGGCAGCGCGGGGCCGGCGGCGGCCACCGTGGCGCCCCGTCCTGCCGTGCCCGCGGCGCCGGCCGCGAGGACGGCGGCCGCGAGGGCCACACCCGGCGCGACTGCCGGCATCAATCCACGGACGGATGTCCGAGTACCCATCACCACCCTCGCTTTCGGAATGCCACTGCTCCCGCGCGCCGGCGCCCGATGGCTCAGCCACCCGCCTGCCGTAGCACACGCGCCTTCAGCGCCGCCACCGTGCCGGACCGTGAGACCGCGCCCGAGGTCTGCGCGGCAGCGTCCCCGCTCGACGATGCCCGGTCGCGCGCGCCTTTCAAGCGCGCCGTGCTGGCGTTGGTCAAGCCACCTCCGACCTCGACACGGTACACGCCCTGGTAGGCACCGCTCAAGGTCAGGACTTCCTTGCGCCCGCCAGGCCCGTCGCGCCAACCGATCGACCGGCGGTCGAGGAGCACGACGACCTCGGTGCCGGGCGCGAGGAACGCGCCCTCCTTGTTCCACGCCGCGCCGATCCCGTTGCCGAGGACGTCGAAGGCGACACGGTCGCCCGGTTGGACGTCCCGGCCCCGCCAGACCTCGGCGACGGCCAGGTCGACGGTCTGCAACATGAACGCCGCCGGCGGGTGCGCCACCGACTTGGGCCGATCGGCGTCCATCGACCAGCGCTCCCCGCTCGTCTGGTTCCAACGCGGCTCCGACACGGCAAGGATCGTGCCGCGGATGACGGCGTCGGCCGCCTCGATCACGTCGCCCTCCTCGACGAACGCATACTGGAAGGTGGCGGCGACGCCCGAAGGCGCCGCCGACCCCGTCCCCGCGTTCCCGTCGCCGTCGCCCGAGCGCGTCGGCCGGCCCGAACCGAAACCCGCCACGGCCACCACCGCCAACGCCCCCGCCGCCACTTGCGCGATCGCGCGGTACCGCATCGTCGTTCTCCTCACGGATAGAGCTGGTTGAGCTCGGCGATGTCGACGCCGAACAGCGTGTAGAAGTCCGGCGCCATGCCCGGATCGGTACAGCGCTGCGGAAACAGCCAGTCGAGGGCCGAGTCCCGCTGTGCCGGCAGGGCGATGAACGTGTCGCCCATCCACAGCCAGTGCCCGAGCTCGTGGAGAGCGGTCTCGTAGACGCCCGGCGTGTCCCAGCGCAGCCCGGAAGTGGTCATGACGGTGTTGGGGATCCCGCCCGGACCGCAGTGGCCCGCCGGCAGCGTGACGAGGTGGCAGCCCAGCGGGTCGTGGAAGTCCGCCTCGGCCGCCGGCTGGGTCTGGCAGATGCAGCCCTTCTGGTTCTCGGAGCACTGGCGCGACTCCAGGACCGAGTAGGCGGCGAGGATGGTCGCGCCCGGCGTCGGGTCGGTGCAGCCCACGAACGGCACACAGCCGGCCTGGCCGACGTCGGTGTCGATGATGGTATACCCGTACCAGCCCTTGAGGCCATCGATGAAGCCCTCGTAGAAGGCGTTCTGGCAAGGCGTGCCGTTGGCCGCCTTGACGAACTTGAAGCCGTTGGTGCTGGCGGCGGTCCAGGTGGCGGCGGCCTGGTCGATCTGGAGGGCGTAGCCGGCGGCGGTGCTGTCGACCCGGTAGCACACCTCGTAGGTCGGCCAGCGGGTGCCGTTGGTCGGCGGCGGTTGGGCGCCGGCCGTGTCGGCCAGCGCGGCGAGCGCGGTGAGGGCGCCGAAGAGCGCTCGGGTGATCCCGGCCATGGCCGGGAAGCGCTTGGGAAGCATCGCTTCGTTCTCCTTTCGAGCTTGGGCGGGCCAGCGGTCGCCGGCCCGGGATGCGACGTTCGGCATTGTCGTCCGTCGCCGTCTCAAAGTCGTCGCAACACCGTCGCACCGGCGGTGCGCGGCGCACCGTGGCCAGCGGCGACCTCGCGTCTGCCTCAGGGCGGCCTCAGGGCGGCCTCAGGACTCGCCGCCGCCCCCGGCGTATGCTGGCGCCATGTCGGGCTCGAGCGCACGACACCGACCGACCCGCGATTGACAGGAGATCGACCTCCATGCTGCAATCGGCCACGCCCACCCTCGTCAAGCCGCTGCCCGCGACCGCCACCGTCGTCCGGGCGGCGACGCCCGCGCTGCGCGACGCGGCGTTCAAGCTGCGCTACCGGGCGTATCGCGCCACCGACTCCATCCCCGAGAACGGGTCGCAACGGTTCCGCGACCCCTACGACTACAAGCCGAACGCGATGACGTACCTGCTGATGGACGGCGACGAGCCGAACGCGATGACGTACCTGCTGATGGACGGCGACGAGCCGATCGGCGCCATACGTGCCGGCGTCTACATCCCCGAGCGCGGCATCGGCCTGCCGTCGTTCGAGAGCTACCGCGACGAGATCGCGTTGCGGATCGGCTTCGACCGGCGCATCGTCGAGCCCTCGCGCTTCGTGACGGCCGAGACGTCGTTCGACGTCATGCTCGACACCCAGTTCCGGCTGTTCCGGATGATCGCCGCCAACGCCGTGGTCCACGAGGCGGACTGGGTGATCACCGCCATGCGGCGCAAGCACGTGGCGATCTACCGGCGGCTGTTCGGGATGCAGCCGTTGTCCGACCCGAAGCCGTATCCCGGCGTGCGCGACCTCGGCGTCCTGTGCGGGCTGCCGTTCCGTGACTTCGCCGCGATGTGCGCGGCCGAGCCGCGGCTCGCGATCGACCGCGACGAAGCGGGGCGCTACGCGGCGTGACGCGCAGCGCCGAAGCAGGCTCGCCGGATCGCGACAACCCCGACCCCGACGCACTGGAGGGATCCCGATGCAAGCCACCGATTGGAGCTCGTACGCCGCGGTGTACGACATGATCCAGGCCTACAACCCGGCCTACCAGGACCTCGTCGCCCGCTTCGAGGCCGAGGTGCGCGGCTGGTCGCTGCCGTCCGGGCGGCCGATCGTCGACGTCGGCGCCGGGACGGGCGTCTTCTCGCTGGGCTGGGCGCGGGCCTTCCCGGACCACCCGGTGGTCCACGTCGAGCCCGACCCGGGCATGAACGCGGTCGCCGCGCGCAAGGCCCGGGCGGCCGGGCTCGGCAACGTGCGCATCGCGGCGCGCGGCGTCGACGATGCCGACGTCGCGCCCGGCTCGGCCGCGGCGGTGTCGTGCGTGCACGCCCTCTACACGTTCCCGGACCCGCCGGCCGCGCTGGCGCGGCTGCACGCGTGGCTGGCGCCGGGCGGCCGGGCGTTCCTGTGCGATCCCGGGCGGCCGGTGGATGTGTGGGAGTGGTCGCGCTTCCTCGCCGGCCACCTGGTGCGGACGGTGGGCCCGGTTGGCGCGGCGCGGGTGTTCTGGCGGGGTCGCGAGACCTGGCGCCAGAACCGCCGGATCCGCCGCGCCCAGCTCGACGGGACGTACTGGACGCACTCCCCGGAGGCGTTCCGCGCGGCGGTCGAGGCCGCCGACTTCGAGGTCGAGCGCGTCGAGACGTGCTTCCGGGGCTACAGCGACCTCGTCGTCGCCCGCCGGCCGCTGGGCGGCGCGGGCGCGGGGCGGCAGCGCCCGGACCGGCGCGGTGGTACAATCGCCGCCGGGCCGACGGGATGCATGCGGGCGACGAGGTGAGGCACATGGAGACGACGCTGACAGCCGGCGATCGACGGTCGGGCTACCCCGCGACCTACCGCGCGCGCGAGGCGGGCATCGTGGCGCGCTGGATCGTCGAGGGGACGAGCGGCGCGGTCATCGGGATGGGCGGCGCCGGCAAGTCGAACTTCCTGCGCTTCCTGTGCGCGCAGCCCGAAGCGCTGGGCGCGCACTGGCCGGCCGACCTCGCGCCGCCGGCGGTGGTGATGGTCGACCTCAACGACTTGCCGGCGGGCGACACGGCCACATTCTACCGGGTGCTCTTGCGGGCGTTCCACGAGCGCCGCGACGGGCTGGACCCGGCGCTCGGCCCGGTGATCGCGACCCTCTTCCGCGAGAACCGCGCCACGACGGACCCGTTCGTCGCGCAGACGGCGTTGCGCGAGGCCTTGTTCGCCTTCCTGGCGCGCGGCACGCCGATCGTGCTGGTGTTGGACCGCTTCGACCGGTTCTGCGAAACGGCCTCGCCGGAGCTGACCGACACGCTGCGCGGCCTGCGCGACGCGTGCAAGGGGCGGCTGTCGTACGTCGTGGGCCTGCGCCAGGAGGTCGCCTACCTCGACGACCCGGGCATCCTGGGCGAGCTATACGAGATCCTCGACACGCACGTGTGCTGGATCGGCCCGCTCGTCGATGCCGACGCACGCCGGGTGATCGCCGAGGAGACGGCGCACGCAGCGGCGCCGGCGTCCGAGGAAGACGTCGGGCGCCTGCTGGCGTTGACGGGCGGCTACCCGGCGCTGCTCAAGTCGGCGTGCCACTGGTGGTCGCGGGGGCGGCCGGCAGCGGGCGCCGATGTCGTGCCCGGCGCCGCCACCGCGGTCGGCGCGGCGGGCGCCGGGCACGAACCGGCGGGCGGCGACGCATGGCGGGCGGCGCTTCTGGCGGAGCCGTCCATCGGGTTTCGGCTGGCGGAGATCGTGGAGGGCCTCACCCAGGCCGAGCTGCTGGCATTGACGGAGGTGCAGCGGCTGCGCGGGCGGGTCGAGCGGCTGCGGGCGCAGGGCGGCGCGGACCCGGCGGCGGTCGAGCGGCTGATCGCCAAGGCGCGGCACGACCTGGCCGACCAGCACGCGGCGGCGCTGTCGCGGCTGGCGGGGCGGGGGCTCGCGGCGCGGGGGGAGGACGGCGGCGACTGGCACGTCGTGGGGTCGCTCCTCGCGGCGCATGTCGAGGGCGCGGGGGCGGCGATCCAGGGGCGCGGCAAGCTGTGGCGCGACGCGTCGACGGGCGAGCTGTACCAGGGCCAGGCACCGCTGGGGGGCCTGGCGAACCTCGAGCGCCGGCTCTTGGAGTTCCTGCTCGAGCACCCGCGCGTGCGGCACACCAAGACGGCGGTGATCGAGGCGGTGTGGCCGGACGAGGCGGTGGGCGAAGGGGTGATGGACGACGCGCTCTACCAGGTGGTCAAGGAGCTGCGGCGCAAGATCGAGCCGCAGCCGTCGGCGCCGCGCTACCTGGGCACGTGGCGGGGGCGGCCGGAGGGGGGCTATCAGCTGTTCCCGGAAGGTCGGCCGGGCGGGGGGTGAGGCGGCCGCGCGGGGAGAGTAAGGGCTTGCCTGGCATCCCACATCGCCCGTCTGCCAACCAAGCTCCGGAATGGCGAGACGCACCCAACCTCGACCACGAGCCGTGCGATGCCGGCGCTCGCGGCGCGCCGGTGCCCACACGGCGGGCACCCGGCGGCCGATCGCTTCGCGGATGAGCCAATAAAACGCGGCGCCAATCGTTAATCCCCATGACGTGTTCGATCGACCGATGGGGGTACGACATGGCGAGGCTGGTGCGGTGGTTCATCAAGTTGGCCGGGTGGCTGATCGACGCGGGGCACGGCCACGACCGGCTGGCGCCCGCGCGGCACCGCCGCGGCACGTCGGCGGCTCGGTTCGTCCCGCAGGCGTGCCGGGCCGCGCCTTGCGCCGGGGCGCGCATCCCTCGTTCCGTGATCACCCCTTCGCCTCGCCGCGATCGACGGGCGTACGGCGACGGCGAGAGGGCCGCCATGCCGCGCGGCGGGGCGTGGCGCCGTACTGCGGGCACGGCGCGCGCCGGCGTCCCGCCGTAGCGGGTCGGCGCCGCGGTGCGGATCGACCTCTGCCACGTCGCCCGACGTGGCGCGATTCGCGCGGGCGGGGCGATCCCGAGCGTTCGCCCCGCCGGATCGCCCGCCGGCGGCACCCGCCGCGGCGGGTCGCGGTCGGGCCGCCGCACCGCATCCCCGGCACGATCGCGGCAGGGAACGCTTCCCTCGACATGGGACTCCGCACTGCGTGCGCGGGTCGGCCGCCTGGATCGCCGGCGATGTCTCGGCTTGTCGCGCGTCGGTTCTCGGCGTATCGCGGCCGGGTTCTTTGGCTATCGCAGCGTGTGTCCAGGCGTATCGCGGGCGGGTTCTTTGCCTGTCGTGACCGGCAATCAGGCTGATCGCGGGTCGGTTCTTTGGCTATCGGGGGCGGGGTTCAGCCGAATCGCCGATGCCGATCGCGCTGATGGCCACGGTCGATCGTCCCGATCCCGGGGCACGGTCCCTGCCGACGTCGGGGCCGCCCGGGGATGCGGGCGATGGCGGCTGCCATGGCGGAAGGCGGCGCGCACGCCGTGAGGGATGCTGAACCGCAACCGCCACGCACCACCCGCGATGTGTACGGCGACGCTTCCGGATCCACGCGCTCATGCGACGCAGCGCAGCGACACTTAAAGTCCGGCCCGTTGTCGCTCCTTCCGCACAAGCTCGACGTCCAAGTGCCGGCACTTCCCGCCAGATCGCGCGCGCCGACGGGTGTTCCTGTGATCATGGACGGGGTTGCACCGGTTCTGGCCTGCGACGGGACGAATCGGGGTGGGGATGGCGACGATCTGGCACCGGGCGTGATGGCATGGAGGGTGGGAAGGGACGGCAACGGGCATCCCGGCCGGGCGGTCCTTGGTTTGACGGATGCCCATGAGATGGCCTATGTTTTGGAGCACGGCAATGGTACCGCATCTGGAGCTATGGATGGATGGCACAACGGATCTTCATGTGGCGCTGCCCAGTCGACTCGTTGCCGACTTGGACCGGATCGCCCGTGAGCGTGGCGTGCGACGCGTACATGTGCTGCGGGAGGCGGTGGTGGAGTACGTGACCCGCACCGAAGCCGAGCGGCTTGCCGCCGACATGCGGGCCTACGTGGAGGAGCTCGCCGACGCCAGCGGCGAGTTCGTGGCCGAGACCGACGCGCACACCGTGGAGCGGCTGCTGCGGGAGGCAGCATGGTAAGGGGCGAGATCTACTTCATGGACCTGGCCCCGCGCTCCGGCTCCGAGCAGGCGGGTCGCCGACCGTGCGTGATCGTCTCACACGACGTCTTCACGGCCAACCCGCGCTGGCGGAGCGTCACCGTCGTTCCGCTCACCACGGCCGAGCGCTGGCAGCAGGCTTCGCCGACCACGGTCCAGCTCGAATCGGGCGACGGCAACCTGCCCAGGGCGTGCACCGCTCTGGCCCACCAGGTCACCACCTTGGACAAGAGCAAGATTGTCGAGCCGGCGATCGGGCACCTGGCAGAGCATCGCATGGCGGCGCTGGAGACAGCGCTGGCGAACTACCTGCAGCTCAGGTGACGGGCGGCGTCGGCCTGATCGGGCGCGCGAGGGTTCGGCGGTGGGCGCGACGGTCGCCAACGACGGTTTCGTCTTTCACCGGCTGAGCCGGCCAGGCCGCAACCCGGACGCCTTGTTGGGGCGCCCAAGACTCACCGCGTGCCCCCAGGCCTTGCGGCCCGGGGGCACGCGTGCTGTGCCGATCGGCTCAGCTCACCGGCGCGGCTTGTCGCACTTGCCGAACCGGTCGGCCGCGTAGATGGCGCGGATGTCGTCGCCGGAGATCGGCCGGTCGAACAGCTCGACCTCGTCGATGGCACCGACGAAGCCGCGCGCCGGCTGCCCGCGGCCAAGGGCGGGCTGCAAGGCGACGTGCAAGAGGGCGTCGGTGTCCACGGCCCCGGCCAGCGGCGTCGTGTCGAACGTGTGGACCAGCGCGCCGTCGACGTACAGCTTCCCGCCGTCGGGCGACCCGCGGCGGACGGTCACGGCCACCAGGTGCCATTCGCCGGCGCTCAGGCGATCCGGCGCGACGGCGTCGAGGCTGCTCGACGCGTGGCTCCAGGTGAAGCCCAGCCGCCCGTCGGCCAGGTGGAGCGACCAGCCCATCGGCGCGTCGGCGGGCGCGAACCGCTTCGTCACGATCGGCTGCAGGCCGTCGATCCCCGCCGGCCGGATCCAGGCATCCACGCTCAGCCCCGCGTCGCCGCCGTCCAGCGCGGGCGCATCCGCCACCCGCACCAGGCCGCCGTCGAAGTGCCGCCCCGCCGCCACCTTGGCCGGGACGACCGCCGCCGCCCCCTCGACGGCGCCGTCGTGGCCGCCGGCGCTGTCCAGCGCCACCGCGCCGCCCTCCTCGTCCAGCGTCCACCAGGCGACCATGCCCGCCGGGCGCGGCGCGCAGCCGGGCGTGGCCGTCGGGGTCGGGCCCTCGGGCGTGACCGTCGGGGGCTCTCCCTCCGGCGTGGCCGTCGGGGTCGGGTCCTTGAGCGTGGTCAAGCGGAACGCCACCGTGCCGTCCGGGTAGGGCGAGCCGTCGGCCTTGGGCGGGATGTGCGTGTTGCGCAGCGTCAGCACGTGCGACCCGGCGGGCAGCATGAACGACGCCTTGCTGAACGCGGCGTCGGACCAGGCCGCGGCGGGATCGGCGGTGTACGGCGGGTCCTGGGGACCGCCGCCGAGCGCGGTCCAGTCGGCGACCGGCGGCGTCGACCCGACGAGCTGGCCGTCGAGGTAGACCTCGTTGCGGTCCGATACGACGAACAGGTCGGTCACGTCGATCCGCACCGGGACGGTCGACGTGTAGGCGAACAGCGGCGCGTAGAACGCGCCGCCGCCCATCAGCTCGTCCAGGACCGTCCACGAGCCGTCCAGCGCGACGGTCGCGAGCGTCATCGGCACTGCTTGCGGCCGCGCGCCCGGCCCGGCGCTCGCCGACCGCTGCACCACTCCGACCCCGCCCGCCGGGCGGGGTGTCCCCGTCGGCCGCGGCGAGGGGGAGCCCGTCGGCCTGACCGTCGACGACGGGCGCGCGGTGACAGTCGGCGACGGGGCCGGTGCGACGGTCGGGCGCACCATCGGCCGCGAAGTCGGCGGCGGGTTCGTCGCCGCCAGGGTGACCCGCGGCGTCGCTGTCTGCGTCGGCGATGCCGTGACCCGCCGCGTCGCCGTCCGCGAGGGCGTGCTGGTCTGAGTCGGTCCGACCGGGCCGGACACGGCGGAGACGCCGACGGCCGGCAGGTAGATCATGCTGCCCAAGACCGGACAGCCGCAACGGTAGACGTCGCCGACGGCCTGCAGTTGGCACGGCCCCCCGGGACGCCCCGGGCAGATGCCGCCGCAGCGCGGTCCCGTCTTCGGGTCGAGCGTGAGGGTGCAGCTCGCGTCGGATGCCACGCAGGCGCACGACACGACCTCCCACGAGGGCTCGCAGTCCAGGCACGGGCAGTCGGCATCGCTTCCGCAGACCTTCCCGGTCTGGACGCAGCGCATGACCCGCCGCACGGCCACGGGCCGGCACGCCGGCACGGGTGCGGCACCGCCCGGCTCGCATTCCGCCGAGACGCATCCCCAGCCGTCGGCCGCCACCGCGCAGCGAGGCCGGTTCACGAAGTCGCGGCCCGGGAAGAGGTCGATGCCCTGGCCGCCGACGGCGACGGCGTGGGCGGTCGGCGGCGACAGTTGGGCGAAGCCGGCCGGGACGACCTCCACGACGCTGTACGCCGTGTTCGCGGCCAGCCCGGTGATCCGATACCGGCCGTCCGCGTCCGTCACGGCGCTCTGCGAACCGGCCTTCACGGTGACGTTCGGCTGGCCGACGTCGCCGGCCGAGTCGCCGTTCAGGTCCAGCCGCACCGTGCCGCGGACCTCGCCGCGGCTCGGCGCGGCGGGCGAGAGCATCGTGCAGCTCGCTGGCTTGTCGTCGCCGCCGCGGCCGCCGAAGCGGAGGTCGCAGCTCTGGCATTCTTCGAGCGTGTCGATGCCGCGGTTGCCGAACAGGAGGTCGCACCCGCCGGCGTCGGACGCGTAGACGTGGTCGCCGCCGCGGTTGCCGAACGCGAGGTCGTCCCCGTCGTTGGTGCCGAGCGTGTCGCCGTCGCGGTTGCCGAACAGGACGTCGGGGCCGCCGTGGCCGCCGACGAGCGTGTCGAGGCCGCTGTTGCCGAACAAGAGGTCGCTGCCCGGGCCGCCGCGGGTCGTGTCGTCGCCGGCATTGCCAAACACGAGGTTCGCCCCCCCGCCAGAGAAGTACTGGTCGTTCCCCGTGTTCCCGAAGGCGACGTTGACGCCCGGGCCGCCGACGATCACGTCGTCGCCGCCGTTGCCGAGGGCGAAGAGCGCCCCACCGCCGCCGGCCCGGACGATGTCGTCGCCGTCGTTGCCGAACGCCACGCCGAGGCCCGTGCCGGTCGTCACCCGGTCCTCGCCGGCGTTGCCGAACAGGGCGCTCAGGCCGATGCCCCCGGCGCTGACCAGATCGGGATCGAGGTTGCCGAGGGCCACGCACAGAACGTCGGCGCACTGCACGTCGTCGGCGCCCTGGTTGCCCAGGAGCACGGCCACGCCGTTCCCGGCGCCGACGGTGTCGTCGCCGCGGTTGCCGAACGCGACCGTCAGCCCGTCGCCGCCGTCGATGTCGTCGTGGCCGCCGTTCCCGAAGAGGATGCCGACGCCGACGCCGCCCCGGACGGCGTCGTCGCCGCGGTTGCCGAATGCGACCGTCAGCCCGTCGCCGCCGGTGATGTCGTCCTTGTCGCGGTTGCCGAGGAGCACGTAGATCCCGAGCGCGTCGGCGCCGCCGGAGATCACGTCGTCGCCCAGGTTGCCCAAGGCGACGCTCAGGCCGCTGCCGGCGGAGATGACGTCGTCGTGGGCGTTGCCGAAGAGCAGGTTCACGCCGTCGTCGGCGACGATCGTGTCGCTCCCGCGGTTGCCGAAGGCGACGTTGAAGCCGTCGCCGGCGAAGATGCCGTCGTCGCACGGACCGCCGAACAAGACGTCGATCTCCAGCGGCGGCACCGCCGCCACCCCCAGGCGCCCCTTGCTCCGGATGGTGTCCTCGCCCTCGCCGCCGAACATGAGGTTGCCGAAGGCGATCGGCACCGGGATCCCGTCGATCGGCACGACGACGATCCCGCCGTCGTCGGCGCGGAGCGTGTCGTCGCCGGTGGCGCCAAACACGAAGTCGATGCCGTCGTAGGCGTCGACGGTGTCGTAGCCGCCGCCGGCCAGGATCAGGTCGGCGGCGCCGCCGAGACCGGTCACGCCGGCGTCGCTCAGGAACCCGGCGAGCTCGGCGTTCACGCAGCCGCCCAGATCGGCCGCGTCGGCGCCGCGGATGGTGTCGTCGTCCGCGCCGCCGAACAACAGGTTGCCGAACCAGATGACGACCGCCTGCAGCGACGTGATGTCGCCGATGACGACCAGCGAGCCGCCGGCGCCCTCGATGGTGTCGCCGCCAGGGCCGCCGAAGGCCAGGTCGATGCCGCCTTGCGGAGCGCTGCTGTCCCACGTCTCGTAGTCGCCGCGCAAGAGGTCGCCACCGGCGCCGCCGAACAGGAGGTTGCCCCACAACAGGCAGAAGTCCTGGCCCGGCAGCTTGATGGTCCCACCCGAGCCGCCGTACAGCTTGTCGTCGCCCGGCCCGCCGAAGAGGACGTCGATGCCGTCGTCGCCGGCGCCGGTCCCCGCCGTCGGGGCGTCGCCGTGCAGGATGTCGTCGTCGAGCTGGCCGAAGACCAGGTCGCCCAGCTGGATGGAGAAGGCGTCGTCGATCTCCAGCGTGTCGCCCGCGCCCGCCTCGGCGGTGTCGTCGCCTGCGCCCGCGAAGATCACGTCGATGCCGTCCTGGGTGGCGATGGCATCGTCGCCGTCGCCGCCGAAGACCACGTTGCCGAGCACGAGCTCGAACGTCGGGTCGCTTTCGTCGCCGATGCTCAGACGCCCGCCGCCGTAGCCGCGGATCGTGTCGTCCTCGCCGCCGCCGAACACGACGTCGATGTCGTCGTCTTCGCGGTCGGCGGCCGGGTCGTCGCCGTCGAGCGTGTCGGCGCCCTCCTGGCCGAAGACCAGGTCGCCGAGCGCGAGCCGGAAGGTCGAGGCGTCGTCGCTGCCTTCGATGTCCAGGCCGGCGCCTTTGCCCGCCTGCACGGTGTCGCCCTCGGCGCCGGCGAAGACGACGTCGATGCCGTCGCCCGTGACGATGGTGTCCTCACCTGCGTCGCCCAGCACGAGGTTGCCGAGCACGAGCTCGAAGGCCGGGTCGCCGGCGTCGCCGACGCTCAGCGGCCCGCCGCCGTAGGCGCGGATCGTGTCGCTGCCGCCGCCGCCGAACACGACGTCGATGTCGTCGTCGGCGCGGTCGGCGCCCGGGGCGTCGCTGTCGACCGTGTCACCGTCGTCCCCGCCGAAGACCAGGTCGCCCAGGGGCAGCCGCAGCACCGAGACGCCGCTGCCGTCCCCGATGTCCAGCTTGGCACCCTTGCCCGTGCCGATGGTGTCGCCGCCCGTGCCGCCGAAGACGACGTCGACGCCGTCGGCGGCCTCGACGACGTCGTCGCCGGCCTCCCCGAACGCGAGGTTCCCCAGCTGGAACGAGAAGCCGCCCACCTCCAGGTCGCCGCCGTGGCTCAGGTGCATCTCGTCCGCGCCGTCGCCGCCCCACGCCAGGTCGATCTCGGTCAGCGGGTCGCTCGTGTCGTCGCCGCTGACGACGAGGTCGCCCCCGCCCAGGCCGAAGAAGAGGTCGCCGAGGTCGACGGACAGGGTGTTGCGCGCCAGCGTCTGGCCGCCGCCGCCGTAGAGGCAGTCGTCGGCGCCGTTGCCGACCAGCACGTCCGTCTTGGCGCCGCCGTTGATCTCGTCGCCGCCGTCGGCGCCGAAGATCGCGTCGTTGCCGTCCTCGCCCAGCAGCCGGTCGCCGCCGTCCGCCCCGACGATCAGGTCGTCGCCGTCGCCGCCCTCGATCAGGTCGCTGTCGCCCGTGCCGACCAGCACGTCGCTGCCCGCCGCGCCGCTGAGCGTGTGCGCGGGGGTGATGCTGCACGACGTGCTGGACTGGCCGGCCAGCTCGGCGCCGCCGGCTCCCAGGAGCGGGGCGGCCGCGGCCATGAGCGCGTCGAGATCCGCGCGCAGCTGATCGGCGCGGTCGCGCAGCCGCCCGGCCGCGGCCTCCACGTCGGTGCCGGCGCGGGCGCGAAGGTCGTCGGCCGCGCCCATGACCTCGGTCTGGCCGCGGCTGTCCATGCCCGCGCCGGCCGACTCGAGATCCGTCTCGGACTGCACGACCCACGCTTCCCAGTCGGCGTTGACGGCCTCGGCCGCCGCGTCGACCTGGTCCCCGCCGGCGACGAGGGCATCGCCGTCCGCTTCGATCTGCGATGCCCTGGACGTGGCGACCTCGTCGTCGCCCAGGCCGTCCCCCGCCAGCTCGAGCGTCTCGCCCCTGTCCTCGAACGCGTCGCCCTTTGCATCGAGCTGCGCAGCACTGGAATCGGGCCGCGTGTCGTCCCCGACGCCGTCGGTGATCGACTCCAGCGCCTCGATGCGCCGCTCGAGCTCGGCGCACGCCGGAGAGAGGCCGGACGGGTCCTGCTGGTCCTCGTCCGTGGTGGTCTCGACCGGCTCCGGGTCCTCCGCGCACGCGGCCGACAGCGCGGCAATGGACGTGGTGTGGCTCTCGATCGTCCGCGTGAACACGCCGATCGGATCGCGGCTCTGCACGTCGAGGCCGAGGCTCGCGACCTGCCCGTACAGCGTCGTCGTGTCGGTCAGAAGGTCCCGCGCCGTCGGCAAAAGGAGCTTGAAGTCGTCGACCGCCAGCTCGACGTCGGCCTGCATGGCCTGGGCGTCGGCCGAGAGCGGCTGGGCGGTCTGCGACACGAAGGTCGTGACGAACGTGCCCACGCGCCCGTGGGCCTCGCGCACCGTTGCGGCCGCCGGCTGCACCAGCTTGCGCTCGGTGTCGCGGACGTAGGCGGCCGCCGGCAGGACGAGGTCTTCGCCCGCGCCGCGCAACACCCCGGCCGTGTCCGCGACGAGGCACGGCGCCGTCGCGCAGGCGCCGGGCGACGCATCCAGCAGGTCGAGCGCGCCGTCGATCAGGTCGCCGGCCGTTCGGAGCGTCTCGAGCATCTGCAGGGCGTCGCCGAGCGACACCGCGCCGAGGTCGACCCCGCCCAGGACCTTGTCGGCGCCGCCGTCGCCTTCGACATGGATCGACCACTGGCTGGCCAGGGCGCCGCCAGAGTCGTCGAAGACGATCAGGTCGTCGCCGTCGCACAGCCGGGCGTGGATGCTCTGCAGCCCGACCGCGGCGAACATCCAGGGCGTGGTGGTCGCCGTCGCCGGATCGAAGACGTCCACCGTGTCGGCGGCGGCGTCGAAGCGGACGCGGATCTGGTCGGCTGCGTCCGTCCCGACGATGCTCAGCGTGCCGTTCGCCACGGAGGCCTGAACGGCCATTCCGCAGGGGGCCTGCGCCACGGTCTCCGGCCCCGACGCCGCCGGGCGGTCTCCCGGCACCGGCGCGAGGGGGCGGGCGGCGACGGCGGCGGCGTCAGACGCCGCCAGCGCGAGCAGCGCGCCGAGGATCGCGAGGCACGCCATGCCGAAGGCCAGGGCGGCCGGCGCCGCCGGGGCGAGGGGGAAGCGGAAGGTGCGACGTCGGGTGGGCATCGCCACGCGGACGAAGGCATGGAAGACCCGTGGGGATGGACGGGTACCGGGTCGCGGTCGTTCCGCGGCGTGGCCGCGGGTCGGCGTGGACATGGCTGGGGCTCCTTTTACTTGCCACTACGTGCGCATGTGAATCCTCGCAGGTGCGACGTCGACGATGAGCTCGGGATGGTCTGGGTAGGGTCGTGGTGAGGGGTTGGTACGAGCGCTTGTCGGCGCCTGTATTGTCGCCTATGGAGGAGCTCGGCCGCAAGGCGATTCTGACAGGAATCCGACAGCTTTCCGCCGCGTGACCACCCGGTTGGACACGTGTTCGACACAACGTCTGGTTGGAGCAGGGCTCGTGCCTGCCCAACACCGGCACGACAGCCCCCGTTGGCCACGCCCACCGAGGCAGGCCGAGGACCATTCCACCCCGGTCCTCGGTCAGGGCTCCGTGCGCTCGCGCGCCAGGAGCTGCGACACGCGCCCGCGAAACGCGGCCTCGGCCCGTTCGTCACGCCGCGGCCGCTGGATGAAGCTTTCGAGAAACGAGAGGTCCCGCCACAGCATCACCGCCACGTGAACGCCGGCGATGTCCACCGCGGGCATCCCGCACCCCGCCGCATACGCGTGCAGGATGGCGGTCGCCTCGGGCAGCGGCATGTAGGCTCCCACCGGCATCGGCGGTTCGAGCGGCACGCTGTCGAGATAGTCAAGGTCGAAGACGTTGACGCTCGGCCGGGCAAGCGACCAGTCCACGAAGTGCAGGCCGCGTGGCGCCAGGATGATGTTCCCAGGGTGCGCGTCGCCGTGGATGACCGTGGCGTAGCCCTGCGCGAGCCGCCGAAGGCGTTGCGCGCAGCGCGACCGCAGCGAGGCGTCGACCAACGGGACAAGCCGATCGATCTCGGCGGCCACCAGCTCGCCCACGGTCCCAAACGCCTCGAGCGACAGCGGCGAGACGACCGGGCCGTCGTGACGGCGGCGATCGTGGAAGCGCCCGAGCGCGGCGAACGCCTCCGGCAGGCGGTCGCGGTCCTTGGCACGCAAGTCGTCGCCGTCCAGCCACTCCCAGCACGCCACGACGCCGTCGTCGACGTCGATGGCCGCCACCATGCGCGGGGCCGCGATGTCGTCGTGCGACAGCCAGGTGCGGTTCGCCGCGACTTCGTCGTGGCCGCTCCCGGCGGTCCCGTCGATCCACTTGACGAGATACCGATCGGTGCCGGATGTCAGCCGAAAGACGTGCTCCTTGACCGGTTCAAGCTCTAGCCGGCCGCCGAAGGGCAGTTCCGGTCGGGCGGCTTCGAGCAAAGCCCCGATGCGGGTCATGCCCACGTTACCGACCGCACGCCACGCGGCCGGCGTGATCATTGGCACCACCAAGAACCAGACGGCGCGAACAGCGTCCGAACGCGTGCCGGCGCCGCCCGGCGCCGCGAGCCCGCAGGTTCGCCTGGGTGTCGCGGCTCCACCTCACGAGCCCTGCCCGTTCAGTCGTCGTCTCCGTCCTCGCCTCCGCCTTCGTCGGAGATCGGCGGATCCTGACGCACCGTCTCGGCGAGCCCCGCGGCCAGCGCGTCCTGCTCGGCGTCGGTCAGCCTGGCCTCGGCGTGCATCAGCATGTAGTCCCACGTCGGCATCGAGCCGTCCGTGACCGATTCGGGGATCTCGTCCGCCTCGGCGTTGGGCCGGTCCCACTCCGAGAAGTTGAGCTCGCCGCGCCCTTCGTCGACATGGCGGGCCAGGAGCCACGACGCCGGCGCGATCCGCGACGTCCAAGGCCACACCGTCTCGTTGCTGTGGCAGTCGAAGCAGGCCCGTTGGGCCAGCGCCCGCGTCTCCGGTGCGTTCCACCGGACCTCGCGGGTCACCGGCGGGTTCGTCCGGTCCACCGGGATCAGTTGGATCACGGCGAACACGATCGCGGCCGCGACGGCCGCGCGCTTCAGAACCTTCATGGTTGTCGACCTCCCTGATCGGCGTCGTCGCCATCACGGCCATGCATCCTCACCCCAAGCCGTCGGGGTATATAAGGATAGCCGTGGTCGCGGTCCGCCACGCCCTCCGGCGTGTCGCCCGGCAGCTCGATGCTCGGGTCGGCATCCGTGATCAGATCCGCGTCCGCCGTCGTGTCCACCCGCAGGCACCGTGCGAGCGGGGATCGCGAACGACCGGGCAGCGCGGAGGTCGGCGGTTGGGCCTCGTGGTGCCGCGATTGCCCGCACGTCCGCTGTCGTCCCCTTCGCATGGGCGTCCGGATTGGCAGCGGCTGGCACGTCTGGTAACATCGCCGCCGCCCCGAGTCGCGGCACCGACCGTCGACCCATCCGGCGGCCCGAACATGGCGCAACACCCTACCGGCACCGTCACCTTTCTGTTCACCGACGTCGAGGGCTCGACCGCCCGCTGGGAACACTTCCCAAGCGCGATGCGGCAGGCGCTCGAGCGCCACGACGATCTGCTCCGCGCCTGCATCGCGGCGCACCGCGGCCTTGTGTTCAAGACCGTCGGTGACGCGTTTTGCGCCGCGTTCCACACGCCCATCGAGGCCGCCCGCGCGGCCGTCGACGCCCAGCACGCCGTCGCCGCCGAAGACTGGACCGCGTTCGCCCCCGACTTCCCGCCGCTGCGCGTCCGCATGGGGATCCACATCGGGGTCGCCCAGGAGCGCGGCGGGGACTACTTCGGCCCCGCCGTCAACCGGACGGCGCGGCTCGAAGCAGCCGGTCACGGCGGCCAGGTGCTCCTGTCGCTCGCCACCCAGCAGCTCATGCAGAGCGACCTGCCTCCAGACTGGGCCTTGCGCGACTGGGGCACGCATCGCCTCAAGGACCTGCGGCACGCCGACCGCATCTTCCAGATCCTCGCTCCCGGGCTGGAGGACGTCGCCGCGCCGCCCCGGACGGCGACCGCCCTCGCCCCGCGCGACCGCGTCTTGGTCGAGGACGTGCTGGCCGACGCGGGTGACGACATGGAGCAGGGCGTGGCCACGGCCCTCGCCAGCCCGAGCATACACCGCCCGGTGGGCATCTCCGACTTGCTTGCCGCGACGCTGGCCGCCGTGCGCGACGACGACGCGCCGGCGGTGGTCCTCTCGGCCGCCCTGGCACGCGAGGCCGCGGCGCGGCGCCCGGACGACCTGACGGAGTACCGCCTCGGGCGGATCGCCGCCTGGAGCCAGCCGCGCTACCGGCTGGACGGGCGGTTCGTCGCTCTTTCGCTGCTCGTCGATCAGGGCGAGGATGCGCCGGGCGGGCGCTGGGCGGCCCGGGCGGAGCGGCATTCCGACCTCGGCGCGCTGCTCGCGGAAGTCCCAGAGCCCGCGCTGGTCGTCCTGGGTCCGCCTGGGAGCGGCAAGAGCACGCTGTTGCGGCACTACGAGCTCGAGGCGGCGATCGGGGGACTCCGGGCCGGGGCCTCGTCCGCCCCGGTCACGTTCTTCGCCCAGCTCAACCAGTACAAGCCCGAGCGCGTCGGCGATCCGCCGCCGGCGCCGGGCAATTGGCTCGCCGACCGCTGGTCCGCCGCATACCCGAACCTGCCGCCGTTGCCATCGCTCTTGGCCACCGGCCGCATGGTGCTGCTCCTGGACGCGTTGAACGAAATGCCAGCCGCCACCGAGCGCGCGTTCCGCGAACACGTAGCCACCTGGAAGCAGTGGCTGGTCCGCTTGACGAGCGAGCAGCCGGGGAACCGGGTCGTGTTCAGCTGCCGGACCCTCGACTACAGCGCGCCGCTCTCGACACCCGCCCTGCGTGTCCCCCAGGTGCAGATCGAGCCGCTGGCCGACGCTCAGGTCGAGGCCTTCCTGCGCGCGTACAGCCCCGTGCACGGGGCCGACATCTGGACGGCGCTTGCCGGTACGCCGCAGCTCGATGCCTTGCGCGCCCCGTTCTTCCTCGCCCTCCTGGTCGACCAGATCGAGGCGACCGGCGATCGGGCCCTCGACCGCGCGGGGTTGTTCACCGGCTTCGTACGCCAGGCGTTGCGGCGCGAGGTCGAGCGCGACAACCCGCTGTTCGCCCGCGACGATCTGCTCGCCGACCGCGACATCCGCCGCATCGCGCAGCGCCGCTGGCTCGACGCGTACGACCTGCCGGAGCGCGAAGCGCTGATACCCCGGCTGACGGCGCTGGCGTTCGGCATGCAGGCGACCGCGGCCGACGGCGGGGCGCGCCAGGTGCGGCTGAGCTACGACGCGGCGCTGAACATCATCGACCATCCGGCCGACGAGGCCATCCTCAAGGCCGGCGTGGCCATCAGTGCGCTGGATGAGGACCCCGCGGCGGACGAGGTGATGTACCGCCATCAGTTGCTTCAGGAATACTTTGCCGCGCGCGTGGTGGCCCGCGCGCCCGAGCCCGAGCGCGTGGCCGCGCCGTGGCGGGCGGCGGACATCCGGCCCGGCGTGCCCGAACTGCTGGCGACCTTGCCTGCAGGCGAGGCGCTGCCCCCGCTGGCCCAGACGGGGTGGGAGGAGACGACGGCGCTGGCGGCGGTGATGGCCGACGACCCCGTGGCGTTCGTCCGCGGCGTGATGCGGGCGAACCTGGCGCTCGCCGGGCGCTGCGCGGTTCAGGTCGCCGCGGCGGCCGACGCCCGCGGCCGGGCAGCGTGCACCGCGAGCGACAGCATTCCGGGTGCCGGTGGGCGCGCAGCCATGCCCCGGGGGGAAGGGGTGGACGATGGCTCGCCCCGCCTGCCACCCGACCTTCTCCACGACCTCCGCCGGGCCCTGGTGGAACGCAGCCGCGATCCTGGGGCGGACCTGCGCGACCGGATCGCGTGCGCGCTGGTCCTGGGCGATCTGGGCGACCCTCGCTACGAGCGCCACACCGGCCCGTTCGGCCCATACCTGCTGCCGCCGTTGGCCGCCATTCCAGGCGGTGCGTACACCATCGGCGACGACACCCCGATCTGTCGCGAGTTCAACGGGCAAGTCGAACACGTCGCCGGCCACGTGCCGCGCCACACCATCGCGGTCGACCCGTTCAACATCGCACGCTTCCCCGTGACCAACGCCGAGTGGCGCTGCTTCATGGCCGCCGGAGGGTACGACGACGAGCGCTGGTGGGACACCGATGCCGCGCGCGCCTGGCGCCGCGGCGAGCTGGCCAACGAGGGGGCCAAGGACAACAACCGTTACTGGCGCCGACGCTTCCAGACCGATCCGGGGCTCTTCGAGCTGAGCATCGCCACGGGCCGGTTCCCGAACGAGGAGGCGGTGCAGCGATGGCGCGGCTGGATGACGCTCGACGACGAAGCGTTCGAGGCGGTGCTTGCCGCGCAGTGGCAGGCGAGGCGCATGGCCGAGCCGGCGTTTTGGCACGAGGCGCGCTTCAACGCATCGGCACAGCCGGTTCTGGGTGTCTGCTGGTTTGAGGCGAGGGCCTATGGCCGCTGGCTGAGCGCTCAGTCCGGCCGTGCGTTCCGGCTGCCGACGGAAGCGGAATGGGAAGCGGCGGCGCGTGGGAGGGCTGGCCGTCTCTACCCCCACGGCGACGCCTTCGACCCCGCCAAGGGGAACACCTACGAGACGCGCCTGAACCGGCCCTCGCCGGTGGGGGTGTTCCTCGAGGGCGATACGCCTGAAGGCGTCAGCGACATGTGCGGCAACGCCTGCCAGTGGACGAGCAGCGCGTGGGGCGACGCCGCGGGCATGCGGGCGCTGACGGCCGGCGAGCCGGGCGGCGACGGCACACTGGCGTTCCCCTACCCCTACGACGCGTCGGACGGCCGCGAAGACCCCAACCTCGGCATCGGTTGCCTGCGCGTCCTGCGCGGCAGCGCCTGGTCACGCAGCCGGTTCGACGCGCTGGCCGCGGTGCGGCTGGAGTTCGCGCCGTACCTGCGCGACTTCGCCTTCGGCGTCCGCCTGGTCGAGTCGGCCGCCGAGCGGTAGGTCGGAGCCCCCGTCGACGACCGGCGCCCCTTGCGGCGAACGCGTCCCGTGGCGAGGGATCGGCGGGCCGCGCAAGCCGACGGCGTGCACCCGCGCCGACGGACGCCGGGCCGCACCGACGGTTGGCGGTCTCGTCCGCTCGTCGCCGGCCGCCGGACGCCTGCCGTCGCGCTTCCGGACATCGCCATCGCAGCCCGCTCGACCGTCGGCATCGGTCAGTCCCGCCGCGCGTACGGCTCGATGGCGAGCAGCGCCTTCGCGCGCGGCGTGAAGTAGATCCGGTAGCGCTGCCGCTTGTCCAGGGCGTGCCTGGCCGCCGCCGGTACGTCGTACACGTGTCGCGCCGTGCGGAATCGATAGCGACGCGGCGCGGGCTCATGGGCTGGTCCTCGCGTCATGTCCTCGAAGACAACGTACCCGTCATCCACCTCCACACGCCCGTCGATCGCGTCCGCGATCGCGCACATCGTCCGCCAGCCCAGGTACGCTGTGAGGAGCACCGACAACGCCGCGAGCCCCAACAGCGCCTTGAACACCGTCGTCGCCGGGCCGGCCGCCGGCCCCACCCACGACGCCGCGGCCACGCAGATCGCCGTCGTCGCCAGCGGCACCGTCGACGCCCAGAACCTCCCGACAGCCACCCGCTGCATGCGGGCGACCTGGCGCGGCGACATGTCGCCTGCGCGGTTGGACTGCAGGTCGAGGTCGTCGAACCCGAAGATGCGCGCAAAATCGCCAACGCTTGGTTCCATTCGGGGCTCCATCACGCGTTCTCGCCTCCAAAGGCGCCCGTGCCCGACCGGATTCGGACATGGATCACACCGTGCCCGGACCCGCTGCCAAACCGAACCCTGACGCCCGCGCCATAGCCTACGGAAACGCCCCGAAGCGGTTGCAGGCCGAGTGGTGTCGTAGACGTGGGCGGCGGACGCTCACACCCGCCGGTTGTCACCGCTGCTGACCCCGCATACAATGCGCTGCGCCTGTCGCGGCGCGCCGTGGGCGCGCCGACCGCCCGACGAAACCACCGTCCCGAACCGTGCGCCGGGGAGCGCAGACCATGCCGATCGACCGCGACGACGACCGCTTGATCTACCTCGACTGTTCGGCCACCACCCCCGTGCGCGCCGATGTGCTCGAGGCGATGCTGCCGTACTTCGGCGAGCGGTTCGGCAACGCCGGCGGCGCCTACAGCCTCGGCCGCAAGGCGCGCGGCGCGCTCGAGGCGGCGCGCATCGACGTCGCCCGCGTCCTGGGCTGCCGGCCGGCGGAGGTCGTCTTCACGTCGGGCGGGAGCGAGAGCGACAACCTGGCGCTGCGCGGCGTGGCGCTGGCGATGCGCGCCGCCGGCCGCGGCAACCACGTCGTCACCACCGCCATCGAGCACGAGGCCGTGCTGGCCACCGTCCACCAGCTCGAGGCGTGCTTCGGCTTCGAGGCCACGGTCGTGGGCGTCGACGGCGACGGGCGGGTCGACCCCGAGGCGGTGCTCGACGCGGTGCGGCCCGACACCGCGGTGGTCAGCGTCATGCTGGCCAACAACGAGGTCGGGACGCTCCAGCCCGTCGCCGCGATCGGGGCGGTGCTGCGCGAGCGCGGGGTCCCGTTCCACACCGACGCGGTCCAGGCCGCCGCTTATGTCGACCTCGGCGTCGAGGGGCTGCACGTCGACCTCCTCAGCCTCTCGGCGCACAAGTTCTACGGGCCCAAGGGGGTCGGTGTGCTCTACGTGCGCGACGGGACGCCGATCGCCGCGTGCCAGACCGGCGGCGGGCAGGAGGGCGGGCGGCGGAGCGGCACGCAAAACGTGGCCGGCGCCGTCGGGCTGGCGCGGGCGCTCGTGCTCGCGGCCGGCGAGCGCCCGGCGGCGTGCGCCCACGCGGCCGCGCTCCGCGACCAGCTGGTTGCAAGGCTGACGGCTGCCGCGGACGGCATCCGGCTCACCGGCCACCCGACCAACCGGCTGCCGAGCCACGCGTCGTTCTGCATCGAGGGCGCGCCGGCCGACGCGATGCTCCTCGGGCTGGACCTGCACGGCATCTGCGCCTCCAGCGGCTCGGCGTGCTCGAGCGGCAACCTCGCGCCGTCGCATGTGCTCACGGCGATGGGCGTGCCGGCGGAGATCGCCACCGGCGCGCTGCGGTTCAGCCTCGGGCGCATGACCACGGACGCCGACGTCGACGCCGTGGTCGAGGTGCTGCCGCCGCTGGTCGAGCGGCTGCGGGGGGTGCGGGTGGCGTAGATCGGGAGCCCGTGGACCTGCTGGTACGCCACGCCGCCAGAGGTCGGCTCCTGTGTTTGCCCCGGTTCCTGGCCGTGCTCCGGGAGGAGGTGACCGAGCGCAACCTGCACCGGATCGAACGACGCATCAAGGAGGCGCGCTTCCCGCAGGTGAAGCTCCTGGGCG
>WBZR01000493.1_pt1:2500-42632 | contig 42632 bp, 37 predicted proteins | sample 5204231 | NCBI WGS metagenome assembly WBZR01 (sample SAMN12412403, study PRJNA552823) | activated sludge metagenome | isolation source: activated sludge from anammox sidestream of wastewater treatment plant... | place: USA: Virginia | collected 2017-08 | reverse complement strand
ATCGGGAAGCAGGGACTGCTCGCCAACCAGCGCGGCGTCGGCGTCACCGGCCACAACATCGCCAACGTCAACACGCCGGGCTACAGCCGGCAGACGCCGGTGATGCACGCCAGCCGGCCGGACGATCGCGGCTTCGGTACGGGGGTGGTGGTCGAGTCGGTCCTGCGGTCCGTCGACGGCTTTCTCGATGCCCGCATCCTCGGGGCGGCGTCCGCGCTCGGCGGCGCCGCCACGGGACGGGAAATGCTCGACCGGGTCCAGGCGCTCTTTCCGGTCGGCGACGAGGGCGTCGGCAACGCCCTCGCGGCCTTCTTCGCCGCCGCCAACGCGGTCGCGGACAGTCCGCAGGACCTCGCCGCCCGCAACGAGCTCATCGAGGCCGGCACGGCGCTCGCCGGACAGCTCCGCAACGCCGCCGGCGGCCTCCAGGCGTTGCAGCGCGAAGCCGACGACCGGCTCGGCCAGGCAGCGTCGGACGCCAACGGGGTCCTGCGGACCATCGCGCAGCTGAACCGCGAGATCGTCGCGGCCGACCGCTCGGGTCGCGAGAGCAACGACCTGCGCGATCAGCGGCAGACGGCGCTCGGCGCCCTCGCCAAGCAGCTCGCGATCCAGGTGGTCGAGGTCGAGGACGGCGGCGTGAACGTGTTCGCCGCTTCGGGGCAGGGGCTGGTGATCGGCGCCGATGCGGCGACCCTCACGACGGAGCGCGATCTGGCGGCGCCCGGCCTCGACGGCAATCCGCTGTCGCGGATCGGCATCGCGGCGCGCGACGGCAGCGTGATCAAGCTCTCGGGGGAGATCGGCGGCGCGATCGGCACGGCGCTCGCGCTCCGCGACCAGACGATCGTGGACGACGCGGGGCGACTCGACCTCCTCGCGACGACGCTCCGCGACGCGGTGAACGCGGTGCAAACGAACGTTGCCGGCCGCGACCTCGACGGCAACGTCGGCGCGGCGTTCTTCTCCGGGACCGGCGCCGCCGACCTGCGCGTCGCGGTGATGGACCCGCGGACCATCGCGGCGGCGCAGGGCGCGAACCTCGCGGACAACGCCAACGCGCTGGCGCTCGCCGCCGTCGCGCAGCAGACGTTTCCCGCGTTCGACGGCAGCACTCTCGGCGACTACTTCGGGACGCTGCACGCGCGGGTCGGACAGGACGCGCGGCGGGCCGACCAGCAGGCCACGATCGAGGAGAACGTCTCCGCGGCGCTCGGCGCGCAGCGCGAGGCCGTCTCGGGGGTGAGCCTCGACGAGGAGTTCGCGAATCTCATCCGGTTCCAGCGCGGCTACCAGGCGTCGGCGCAGCTCATCAACGTCAGCAATCAGATGCTCGACGATCTCCTCGGGCTGGTGTCCTGATGGTCGGCCGCGTCACCGAGCGTACGCTGCTCGCCGACTTCACGTACTCCGTGAGCCGCCTGCGTCGGCAGCAGGCGGACGCGCAGAACGCCTTGAGCTCGCAGAAGCGGCTCCGCGAGGCGAGCGACGATCCCGTCGGCGCGGCGCGCTCGACCAGCCTGCGCGGCGAGGCGAAGGAGCTCGATGCCTATCGCGGCAGCGTCGCGCTCGCGACGACGACGCTCGGCGCGGAGGACGGCGTCCTCGGCCAGGTCCACGACGTCCTGATCCGGGCGCGTGAGATCGCGGCCGGCCTGAGCAGCGGCCTCGTGACCCCGGAGGCGCGCCAGACGGCCGCCGAGGAGGTCGAGGAGCTCGAGCGCGGCCTCGTGTCGCTCGCCAATACGACGGTCGCGGGGCGCTACATCTTCGGCGGCCTCTCGACGTCGGGGCCTCCCTTCGCGAGCTACGACGCGCCGGGATTCTCGCCGGCGACGGCGTACACGGGCCCGGCGGATCCCTTCGCGGTGCGGACGGCGCGCGACGAGACGGTGCGCATCACGACGAACGGAGGCGACGTGTTCGGCTCGACGCTCGCGGCGCTCGACGACCTGCGGCAGACGCTCGAAAGCGGCGCCGAGCCGAGCGCGCAGCTTTCCGCGCTCGTGAGCGCGGCGGAGGACATCCGCCAGGAGCGCGCGAGCGTCGGCGGGCGGCTGGCGCGACTCCAGACGCGCAACGCGGAGATCGGCGCGGCGATCGCCACCAACAAGACGTTGATCGGCGGCGTGGAGGACGCGGATCTCACCGCGACGATCACCGAGCTCGCGCAGGTGCAGAACGCGCTGCAGGCGACGCTCAGCGCGGGGGCCTCGCTGCTGCAGACGTCGATCCTCGACTTCCTGCGGCTGTAGGCCGGGCGGCGGACGGGACGAGGCAGGGAGGGCGCCATGCTGGTGCTGACACGGAAGGTCGGCGAACGGATCCGGATCGGAGACGAGGTGACGGTGCAGGTGCTGGAGGTGCGCGGCGGTCAGGTGCGCCTGGGCGTCGCGGCGCCGTCGGACGTGCGAATCTTTCGCGAGGAGGTATTCCTCGCCATCGAGAGTCAGAACCGCGAGGCGCGCTTGCCGGATCCGGATCGGCTCGGGCACGCCGTACGTGCATGGGAGGCATATGCCGATGGTAAGCGTGGCTGAGGAGATGGTCTCGGTGCGGCCGGCGCCCGGGCCCGACGCGATCCACGTCCGGTCCTCGCGGTTCGGCGAGCTCGACGTGCCCGTCGATCGGGTGCTGCACTTCCCGCAGGGCCTGATCGGCTTCCCGAGGGCGCGGCGCTTCGTGATCCTCGATCATCGGCCGGGTTCGCCGTTCAGATGGCTGCTCTGCCTCGACGAGCCGGACGTCGCGTTCGCCGTCGCCGAGCCGGCGCGTCTCGTGCCGGACTACCAGCCGCCGCTGGAGCTCGCGGCGCGCGTGCTCGGGACCGACGCGGCGGACGTCGCCCTCTTCGTCATCGTCACCATTCCGCCGGACCCGCTCGCGATGACGGTCAATCTGATGGCTCCGGTCGTGGTGGGCGTCCGCACGCGTCGGGCGCGGCAGCTGGTCCTCGAAGACGGACGCTGCGATCCTTCCTACCGCGTCTGCGCGCCGCCTCCCGCCGCCGCGGCGGAAAGCTGACCGCCGACCCTCGCGACCGCCGAAAATCGAACGGAGCGCGACAAAACTGTACGCGTTCCGCTCGACCTCGACCCGTCGCCTCCTCCGGGAGGTGTCAGGGTTCCGTCTCGTTTCCGCTGTGAATCCGATGATCTCGCGGGATTTCTGCTCTCCGGAGGCGGCGGTTCAAGTTTCTGGCACCAGGTTTGCTCAAGCGTCTGACCGCGCGCAGGTGGTCGCGCCGACAACTCGCAACGCCTGGGAGGGCACATGGACGCACGGGACGGGGAGCGGACGGGGGTGGCGGTGGAGGAGGAAGCGCGAGGCGAGGCCGCCGAGGTGACCGGCTTCGCCGGCATCATCGGCAGGCATCCGCGCATGCAGGCGATCTTCGAGGTGATCCGGCGCGTGGCACCGACCGGAGTGACCGTGCTCATCACCGGCGAGAGCGGAACAGGTAAGGAGTTGGTGGCGCAGGCGATCCATTCGCAGAGCCGCCGCCACGCGCAGCGCCTCGTGCCCGTGCATTGCGGCGCGATTCCCGAGGAGCTGCTCGAGAGCGAGATGTTCGGCCACGAGCGCGGAGCCTTCACGGGCGCGGTGACCTCGCGAGTGGGCCGCTTCAAACTCGCCGACGGCGGGACCATCTTCCTCGACGAGGTCGGCGACATGAGCACCAAGCTGCAGGTGAAGCTCCTGCGCGTCCTCGAGAACGGCCAGTTCGAGCCGGTCGGCGGCGTGAGCACCCAGCAGGTCGACGTGCGGGTCGTCGCGGCGACGAACCGGAACCTCGAGGAAGCGGTCGGGGATCGGCAGTTCCGCGAGGACCTCTACTATCGCCTGCGGGTCGTGCCGATCGAGGTGCCGCCGCTGCGCGCGCGCCGCGAAGACGTTCCGCTTCTCGTCGACTGGTTCCTGAACCAGATGCACACCGCGAAGGGGCTGCCGCGCTTCGAGATCTCGCCCGCGGCGATGGAGGTGCTGACGGCCTATCAGTGGCCGGGTAACGTGCGCGAGCTCAAGAACCTGCTCGAACAACTCGTGGTCCTCGGGCCGACCGACGGCGTCATCCGTCCGGAGAACCTGCCTCCGAAGCTCCACGGCCGCATGGCGGGTGACGGCGCGACGAGCGGCTGGACGACGCCGCCGTGGGACTTCGACGGTCGCGGCATCGACTTCTATCGCGAGATGGAGTCGATCGAGGACCGCATCATCGCCCGCGCGCTCGACATCAGCCGCGGCAACAAGAAGGAGGCGGCGCGGCTGCTGCAGCTGAACCGTACGACCCTCCTCGAGAAGCTGAAGCGCAAACGCGAGTCGCGGACCGCGCTCGGGCTCGGCGAGGGCGGCGAGCGCCTCGGACCGATGCCCATCGCGGTGGAGCCGCAGGGGACGCCGATCGGCGACTTCCTCGGGTTGGCGGGGGGGCAGGCGCTGCGCGCCTGAACGGCGGGTGGACGGGCGGGGGCGCTGGCGCGTTCTCGCCCGTCGAATTGACTCGCTCCGAGGTCGCGTTTACGGTGCCTGCCATGAGCGAAACGACCACGTTCGAGCCGATCGTCCTGACCGAGCACGCCGTCCAGAAGGTGCGCGCCGCCATGCAGAAGGAGGGCGCAGGCCCCGAGAAGGCGCTCCGTCTCGGCGTCGTGGGAGGCGGCTGCTCCGGCTTCTCCTACACGATGGGCTTCGACGAGCCGAAGGACGACGACGCGATCTTCACCTTCGAGGACGTGCGGGTGGTGATCGATCCGGCATCCCGCGAGTACCTGGACGGCACCATCATCGACTACGTGACGGGGCTGCACGGATCGGGATTCAAGTTCGAGAACCCCAAGGCCTCGCGGACCTGCGGTTGCGGGTCGTCCTTTTCGGCGTGAGCGCGGCGCCGCGGACGGCCGGCCACGACGACTGAGCTGGCGTGGCCTCGACGCTGGCGTTTCGGCACGTCGTCCTCGATCTCGACGGCACGCTCGTCGACACCAAGGACGACCTGGCGGCGGCGGTCAACGTGGCGCTCGGCGCGCTCGGGCTCCCGCCGCAGGATCCGCGGACGCTCCTCGGCTACGTCGGCAACGGCGCGCGCGTCCTGCTCGAGCGCGCGCTCGGCGCGGCGCACGGCGACCGCATCGACGCGGGCCTCGACGTCTTCATGCCGTGGTATCGCGCGCACCTCCTCGACCACGCGGTCGTCTACGCGGGGCTCCGCGCCGCGCTCGAACGCCTGGCGGCGGAGGGCGCGGTATTCTCGGTGCTCACCAACAAGCCGGCCGACATGAGCGCGAAGATCCTGGCCGGGCTCGATCTCGAAGCGCTCTGTCCGCGGTTGATCGCGGGCGACACGCTGCCGGTCCGGAAGCCGGATCCCGCGGGCCTCGTGCAGCTCGTCGTCGCGGCCGGCGTGCCGCCGACGGCGACGCTCATGGTCGGCGACTCCGCGGTCGACGTCGCGACCGGACGGAACGCCGCGATCGCCACCTGCGCGGTGCTGTGGGGCTTCAACGGCGCGGCGGTGCGCGGCGCGGGCGCCGACGCCGAGATCGCGACCCCCGCGGAGCTCGTCGCCCTCTGCCGCGACGGCCTCCGGTAGCATCGCGCGCCGGGCGCTGGCGCGCGGGCGTTCACCGCAGCAGGGCGAGCCACCGCTGGAGCTCCGTGCCCACGTGCTTCTGGCGGTGGAGGACGGTGTAGAAGCGGCGGCGGAAGTCGCGGTGCGGGACGGGGCACGGCTTCAACGTCTTGGCGCGGAAGGCGTCCGCGAGCGCGAGCCGCGACACGCAGCCGAGCCCGAGTCCGGCCTCCACCGCCCGCTTGATGACTTCGGTGTGCGGGAGCTCGAGCGCGATGCGGAGTTCGGAGAGGATGCCGGTCATGGCGCGCTCGAAGGCCTGACGCGTGCCCGAGCCGTGCTCCCGAACGATCCATGCCGCGCCCACGAGGTCGGCGTCGTCGAGGAGGCGCTTCTTCGCGAGCGGATGGGTCGGTGCGGAGAAGACGACCAGCTCGTCGTCGCGGAACGGCGTGACGACCAGGTCCGCGTGCGCGAGCTCGCCTTCGATCAGGCCGACGTCGATCTCGAAGTTCGCCACGCGGCGGGCGATCTCCTCGGTGTTGGCGATGTCGAGGCGTACGAGCGCTCCAGGCTTCTCGCGCATGAAGCGCGCCATGAGCGGCACCGCCACGTAGTTGCCGATGGTGAGGGTGGCGCCGACGCGCAGGCTGCCGCCGTCGGCGTGCCGAACGAGCGCCGTCTCGAGCTCGCGCGCGGCGTCCTGGACGCTTTCGGCGCGGGCGCGGAGGGCGCGGCCGACGTCGCTCAAGCGGAGGCGCTTGCCGATGCGGTCGAAGAGCCGGACGTCGAATTGACGCTCGAGGTCGGCGAGCGCGCCGCTCACCGCCGACTGCGACATCGCGAGCTCGTCGCCCGCCCGGGTGACGCTGCCGGTGCGGGCGACTGCGAGAAAGACCTCGAGTTGGCGCAGGGTGTAGCGCATATCGGAACGTCCGGAGACGATCATCGGAATATCCCGTTTCCCCGATGACGTACAGCCGCGTACAGTCGGTGCCATGAGCCATCTCAGTCAGGAGCGCGTCTTGCGCGTGCACCATTGGAACGAGCGGCTGTTCAGCTTCACGACCACCCGCGACCCGGGGCTTCGCTTTCGGAGTGGACACTTCCTCATGATGGGCCTGGAAGTGGGGGGGCGGCCGCTGCTGCGCGCCTACAGCGTGGCGAGCGCGCACTACGAGGACCATCTCGAGTTCTACAGCATCAAGGTGCCGAACGGTCCGCTGACGTCGCGGCTGGCGCACATCCGCCCCGGTGACGCGGTGTACGTGGGCCGCAAGCCGACCGGTACGCTCGTCCTGACGAACCTCTTGCCGGGGCGGCGGCTCTATCTGCTCGGCACGGGCACCGGGCTCGCGCCTTTCATGAGCCTGATCCGCGACCCCGAAGTCTACGAGCGCTTCGAGGAGGTCGTCGTGGTGCACGGCGTCCGTACGGTGTCGGAGCTCGGCTACTCCGACTACATCCGCGACGAGCTCCCGGCGAACCCGCTGATCGGCGAGGAGGTGCGCGCGAAGCTACGGTACTACCCGACGGTCACGCGCGAGGCGTTCGAGCACCAGGGGAGAATCACGCACCTCATCGAGAGCGGGAGGCTCTCCGCCGATCTCGGAATGCCCGCGCTCGCTCCCGACGACGACCGGGTGATGATCTGCGGCAGCACGGCGATGCTGCGCGACACGGCCGCGATCCTCGAGAGCCGCGGCTTCCGCGAGGGATCGAGCAGCGACGCCGGACACTACGTGATCGAGCGCGCGTTCGTCTCCTAGCCCGCGAGCGCGGCGAGGAGCGCGTCGATCTCGGTGCGGGCGCTCTCGCGCGTCGCGCGCGCGCCGCGGAGGCCGCTGCTCGCGAGCGTGGCCGGGGTTGCGGCGGCCGGCGCGCGGTCCGCCGGCGCTTCGGCGGCGCCGGGAATCCTCCGGTCGCGCGTCGTATTGTACGGGATGAAGGTGCGCATACCTTGCCCCGTGGCGGTGTCGAAGTGCCCGGTCTCCGGGATCGCCGCCGCGGCCTCGGTATAGTCCCAGCGCCCGGTGTCGGAGAGCACGCCGGAGGGGTGGAGCGGAATCCCCGCCTCACGGGCGTCCACCGCTCGGGCGCGGAAATGCTCGGCATGCGCGGTGTCGCCGCGTTCGGCCGCGACGGCCGCGAAGAGGCGGTACGTGGCCGCCGAGAGCTCGGGCTTCCGGCCCCCGCTGCTGCTCGCGTCGTCGCCGCCTTCCACTGCCGACGCCAGGGCGCCGGCGAAGCCGTGGCCGGTCTGCGGCGCGGCGACGCGGCGACGGGTCTCGGTTGCGGACGAGCACGAATGATCGAATCCAATGCGCACGGTCGAGTCCTCCCGCGAGCACGGACAGCAAGACCCGGGCCGTTCGCCAGATCGCCGTGCGGGCGGGGATCGCGGCGGCGAGCGGCAGAAACTGCCGGATCGATTCGACCGCCCGGGGATCAGCGGCCGGCGGCAGCGTCGTGGTAGAGGTCGAGGTAGGCGAGGGCGGCCCGCCGCCACGAGTGATCACGTCGCATGCCTTCCCGCATGATGCGTCGCCACACGGCGGGATCGGCGTAACGGACGAGGGCGCGGCGCACCGCGTCGATCAACGCGTCGGCGGAATACTCGACGAACTTGAAGCCGGTGCCACGCTCGGGGACGGCGTCCACGTCGTCGATCGTGTCGTCGAGGCCGCCGGTGGCGCGGACGATGGGCACCGTGCCGTACCGGAGGCTGTACATCTGGTTCAGGCCGCAGGGCTCGTAGCGCGAGGGCATGAGGAAGACGTCGGCGCCGGCCTCCACGCGATGGGAGAGTTCCTCGTCGAAGGCGAGGCGTACGGCGAGGCGCGTCGGGTCACGCCGACCGGCGTCGGCGAGCCAGCGTTCGTAGCGTTCGTCGCCGCGACCGAGGACGATGATCTGAAGGTCTTCCGCGAGGAGGGTCGGTAGGGCGGCAGCGAGGATGTCGAGCCCCTTCTGCTCCGCGAGGCGGGTGACCATGCCGAGGAGCGGCACGCGAGTGCGGATCGGCAGGTCGAAGTCACGCTGCAGCCGCGCCTTGCATTCGGCCTTGCCTGCGAGGTTGTCCGCGTCGTAGGTCGCGGCCAGGAAGGGATCGTGCGCGGGATCCCAGCGGGTCGTATCGATCCCGTTCAGGATCCCGCGCAGGACGGAGCGGCGCGCGCGCAGCACGCCGTCGAGTCCGTGGCCGTGCTCGGGCGTCTGGATCTCCTCCGCGTAGCGCGGGCTCACGGTCGTAAGGCGATCGGCGAAGACGAGGCCCGCCTTCAGGAAATTGACGAGACCGTGGAACTCGAGATACGCCGCATCGAAGAAGCGGCGATCGAGGCCGAGGAACGGCCACGCCTCGGCGCCGAAGATCCCCTGGTAGCCGAGGTTGTGGATGGTGAAGACGGTCGGAAGCCGTGCCAGTCGCGGATCCTCCGACGTGCGCAGGAGGGCGGGTACGAGCCCGGCCTGCCAATCGTGGCAGTGCACGACGTCGGGCGGCGGGTCGAGCCGCGCCGCGAGCGCCGCCACGGCGTGCGCGTAGAACGCGAAGCGCGCGGGGTTGTCGCCGAAATCGCCGCGGGCTCCGCCGTAGAGGCCGTCGCGCGCGAAGAGGTCGTCCGCGACCACGAAGGACACGGCGACGTCGCGGTGCCGGAGTGTGCGGAGCGCGGCCTCGCGCGCGCCGCTGGGGCCCGGCACCAGCAGGCTCGCGTAGGTGGACGCATGCGCGCCGTCGATCGTCGCCGTACGATACGCGGGCAGGACGACATGCACCCGCGCGCCGAGCGCGGCGAGCGCGGGCGGCAGCGCGCCGAGGACGTCGCCGAGCCCGCCGGTCGCGGCGAACGGCGTCATCTCGGACGCCGCCATCAGGATGCGCGGCGTCGAGGTCAGAGACTAGCCGCGCGCGCCGGCTCGGCGTCGTCGACCGCGCCGGCCGGCTCGAGCGCGAAGTCGAGCGCCTCGGCGATCGTGTCGACGAACTGGAACTGCATTTCACGCCGCACGCTTTCCGGGATGTCTTCGAGATCCTTCTGGTTGAGGCGCGGGAGGACGACCGTGGTGATACCGGCGCGTCTGGCGGCGAGCACCTTCTCCTTGATGCCGCCGACCGGCATGACCTTGCCGCGCAGCGTGATCTCGCCGGTCATGGCGAGCGCGTGCTTCACGGGTCGTCCCGTCAGGAGCGATGCCAGCGAGGTCGCGATCGTGACGCCCGCGGAGGGGCCGTCCTTCGGCACCGCGCCGGCCGGCACGTGGATGTGGAGATCGCAGTTTTCGAAGAAGTCGGGGACGATGCCCAGACGGTCGGCGCGGGCGCGGATGTAACTCAGCGCCGCCTGCGCCGACTCCTTCATCACCTCGCCGAGATGGCCGGTGAGGGTGAGCCCCTTCTTGCCGCCCATCTTGGTCGACTCGATGAAGAGGATGTCGCCGCCGTTCGGCGTGTAGGCGAGGCCGGTCGCGACGCCGGGCTCGCCGCTGCGCTCGGCGACCTCGGCGAAGAAGCGCTCCGGCCCGAGGAACTCCCGGACCTTTTCGGGCGAGATCGTGACACGCTCCGTCTGGCCCTCGGTGACCGCGCGCGCGACCTTGCGGCAGACCCGGCCGATCTCGCGCTCGAGGTTCCGCAGGCCCGCCTCGCGCGTGTAGCCGCGGATGATCTTGAGGAGGCCGTGCTCCGTGAAGGCGATGTTGGCGTCGGTGAGTCCGTTCTCGCGGATCTGCTTCGGGATGAGGTGGCGCCAGGAGATCTCCAGCTTCTCCTCTTCGATGTAGCCCGAGAGCTCGAGCACCTCCATGCGGTCGAGCAGGGCGGGCGGGATCGGGTCCAGGTAGTTGGCGGTGGTCACCCACATCACCTTCGAGAGATCGACGGGCACGTCGAGATAATGGTCGACGAACGCGTGGTTCTGCTCGGGATCGAGCACTTCGAGGAGCGCCGAGGCGGGGTCGCCGCGGAAGTCGCCGCCGAGCTTGTCGATCTCGTCGAGCATGATCATCGGGTTGTTCGATCCCGCGGTCCGGAGACTCTGGATGATGCGCCCGGGCAGCGAGCCGATGTAGGTCCGGCGGTGGCCGCGGATCTCCGCTTCATCGCGTACGCCGCCGAGCGAGATCCGGACGAACTTCCGCTCCATGGCCTTCGCGATCGACCGGCCGAGCGAGGTCTTCCCGACCCCGGGAGGCCCGGCGAAGCAGAGGATCGGCCCCTTCGGATCCTTCCGCAGCTTCCGCACCGCGAGGTACTCGAGGATGCGGTCCTTCACCTTCTCGAGATCGAAATGGTCCTCGTCGAGGACGCTGCGGGCGTGCGGGATGTCGAGATTGTCCTCGGTGGAGGTCGCCCACGGCATGTTGACGAGCCATTCGAGGTAGGTGCGGACGACCGTGTGCTCCGCCGACTCCGGCGGAATGATGCGCAGGCGATCGAGCTCGTTCTCGGCGGCCTTGCGCGCTTCCTCCGGCATGCTGGCGTCGGCGATCTTCTGGCGCAGCTCGTCGATCTCCGCGCTCCGCGAGTCGCCCTCGCCGAGCTCGCGCTGGATCGCCTTCATCTGCTGGCGCAGGTAGAACTCCTTCTGATTCTTGTTGAGCTCGGTCTGCACCTGCGACTGGATCTTGTGGCCGAGCTCGAGGAGCTCGATCTCGCGATTGAGAATCGCCCCGAGCTTCTCGACGCGCGCGCGCAGATCGAGCGTGTTCAGGAGATCCTGCTTCTCCTCCAGCGAAATGTTGAGGTTCGACGCGATGAGGTCCGTGACCTTGCTTGGGTCCTTGATGTTGGTGACGACCACCTGCAGCTCGTCGGGCAGGTAGGGGATCATCGACACGAACTTCGAGAACTGCTGGACCATGTGGGCCTGCGCGCCCTCGATCTCGGCCGAGGCCTCGGCGACCTCGCTGAGGAGCCGGACCTGCGCGGCGAAGTAGGGCTCGCGGCGCGTATAGTGCTGGATCTCCATGCGTCGGAGCCCCTGGACGAGGATGCGGACGCTGCCATCGGGGTACTTCAGCATCTTGAGGATGCGGCCGGCGGTGCCGCGGGAGTAGAGGCCGTCCGTGGCCGGGGCCTCGCTCTCGGCGTTCTTCTGGGCGACGAGGCCGAGGATGCGGTCGCCGTTCAGCGCGTCCTCGACGAGCTTCAGCGAGGCGCCGCGCGAGATCAGGAGCGGGGCGATCGCCGAGGGGAACACCACGACGCCGCGCAAGGGAAGAATGGGGAGCTCGCCCGGGACGTGGATGCCGCTCACGTCCTCCTCGAATCCGAAGAATTTCTGCTCTCCCGACTCCTGCGTCGACTTTTCGGGGTCGAACTCTTCGCCGCTCGCCATTGCCTCCCCCCTCGATTCCGAACGCACCCGCTGCCGTCGAGCGCGCAGCGTAGTACACGCCCTCTACCCGGACAACCCCGAACCGTGCGGAACATCGGGATAATCTCGACGCGCTCCGGAAACTGGTCTAGAGGACGAGCGTGCCGGCACGGTGGTTCACGCTCGACGAGGCGAACGCATTGATTCCGCGGCTCGAGATGCTCATGGAGCGGCTCCAGCGTACGGTGCGGATGGCGCGGGGCGCGGCGAGCGAGGCGGCGCCGGAGCCGGCCGCGCGTGCGACGGTCGACGTCTTGCGGGTCCGCCAGGATCCCGGGCCGTACGTTTCGGAGATCGAGCGCATCGTCGGGGAGATCGAGAGCCTCGGGTGCGAGTTCAAGGATGCCGCGCTCGGCCTGGTGGATTTCCCGGCGATGGTCGAAGGGAGGCCGGCGCTGCTCTGTTGGCAATACGGCGAGAAGTCCCTCGGCTTCTGGCACGCGCAGGACGAGGGGTTCGCCGGCCGCCGCGCGCTCGCGTCCGGGCGGACGCCGTCGTTGCAATGACGCCGATGCCGACGCTCGCGAAGGTCGCCTTGCAGCTGGCCCTGTCGCTCTGGCTCGGCGCCCTGGTCGCGGTGTCGTTGGTGGTGGCGCCGGCCGTGTTCCGCGCCGTGCCGGGCGAGACGGCCGGCACGGTGATGGGGCACGTCTTCCCGCTCTACTACGCCTTCACGATGGCCGCCGGTCTCGTGGCGCTCGCGGCCGCGACCTGGCTGTGGCGGCGCTCTGTGAGCGCGCGGCTCTGGCGCGCGCTCGTGCCAATGCTCGTGGTGATGCTGGCTGCGACCGCGTATGCCGGCGCCGTGGTGAGCCCGCGTGCCCGTGCGCTCCGCCCCGCGCTCCATCACGAACCCGTCGACCCGGCGATCCGCGCGGAGTTCGACCGCCTGCACCGTCGCGCGATGCAGCTGAACGGCCTCGTCCTGCTGCTGGGGTTCGTGGCCGTGGCCGGGACGGCGGCCGTGGTGCGCTGGCCTGGCGAGTGCTGAGCGGCCGTTGCCGCCCGCAGCGCTACAGGCGGCGGGAGGGAGCGTCCGGCGAGCTCTGCTTCAGGCGCTTGCCAAGCGACGGGATGGCGGCGATGCGCGCCGTCTTGAGAAGGTCCCAGTAGACGCCGCGCGGGCGGGGAAAGGCGGGGCGCGTCGCGACCACCTCGAAGGGAGTGACGAGGAAATCGAGAGGGATGTCGTGCGCCAGCATCGCGACCTTCTCGGTGACGATCTGTAGCGGGTGGATCGTGGTGACGATCGGCGTCGTCTCCTTGAGCTTCCCCTCCTCGCGGAGGAGCGCGTACTCGAGATCGACGAAGCCGCCGCCCTTGCCGACCCGCGTGCCGTCGCGCCGGACGGCGACGGATCCGCAGACCACGAGATCGATGGCGCGGACCTCGCGGGCGCTGACGGCGCGGCCGTGCTTCGCGGCGCCGAGCAGGCTCGCCGCCATCGGCACCCGCCGGCCGAGGCGCTTCGGATCGAGCTCGATGAAGCACTTCTCGGTGCGGAGCGCTGGAACCGCGAGATAGACGACCTTGCCGTCCAGGAGCGCTTGGCGACGCACCGCGAGCTGCGGAGCGTCTGAGCTCATCTTGATGGTGCGCGCCTTCTTCCAAACGGCGAGGTCGCCGAGGCGCGCCGCTGCGCGCTCCGAGCCGACGAAGTTGGGTATGCGTCCGTGGGCGCCCGGGAACCGCTGCACCACATTCTGTTCCAGCAGCTGCCAGACCTTCCGGCGAAGATCTTCCTTGGTCATCCCGTCGCCCTCACGCGCGCATCGCGACTCGCCGCGGACGCTACACCAGCGGCCGAAATGATGTCAACGAAATCGGGGCGTCAGGCGCCCGGTGCGGCGTCGTGCGGCGTCGCGGCGAGCCGACGCGCAAAGACGAGGAAGCCGCTGTGCGCGACCATGCGATGCTCGGGCCGGACGCTGCGGTCCTTCACGTGCCATCCGCGTTGGAGCGACTCGAGCGCCTCGATGGCTGCGAACGGTCCGGCCCGCAGCTCGTCGACGAGTTGCTTCATCTGCAGCACGGTCGGGGTGAACCCGGCGAAGACGCCGCCGGGCCGGAGCGCGCGTGCGGCGTGCGGGACCACGCGCCACGGCTCGGAGAGATCGACCACCATGCGGTCCACGTCGGTCTCGTCGAAGCCCTCGTACGCGTCGCGGAGCTTGATCGTCCATTGCGGCGCCGGGCCGTGGAAGCGCGTGACGTTGTTGCGCGCCATCGCCGCGAACTCCTCGCGGAGCTCGTAGGTCGTGAGCGTTCCGGCCGGTCCGATGGCGCGCAGGATCGCGATCGCGGTGGCCCCGGGGCCCACGCCGACCTCGACGACGCGCGCGCCCGGATGGATGTCGCCCCACATCACGATCGTGCCGACGTCTTTCGGGTAGATGACCTGGGCCTGGCGGGGCAGGTTCGGGATCAGCTGCGCGTAGGTCGGCCGGAAGATCTGGAGGTACTCGCCGGTGGAGCTCCGGACGACCGTGCCTTCCGGCATGCCGATCAGCGCCTCGGAGGCGAAAGCCGCGCCGCGGACGTTGACGGGCTTGCCGGCGCGCAGCGTCCGGAGGTACTGCCGCGCCTTCCGGTCGATGAACAGGACGGAGTCGCCTTCGCGCAGGAGCGCGCGGCCCGGGCCTGCGGCGATCTCCTCCTGCGGCGTTCCGGTCGCTTCAGGAATGCGCCACCGCCTGCGCGCGCCTGCGGCCGACCTCGGCGACCAGGCGGCAGTAGCCGCAGATCGCGCCCGCCGACGGCATGCCGCAACGTTCGCACTCGCCGAGGTCGGCGACTTCCGGAGCGGCCGCGAAGAGCGGAAGCCCGCGACTCAGAAAATCGCCGACGAAGGCGAGCTTGCTGCCCGGCATCGTGTGCTCGAGCCGGTTCAGCAGGTCCTTGTACACGAGCTGCGTCGCGCCGTGGCTGTTCGGGCACTCCTCGACGACGTAGTCGATGCCGCGCAGGAAGGCGTAGGTCGCGCTCTCGAACTCGCTGGTCCGGTAGAGCGGCCGGACCTTGCGCACGAAACGGGGATGCGTCGGCGCCAGCACCGGCCGTTGCTTGGCGAGATAGGGAAGCTGCCAATGCATGACGTTGCCGAGGAGACGCGCGGCTTCGTCGTCGAGGTTGTGTCCGGTCGCGAGCACGGGGAAGCCGCCGGCCAGGGCGGCGCGATCGAAGTGATGGCGCTTGAAGGTGCCGCACGCCGAGCAGGGCGGCCGGCGCGTCGCGGCCGCCACCGACGGGATGGCGAGGCCGTCTTCGGCCTCGTCGAGCGCGACGATCCGTAGTCGGAGGCCGCGGCGCTCGGCGAACGCGCGCGCCTTCCGTTCGGAGGCGTGCGAATAGCCGCCGATGCCGAGGCCCAGGTACAGGCCTTCGGTGTCGTAGCCGAGATCCGCCAGCGCGTCCCAGAGCGCGAGGCTATCCTTGCCGCCGGAGACGGCGACGAGGACGCGTTCCTCGTGGGTGAACATCGTCTCGCGCGTAATCGCCCGCTCGATGCCGCGCTGGAAGAAGAAGACGAAGCACGGCTTGCAGAAGGCCGTATTGTGGCTGCGGAGCTGAACGATCGCCTTCTCGGCGCACCGTTTGCACTTCACGCGAGCCCCCCGGAGATCACGGCGCGCAGCTCGATCGTGTCGGCGTCGTCGACGAATTCGTCGTCGGTCAGGAGGGCGTCACCCCGGATGACCATGACGGTCCCGGCGAGGATCCCGAGCGACTGAACCAGGTCGCCGACGCGTCGGCGACCCGAGACGGTGAGCTGCGTGCCCTGCGGTTCGAGACGGACTTGCATCGCGGCGGGTGCCCGAAATCGCGGAACGCTACCACCGGGTCGCGGGAGCGACAAGCCGCGCTCGTCGGGAGCCGCGGCTACATGCGCGAAGCGGCGCCGGCGCATTGACCATGGTGAGACGCTGGTGTACTTCCGCGCGAGGAGAACGCGCCACGGGTCCGGCTGATAGCGTCGCTGTCGCCGGATTTTTTGTTGGCGCCCCGGAGGGCAATCGGGTCATGGCCAAGAAGGTCAAGAAGGAGAAGTCGAAGAAGGGCTTCAACATCTTCGACGAGGACGACAGCACGGTCGCGTCCAGTGAAGAAGAGCTCCCCAAGGACGAAGCGGGCCGACGCAAGATCAAACGACAGTACGAAGATCTTCTCGGCATCCGAATCCAGAAGCTGCGCGGTCGCATCCTGAATCGGGAGCGCATCAACAAGACGATCGAAGGCATCTATTTCATCTGCGCCGAGTGCGCGAAGGTCTGCCACAACGTGGACGACGGATTGCTCGAAGATCCGGACAACGTGCGCAACCTGTGCGGTCCGTGCAGCACCAAGCCGCCGACGAACAAGGACGGCAAGGACAAGAGCTCCAAGGGTCGCCAAGCGGCGGCCTGAGCGACGGAGGCGCCTCAGTCGATCGGCGGCGTCCAGCCGCGCGCGGAGAGGAGCAGGCTCCAGTGCGCGGGAAGGGGCGCGGCAAGCGGCGGGCCGAGTTCGTCGTCGTCGAAGGCGAGGGCTCGGGCATGGAGGAAGTGCCAGTCCGGGAGTTCGATGCCGAGCGCGCCGCGCTCCGGCGCCGCGACGGCGCCGCCGTAGCGCGTGTCGCCGACGATCGGATGGCCGAGGGCGGCGAGGTGCACGCGCAACTGATGCGTGACGCCGGTTCGCATGTACAGCCGGACGAGGGTGAAGCGCGCGTCGCCGTGGATCGGCACGACCGTGGTCGCGGCCGACCAGGCGCGCGCGGCGCCGCGGGCGATCACCATGCGGCGACGGCTGCGGGGATGGCGCGCAAGCGGGCGGTCGATGGTCGTCGGCGCCTCGAGGCGGCCGCTCACGATCGCGAGGTACTCCTTGGCGACGCGCTTCGCGGCGAACGCGGCGCGCAGGCGAGCGTAGCGGTCGAGCGAGCGCGCCGCGACGAGGAGTCCCGAGGTGCCGGTGTCGAGTCGATGGGCCAGCCCGGCGTGACGCGCGTCGATGCCGGCCATCTCGGGGAAGCGGGCGCAGAGCGCCGCCGCGAGGCTCGGGGCCGTCGCCGCTCCGCGTGTCGTCGCGAGGCCGGGAGGCTTGTCTAGGGCGATGAGCGCGTCATCGAGGTGGAGGATCACGAGCGCCGGCCCGCCCGCGGCCGTGGCGACCGCCGAGTCGAACTCCGCGACGGTCACGACGTCGCCGGCGCGGACCGTCGTGCCCTTGCGCGCGCGCCGGCCGTTCACGCGCACGAGGCCGCGCGCCACGATCGCGGCGAGGTCGCGCCGCCCGCGCCCCGCGAGCGGGCCGTGCAGGGCGAGGAAGCGGTCGAGCCGCATTTCGTCGCCCGTCACGGTGAGCTGGGCGGCGTCAGTTATCGGAGAGACCCGTGCGCATCCAGCCCTCCACGTCCTTCAGGAACTGCGCGAAGGGGCGCTGGTCTCCTGATCGGACGAAGTGCGCCTTGCGCATGTAGTCGAGCGCGCCGGAGTAGTCCTCGAAGTTCTTCGCGAGCTGCTCGAAGAGCAGGAAGCCGGTCCGGAAGAGCGAGAGGTCGAGCTCGGAGACGTCGCGGTACGAGCGCTGGCCTTCCTCGACGTAGTAGTCGAGCGCGCCGCGGCTCGCGACGTGGGTCCGGAACAGGCCCGTCATGAACAGGCTGTAGTCGCCGATGTACTTGCGGGCGGCGCGCGCCCGCATGGCCCCGGTGGGATCGGCGGCGCGTCGCATGTCGGCGACGCTGTCGACCGCGCGCCCGCGGCGGGTCCGCAACACGTAGAGACGATCGCTCCGCGCGAACTCGGTCAGGACCGCCGCGACGTAGGCGATCACGGTGTCGTCGCCGACGGCGAGCTCGTGGAAGCAGCGCCGCGTGAGGCCGAGGAAGAACTGGTGGAGGGCGGGGATCGCGAGCGGCGGCGGCTTCTCCATGACGTGGGAGTGTAGCATAGTACGCCGCCGGCCATGGCAATTTTCTCCTCGACGAGCGGCGCGCTCGGCCGCGATCAGTTTCCGGTGACCGCGGCATGCGTATACTTCGACCATGCGGGCGTCGCCCCGATCTCCCGCTGCGTGGCGGACGCCGTCGCGGCGTTCGTGGCGGACGCTCGGGACTTTGCCCGGTTGCGCTATCCGGCGTGGGAGGCGCGCGCCGAGGCGGTGCGGGCGGGTGCGGCGCGGCTGATCGGGGCGTCGCCCGAGGAGATCGCCTTCGTCGCCAGCACCTCGGACGGCCTTTCCGGCATCGCGACCGCCCTGGACTGGCGGGCCGGTGAATCGGTGGTGGCGGTCGACGGCGAGTTTCCCGCCAACGTCTACCCGTGGTGGGCGCTGCGCCGGATCGGCGTCGAGACGCGGCTCGCCCCGACGGTCGACGGCCGACTGAGCGTCGATGCGATCGCCGCGCTCGTCGACGACACGACCCGGGTCGTCAGCGTGAGCGCCGTCGACTTCGCGACCGGGCATCGCCGACCGTTGGCGGCCATCGCCGAGCTCTGCCGACGGCGCGGCCTGCTCTTCTGCGTCGACGCGATTCAGGCGCTGGGCGCGGTGCGCATCGACGTCGAGCGCGAAGGAATCGACGCGCTCGCGGCCGACGGGCACAAGTGGCTCTGCGCGCCCGAGGGCTGCGGCCTGTTGTACGTGTCGCGGCGATGGCTGGACCGCCTCGTGCCGCAGCGGATCGGTTGGAAGAGCGTCGTCGACGCGGGCCGGTACCTGCCGTACCACTTCGATCTCAAGGCGGAGGCGCAGAAGTTCGAGTGCGGCAGCTCCAACTTCCTCGCGATCCACGCGCTCGGCGCGGCCATCGACCTGATGTTCGAGCTCGGGATCGACGCCGTCGAGCGGCGCGTGGCGGCCGTGACGACGACGCTGCGTGCCGCGCTCGCGGAGCGCGGGTTTCGGCTGATGAGCCCGGATGGCGCGCACGAGCGCGCCGGTATCACGACCGTCGCCGTCGGCGACACGCCGGAGGCGGTCGTGCGGAGGCTGCGCGCGGCAGGTGTGCTCGCGAGTCCGCGCGGCGGCGGCGTGCGCCTGTCGCCGCATTGCTACTGCGACGACGACGACATCGCGCGGTGCCTCGCCGCGCTCGGCGCGCCGCGCTGAGCGCGCGGACGCTACGCGAGCTGTCGTCTTGCTTTTCCGAAACGCGGTGCCTAAATCGAGCCGATGTCTCGATCGTCGGTGCCGCGGGTTCCTCGTCGCGTCGATCGGTGGGCGGTGGTCATGGCCGGCGGAAGCGGCACGCGATTCTGGCCGCGGAGCCGGCAGCGCGTGCCGAAGCAGCTGCTGCCGGTGCTCGGGTCGCGCAGCCTTCTGCAGGAGACCGTGGCGCGCCTGCGCGGCATCGTGCCGCCGTCGCAGATCCTGATCGTCACGCATCGCGATCATGCCGCGGCGGTCGTGCGGCAGCTTCCGGAGCTGCCGCGTCGGAACGTTCTCAGCGAGCCGATCGCGCGCAACACGGCGCCGTGTTGCGCGCTCGCGGCGCTCGAGATCGAGCGTCGCGCCGCGGGCGCCGTCTTCGTGACGGTGCCGGCCGATCACGCGATCGCGAACCCGCGCGCGTTCCGCGCGACGGTGCTCGAAGCGCTCGCCTGGGCGGGGGCGAGGCCGGTGGCGGTCACGATCGGCATCCGGCCGAGCGCGCCCGAGACAGGGTACGGCTACATCGAGCTCGGGGAGGGCGTAGGCGGGCGGACGGCGCGGGTGCGCGCGTTCGTCGAGAAGCCGGACGCGGTGCGCGCCCGCCGCTTCGTCGCGACGGGACGATATCTGTGGAACAGCGGCATGTTCGCCTGGCGGACGACCACGCTCCTCGGGCTGATGGACGAGCTGCTGCCGGAGGTGGCGCGGCCGTTGCGGGCGGCGGCGGCGCAGCCGGCCGCCCGGCGCGCGCGGGCCGTCGCGCGGGCGTATCGGGGGGTGCCGGCGATCTCCATCGACTACGGGGTCATGGAGCGCGCCCGCGGCGCGCTCGTCGTCGCTGGCGACGTCGGGTGGAGCGACGTCGGGAGCTGGACGGCGCTGGCGGCGCTCGACGGCGCCGGCGCGTCGCGGCACGTCGTGTCCGTGGATGCCGAGCGGACCGTCGTCTTCGGCGACGGACGGCTGGTGGCCGTCGTCGGGCTCGACGACGTCATCGTCGTCGATACGCCGGACGCGATCCTGGTCTGCCATCGCGCGCGCGCGCAGGACGTCCGCCGCGTCGTCGACGAGCTGAAGCGCCGCAGGCTCGAACGCTACACGTGAGGATCGAGCGCGGGTGATGCGCCAACCGACGATGGCGCCCGGAGGCGCGCCTGCGGACGTCGCCCACGAGGACGAGGGACCGCACCGATCGGCGATGTGCCGGCAGTTCGGCTTCTTCGCGAGCGTGTTCGCGCGGCAGGCCTTCCGTCATCTGCACGCCGATCCCGAGGACATCGCGCGTCTGCGCCGGCTCGCCGAGCAGGGCACGCTCGTCTACGTGATGCGGTATCGGTCGCTCGTCGACTATTTCCTCGTGAACCATCTCCTCCTGCGCGAGGGCCTGCCGCTGCCGCGGTTCGCCAACGACATCTCCTCTGTATGGCTGCGCCGGCTCGGCGACGTCCTGCGCGGGGCGTGGCGACGATTGCGATCCCTCGGGAGCGCTCCGCGCGACCGCGAGGCGCGCGAGCGCAACCTGGCGGCGCGCTTGACGGCGAGCGGGCGCTCGGTGCTGCTCTTCATCCGCAGCAGCCGCGGGGCCGCCGGAACGCGCGGGCGGGGCGTGCGCGTGGCGCGCGAGACGCGCCGCGGGGCCGACTACCTCAGGGAGATCGTGCACGGCCTGTGGGGGAAGGAGCAGCCGGTGTTCCTCGTGCCGCTGGCCATCTTCCGCGGGTCGGGATTGCGCCGGAAGGGGTCGCGTCTGGCGAGTTTCGTGTACAGCGTGCACGAGGCGCCGAGCGATCTCAAGAAACTCGTGACCTACTACTGGAATGCGCGCGGCCTCAGCATTTCGGTCGGCGCGGAGATTCCGCTGAATGCGTTCATGGCGGAGTATCGCGAGGAGGGAGACGATCGCATCGTGCGGCGCTTGACGCGCGCCCTGCAGATCTTCCTGTACCGCGAAGAGCGTCTCGTGTGGGGACCGACCTTGCGCTCGAAGCGGCAGGTGCGGGAGATGGTCCTGGATTCCGACGACGTCCAGGAAGCCGTGCGCGGCATCGCCGCCGAGCGCAAGACGTCGGTCGAGAAGGTGGCCCGGGAGGCGCGAGGCTACTTCGACGAGATCGCGGCCAATTTTCACGGCTACTATTTCGCGGTGCTGGCCTTCTTCTTCCACCGCGCCTGGTACCGGATGTTCAGCGGCCTCGAGGTGCGCGGGCTCGAACGGGTCGTCGATACCGTGAAGCAGCATCCGATCGTGCTGGTTCCGTGTCATCGCAGCCACTTCGACTACTTGATCCTGTCCTACATCTTTCACGAGAACGCCCTGTCGCCGCCGCACATCGCCGCGGGGATCAACATGGCGTTCTGGCCCCTCGGGCCGTTCTTTCGCGGCGCCGGCGCGTACTTCATCCGTCGCACCTTCGAGGGAAACCCGCTCTACAAGACCGTCTTCCGGAAGTACCTCGAGTACTTGATCCGCGAGGGGTACACGCAGGAGTTCTTCATCGAGGGCGGCCGCAGCCGAACCGGCAAGATCTTGACGCCGAAGCTCGGCATGCTCTCGGCGGTCGTGAATGTGTTCGTGGACGGCGTGCGCCGCGATCTCTACCTCGTGCCCGTCTCCATCCACTACGGGCGCATCGTGGAGGAGGAGGCGTACAAACAGGAGTTGCTGGGCGGGCAGAAGGAGCGGGAGTCCTTCGGCGCGCTGCTGAAGGCGCGGAGCGTCCTGCGTCAGAAGTACGGTACGGTCTACGTCACGTTCGCGGAGCCGATCTCGCTCGATGCGGTCCTCGGGAGCCGGCGCGGCCGCTTCCAGCGCGCCGTCGCGGACCCCGCGATCGAGGAGGAGAAGCGGCATTTCATCCAGAAGCTCGGGTTTCGCATCCTGCGATCGGTCAACGAGGTCGCCGTCGCCGGGGCGACCTCGGTGTCGTCGACGGTGCTCCTCTCGGCGCCCGAAGCGGCGATCCGCTACGGCGAGTTCGCGATCGCGGCACGGGCGTTGACGGAGCTGCTCCTGCACAAGGGCGTGGCGCTCACCGCATCGCTGCAGCGCAACATCGCGAATTTCTACGAGAGCCTGAACTTTCTCCAGAACGGGAAGCTGATCGAGTGGATGAAGGACCGTGACGGCGACATCATCCATGCGCCGCCGGAGAAGCGGCTGATCCTCGATTTCTACAAGAACAACACCATTCATTTCTTTCTGATTCCTTCCCTGGTCGCGCATGCGCTGCGTCGGGGCGTCGCGCGCTCCGAGTTGCGTGAGGCCGTGTGGTGGTGGCTGGAGCTGTTCCGCTGGGAGTTCGCCTTGCCGGAGCGCGAGGCGGTGGCCGCGGAGATCGAGGACACGCTGGCGTACTTCGCGGCGCAGGGCGCCGTCGAGGGCGCGTACGTCAACGTGGCGCACGTGCTGATGGTCTTCGGCGACGGGATCCTCGACGGCTTCCGCGAAGCGTACTGGATCGTGGCGAAGACACTGCTCGACCTCGACGCCGAAGGGCTCACGCAGAAGGCGGCGATCGCGCGCATGCAGAAGAGCTTCGTCATGCACCAGTTGCTCGGGCAGACGCGGCGTCCCGAGGGGAACTCGGCGGTGACGTTCGCCAACGCGCTGAATCGCTTCGCCGAGATCGGGTGCGTGACGCTGGCTCGCCGCGGTCGCGCCGGCCGCGAGCGGGTGATTCTGCCGGGAGTCTCGGCGCACGAACTCGTCGCGCTCGAGCGGCGCCTCGCGGACAGCCGGCGCCTCGAGGGGGTTGGACGGCTCACCTTGCCGCTGCCCCCGTCGTCCGCGGAGCATCCGTCGGCGGCGTTGTCGGGCTGAGGCCGGACCGGGAGCGGCATCCGGTCGACACCGCGCGTCCGCGATGCTGCGAGATTGCATCGCGCGGAGTGAAGCCGCCGAATTGCACGATTCGGGCGTCCGAGGCCGAGGCGCGGGGTGCTATGTGGACCGCGTGGTTCCTCGCCCGGTCGTGGAAGGTCGGCGACGCCGCAACTCGGCGCTCCTCCTGGCGAAAGCGATGCGTTACGCGTGCGACGCGCGCGTGCGTCGCACGCGCCGGACGCGATCGACGGATGGCATCCTTCTTGGACATTCGCGGGTCCACCCACCCCTCCGAAGGAGCCTCCGCATGATCATCGATCGCGAAACGTTCACCGACATCGCCAAGCACCTCGAATCCGCCTCCGAAGGGCTGTTGCGCGCCGCCACCGGCGTCGCGACGCTCTGTCCGGAGATGGATCCCGGAGAGCCGGCCTCCCTGCGCTGGCTGGCGCTGATCGAGAGCATGGTATCGGTCAACGGCGAGATCACCGCGCTCGAGACGGTGCTGCGAGCCGTGCTCGACGCCAATCGCGAGGAAGTCGCCGCCGCGCGGACCGGCGCGGCGCGCGAACCGTCGTCCTGACCCCGCCGTGCCGGAGATAGTGCGCTCCGACCCACCGTCGTCGCGGCGCACCGGCGCTCGACCCTTCCGCCTCAGCGGAAGAGGTCGAGCGCCGCAGGTCGAACGAGGTCGCGGCCGCGGCCCGTCGTGCGCTCCCACCCGAGCCCTCGCACCACCACCGCCGGGATACCGGCGCCCTTCACCATGAGGAGCCCTGCTGCTGCGGCGATCGCGTCGGCCTGCGCGATCAGGGTGTGATGCAGCTCGCGGCCGCCCATGTCGGTCGCGCCGCGGTAGTCCAGGACGGCGCCGATGCCTGCGACGCCAAGGGCGACGTCGACGAGGCCGTCGCGCCACGGCCGGCCGAAGGTGTCCGTCACGACCACCCCGACCGGCGCGCCGTCCGCCTCCGCCGACAAGCGGACGCGCAGCGCTTCGGCGGAGGCATCGGCATCGTGGGGCAGGAGCGTGACGGAGTCCAGACGCTCCGCGTTGGACTCGTCGACGCCGGCGTTGGCGCAGATCCACCCGGGGCCGGTTTCGCAGATCAGGTGGCCGTCCGCCATCTTCACGATGCGCGTCGACTCGCGCAGGATCACCTCGACGACGCGCGCGTCCTTGCCCGTGCTCGCCGCGATGCGGGTCGCGAAGGCGGACGGCGTGATGCCGGCGAGATCGACGATGCGGCCTTCGGCTTTGGAGACGATCTTCTGGCAGACCGCGACGACGTCGTAGGGGGCGAGCGCGACGCCGGTGGTCCGGATGGCGCGCGCGAGCAGCGCCGGGAGATCGTCTCCCGGATGCACGAGCGGAAGGGTCTCGATCGCGTGGCACTCGATCGCGGCGCGGCGGACGGTCACGCGAGCTCCAGCGCGGCGAGCAGCGCCCGCGCCGTCCGCGCCGCGCGCCGCGGGGTGGAGAAGATCGTGTCGGCGAGGACCGCGCGGCAGCCTTCGCGCTCGAGCGCGAAGGCATCGCGCCCGTCCCGGCGATCGATCACGAGGAGGTCGAGAAAGGGCCGGTAGCAGCGCGCGATGCCGACGGACGAGACCGGATGGCCGAAACGGCGCAGGAGCCGAGCCAGCGGACCGGTCACGGCGCGGCCGCGTACGAGCGGCGACACCGCGGCGACCGGGCGGCGCCGCGCAGACAGGGCGCTGCGGATTCCGGGGACCGCGAGCATCGGACCGATGCTGAGGAAGGGATTGCTCGGCGCGATGATCACGGCGTCGGCATCGCGGATCGCTCGCACCACGCCCGGCGCCGGCCTGGCCGCCGAGGCGCCACGATAGCGGATGCCGCGCACGCTCGGGCGGGTGCGGCGCTCGACCAGATAGCGCTGGAACGACAAGTGACCGTCGTCGGTGTCGAGGACGGTGCGGACGGGGTGATCGGTCATCGGCAGCACGCGTGCCGCGACGCCGAACGCCGCGCCGAGCTCGGCGGTCACGGCGCTCAACGAGGCCCCCGCGGCGAGGCGGTCGGTCCGGTAGATGTGCGTCGCGAGGTCGCGGTCGCCGAGCCGGAACCACCCGGCGTCGTCGTAGAGGAGGCCGAGGGCTTCGAGGCAACGAAAGCGATCACCCGCGAGGCCCCACCCGCGACGCCGGGAAGCCATCCCGGCGAGCGTGTAGATGATGGTGTCGAGGTCCGGCGAGACCGCGAGGCCGAAGAAGCGATCGTCATCCGCCGTGTTGACGACGATGGTGAGGGATGCCGGATCAGTGGATTGGATGAGGCCGCGCAGGAACTTCGCGGCTCCGACTCCGCCCGCCAGCACCGTCAGCTGCGGTGGTGCTCCCACGCGTCGTGCTCTCCTCCGTCGGCTCGAGCTTCCGGTACAGCGTCGTGCGTTCGACCGGGCGGCGGCCGACGCTCCGCACCAGGCGGTGGATCTCCTCGACCGACGTGTACTCTCCGGCATCCGCGCCCGCTTCCCGAGAGATGCTCTCCTCCATGAGCGTGCCGCCGAAGTCGTTGCATCCGGCGTTCAGCGAGAGCTGCGCGAGTTGGTGGTTGATCTTCACCCAGGAGGTCTGGAGGTTGTCGATCGCTCCCCGCAGCAGGAGGCGGCTGCAGGCGTACATGCGAAGATCGTACATGCCCTTCGGCGGCGGTTCGTTCACCAGTCCGTCGCGATGCATGTCGGTATTGGTATGGATGAAGCGCAAGGGAACGAATTCGGTGAAGCCGCCCGTGGCGCTCTGCAGGTCGCGGAGCAGGCGCAGGTGCGCCGCCACGTGCCGCGGCGTCTCGACGTGGCCGTACATGATCGTCGCCGTGCTCGGAATGCCGAGGCGATGAGCGGTGGTGACGATATCGACCCAGGTCCGGACGTCCACCTTCTTGTGGCTCAGGATCTCGCGAACCTCGTCGTCGAGGATCTCAGCCGCCGTGCCGGGAATCGTTCCGAGCCCGTGGCTCTTCAGCATGGCGAGATAGTCGGCGTAGGTCATTCCCGTCCGCCGCGCGCCGTACATGATCTCCATCGGAGAGAACGCGTGCATGTGGATCGTCGGAAACGCCTGCTTGATGGCGGTCAATATGTCCCGATACGTGAAGGCCGGCATCTCCGGATTGATGCCGCCCTGCATGCAGATTTCGGTCGCGCCGAGGTCGACGGCCTCCTGGACCTTGGCGAGGAGGGTCTCGACCGACTGGTTGTAGGCCTCCGGCTCCCAGCGATGGCGCTTGAAGGCGCAGAAGCGGCAGCCGACGAAGCAGACGTTCGTGAAGTTGAGGTTGCGGTTGACGACGTAGGTCACGTCGTCGCCCACGTCGGCTTTGCGGACGGCGTCCGCGGCCGCGATGAGCGCGAGCACGTCGTCGCCGTCGCTTTCCAGGAGCGTGACGGAATCGTCGAGGTCGAGAACCTCGCCGTCGAGGACGCGATCGACGAGGCGGCGAACCGCCGTCGATGCCCGCGCCATGCGTCGGTCCAACGGAACATCGTCGTACAGGGCTTCAATGTGCGGCAGCGACATGGGTGTCCTTCCTGGCGATGAGGCCGCCGAGCCGTTCGACGGATGCCGAGAGCCCCGGATCGAGAAAGTCGGGCCGCGCGTATTCCGGGTAGATCGCGAGCCGCTCGCTCAGCGTGAATCCTTCGGCGCGGCACGTGTCGGCGAGCGCCGGGATCTGCGGCCAGGCCGCCTCGGGGTTCACGTAGTCGCGCGTGACCGGCGAGATGCCGCCCCAGTCGTTGACGCCGGCCCGCAGCAGCACGCGCAGGTCGTCGGGATTCAGGTTGGGCGGCGCCTGCACGTTCATCTCGCCTCCGAGCACGAGGCGGGCGACGGCGATCGTGCGCGCGAGGTCGCCGGCGTTCGGGTCCGGTACGCTCGCCATGGGGATGTCGTCCTTGGCGCGGAAGTTCTGGACGATGACCTCCTGGACGTGGCCGTAACGGGCATGCAGGTCGGCGATCGCGAGCAGCGCATCGGCGCGTTCTTCGGGCGTCTCGCCGATCCCGATGAGGACGCCGGTCGTGAAGGGAATGCGGAGCCGCCCGGCTTCGGCGATCATCGCGAGGCGGCGGGCCGGCTCCTTGTCGGGCGCGTGATGGTGCGGCATGCCGCGGGCCCGCAGACGCGGGCTCAGGCTCTCGAGCATCAGGCCGAGGCTCACGTTCACTGGCCGCAGGCGCTCCATCTCCTCGCGCGACAGCACCCCGGCGTTCGTGTGGGGCAGGAGGTCCGCGGCGAGCGCCATCTCGCAGGCTTCCCGCACGTAGCCGATGGTCGACTCGTGGCCGAGCTCCGCGAGGGTCGCACGGTACGTCGGGAACGCCGTCTCCGGCGTGTCGCCGAGGCACATCAGGGCTTCCTTGCAGCCTTGCGCGCGCGCGTGGGCGAGCCAGTCGAGGATCTCGTCGCGGCGCATGGTCCACGCGCCGGGGTCTCCGGGGTCCTTGCGAAAGGTGCAGTAGCCGCAGCGGTCGCGGCAGAGGTTGGTGATCGGCAGGAAGACCTTTCGCGAGTAGGTGACGTGGCGGCCCTTGTGCCGGTCACGCAGCCCCCCGGCGGCGCCGAGCAGATCCGGCAGAGCGTCGTCGCGGCAACGAATCAGCGCGTAGACGTCTTCGAGCGCAGCCTGCGCGCCCTGCTCGACTACGCGCCTCAGGGCGTCGTTGAACGACGGCACCGACGGCGGACCCACGGTGCGGCGGTCCTGGTCGAGGGACATAGGGTGCGATCCGAATAAATTCCGGGAGATGGCAAGTCAAGGCGAATGCGGCGGATGACGGCCGGACGCGCGAGGATCGGCGCATGGGCGCGGCGAGCCTCGCGCCGCGGCGCCGTCAGACGGGGCGCACGTCGGGGCTCGCCCTCTCCGATCCCTCGACCGGCTCGATCGTGATGCGGCGGGCGATCTCGCGCTCCAGGCGGTCCATGGCGGCACCTTCCTCTTCGTACAGGAATGCGGCGACGGACGGGCTCACGCGCACCACGATACGGGTCGCTTCGGGCGCCGTGCGGGCGACCTCCCGGATGCGCCGGATGGTTTCGTAGGCGATCGTCGCCACCGACACGACGCGTCCGCGGCCGTCGCAGGTCGGGCAGGGCTCGGTCAGGAGCTGTGGCAAGCTCGGGCGCGTGCGCTTGCGCGTCATCTCCACCAGGCCGAGCTCGGAGATCTTCAAGATGTTGCTGCGCATCTTGTCCTGCTTGAGCGCGACATCGAACGCATCCATGACGCGTTGTCGATTGGCGGGATCCATCATGTCGATGAAGTCGACGATGATGATGCCCCCGATGTTGCGGAGGCGGAGCTGATCGACGATCTCGCGCGCGGCCTCGAGGTTGGTCTGGAGGACCGTGTCTTCGTGATTGTGCTTGCCGACGTAGCGCCCCGTGTTCACGTCGATCGTGGTCAGTGCTTCGGTCTGGTCGATCACGATGTAGCCGCCCGACTTGAGCCATACCCGCCGCTCGAGCGCGCGGTTGATGGCCTGCTCGATGCCGTAGCGGTCGAACAGGGGCTCGGTGGCTTCGTGCAGCTCGATGCGCGAGGTGAGCGCGGGTGCGAAGGAGGCTACGAAGTCGAGGATGCGTCGGTGGTCGACCTGGCGATCGACGACGACCTTCTCGATGTCGGGCGTAAAGAGGTCGCGGATGCTGCGCAGCGTGATGTCCATGTCATCGTGCAGCTGGCAGGGGACCGCCGCGCCGTCGCTGCGCGTCAGGATGCGATTCCAGAGCTCGATGAGGAACCGCATATCGGCCTGGAGCTCGCTCCGGCTGAGGCCGACGCAGACCGTACGGACGATGAAGCCCGCGCCGGCGGGCTTCATCGCCAGGACGATGTCGCGCAGGCGCTGGCGCTCCTCCTCGTCCTCGATGCGGCGGGAGACCCCGAGATGGTTCGTCGTGGGCAGGTACACCAGGTGGCGGCCGGGAAGCGAGATGTGCGAGGTGATGCGGGCGCCCTTCGAGCCGAGGGGCTCCTTGGCGACCTGGACGAGGATCTCGTCGCCGCGACTCAGGCGCTTCTCGATCGGTTCGTGATGCGGCGCGAACGGCGAGGTCGCATCGGTCGGGACGGGTTCGGCCGCGGTGGCCGCCGCGAGCGCAGGCGGCTCGGCGACGGGGGCGGCGTCGGGTTCCGGGAGTTCGGCGTCGACGAGCGGCAATTCGTCGACGCCGGGATGGAAATCCGAGACGTGGAGGAAGCCCGCCTTCGCGAGGCCGAGGTCGACGAAGGCGGCCTGCATGCCGGGGAGCACGCGTACGACCCTGCCCTTGTAGATGTTGCCGACGATGCCGCGTTCGCGAGCACGCTCGAACTGGATCTCGGCGAGGGTCTGGTTCTCCACGAGTGCGACGCGAGTTTCTTCGGGGGTCGAATTGATGAGAATGAGCTTGGACACGGATCGCTCAGGCCGTTGCCGACGCGGGATGCGTCGTGGCGGTCTCCCCTGCGGTGGGAGGTGGCGGCGCGAGCACCGTCCCGACCTTGGTCACGGACAGGAGCTGGGTCTCGAAGTCGTCGAGGCCGAGGACCGCCGCCACGACGTGGTGCGGTTTCAGTGTGCCGCTCCGGGCGAGCGTTGTCTGCACCAGCAACGTGCGGGCGCCGGTTCTCGCGATCGTCACCGTCGCGCGCGCGTCGATCGGGCGGTCGCGGCCCTTGATGCACTTGACGATCGGGAATCTTTCGGAGGCCGAGAACGCGGCGAGGCGCGCCGTCACGACGTCGTCCGGCAGGCGACCGACGGGCAGGCACTCCAGCGAGACGCTGTACGTGAACGCGGCCAGGTCGCGGTCGATCGCCGGTAGCTCCGGTCCGTGGGTGGCGGCTTCCACGATCACGAGGCCGTCTGGCAGCTCGCGATTCAAGGCGTCCATCACCTGCCGGCCGTCGCGCCAGGCGTGCAGATCGAGGTCCAGGTACTCGCCGAGACTCGCGAATCCGAGGGACAAGGCCGGGCCGAAGCTCATCCGAGGGAGGGGGTGGTGCCCCGCGGAGAATGCGAGCGGGAGGCCGGCGCGGCGACACGCTCGCATGAAGACGATCGTGAGCTCGCGGTTGCCGAGGAATCGCGCGCGATCGAGCTTCTGATAGACGAGACGCACCCGGCTCGCCGGTGGTGCGCCGGCGTCGATCGCCGGCTCCATGCCGTGACGCTCGGAGGCGAGCCATTCCTCCGCGTTCCCCTCGCCATGCGTGAACGCGGGCGCAGGCCGGGAGCCGTCGGAGCCGGATTCGGCGCGGGGTGTCTCCGTGCGCGTGTCGGCGAGCGATCCGGCCGGTCGCCCGCCGTCGACGAGCCGTTTCCAGTTGCGGGTCGGCCACGGGATCGCGTTTGGCATCACGCCGCTCGCCCAGGCGTCGACCGACGGGCCGCGGCTCTCGCCGCCCTTCGCGCCGCGTGGGTGGAAGGTCACGTTGCGGATGCGGGTGAAGTCGCACGCGCCGCAGTAGGTGCACCGTTCGATGCTGCAGTCCGGCGTCAGCGTGCGCGCGAATGCGGCGGCGAGCTCGCGTCGGAGGTAGGACGTCCTGACCCCGCTGTCGAGATGGCTCCAGGGGAGGGTCTCGTCGAGCGTGCGCCGGCGCAGGTACCAGTCGGGATCGGTGCCCGTTGCCGCAAAGGCCCGTTGCCAGAGATCCCAGCGGCAGCGATCGCTCCACCCGTCGAACCGGCATCCGAGCCGATGCGCCGCGAGCAGGACCGAGCCGAGGCGCCGATCTCCGCGCGAAAACACGCCTTCGAGATACGAGAGCTGCGCGTCGTGCCACTTGAACCCGAGTCGATGACGACCAAGCTCACGACGGAGGAGCGTCTGTCGGGCCACGGTCTCCGCGACGGTCACCTGCGGCGCCCATTGGAATGGCGTATGGGGCTTCGGGACGAAGGTGGAGACGCTTGCGGTGACCGGATGCCGATGCTCGGCGGTCGCCGAGACCCGACGCGCGAGCGCGACGATGCCGCGCAGATCCTCCTCCGTTTCGGTTGGCAAGCCGAGCATAAAGTAGAGCTTCAGGCTTCGCCAGCCGAGCGAGAAGACGAGGTCGGCCGCCCGGACGAGTTCGTCCTCGCGGTATTCCTTCTGGATGAGGTCGCGCAGGCGCTGCGTACCGGCTTCGGGTGCGAGCGTGAAGCCGGTCTTCCTGACGCGCTTGATCTCGTTCAGCAAGTGCGGATCGAGCGCGTCGACGCGCGTCGACGGGAGGGACAGCGCGATCCTCTGCGGCGCGACCCGATCCATGAGCTCGGCCAACAGGGGGTTGATGCAGCTGTAGTCGCCGGTGCTGAGCGACAACAGCGACACCTCCTCGTAGCCGCTCTCCTTGAGCAGCTGCTCGGTGTGCGCGAGGAGCGCTCGCGGATCGCGCTCGCGCAGCGGTCGGTAAATGTAGCCGGCCTGACAGAAGCGACAGCCCTTCACGCACCCGCGCATCACCTCGAGCGCGACACGATCGTGGACGATGTCCATCGTCGGCACGAGCTGGCGCCCGAGGAGCGGAATCGTGTTGAGGTCGCGAACCACCCGCTTGCGGACGACCGGCCGCGCGGGGTCCTCGGGGACGATGGCGGCGATGCGCCCATCCGAGCGATAGGTGGGCGTGAAGCGCGACGGCACGTAGACGCCTTCGATCCGCGCCAGGGCCGCGAGGAGGTCGCGGCGGTCGCGGCGATTCCACGCGAGGTAGGCGTCGACGAGATCGTGCACGAGCTCTTCCCCGTCGCCGAGCGCGACGGCGTCGAGGAAGTCGGCGAGCGGCTCCGGGTTGAACGCGCACGGGCCGCCGGCGACGATCAGCGGGTGACCGGCCGCGCGGTCGCGCGCCAACAGCGGTACGCGGCCGAGATCCAGCATCGTGAGGATGTTCGTGTAGGTGAGTTCGTACTGCAGGCTGAAGCCGACGATCTGGAACCGATCGAGCGGCGTGCGCGTTTCGAGCGATGCGAGGGGAAGGTCGTGGCGTCGAAGCTGCGCCTCCATGTCCACCCAGGGCGCGTAGACGCGCTCGCAGTACACGTCCGTTCGGCGATTCAGGAGGTCGTAGAGGATCTGTAGCCCGAGGTGTGATTGGGCGATCTCGTAGACCTCGGGAAACGCCAGCGCGAAGCGCAGGGCGACCGCGTGCGGATCCTTCCGAACGGCACCGCGTTCGTTGCCGATGTACCGCCCCGGCTTTTCGACGAACCGCAGCAGTCCTTCGTGGTCGATGCGCACTCGGGCCTCTATAGGAGCGGGGCTCGATCAGCGCAAGTACGCGTCCTTACAGCAGAAGATTCTTGACACCGCGTAGGGTCGCGTACTACCGTCACGCGACGCGACGTCGCGCCATGTCGATGCTGAACACGAAGGTCCTGGTCCTCAACCGATCGTACCTTCCCGTGCACGTCACGTCGGTGCGGCGCGCGTTCATCCTGCTGTACCAGGACATCGCGCGCGCGGTCGACGAGCAGTACCGCACGTTCGACTTTGCGAGTTGGAGCGCGCTCTCCGTGAGCGTCGAGCACGACTCGGTCGGGCTCGTCAGCCGAGTGGTGAGGGTCCCGCGCGTGATCCTGCTGCTCACGTACGACCGCGTGCCGAAACGACACGTGCGGTTCAGCCGCTACAACATCTACGCGCGGGACGAGAATATCTGTCAGTACTGCGGGCAGCGGTTCGCCCGGATCGACCTGAATCTCGACCATGTGGTTCCCCGATCGCAGGGCGGGCTCGCCTCGTGGGAGAACGTGGTCTGTTCCTGTCATCGCTGTAACCGACGCAAAGGCGGGCGGACTCCGGAGCAGGCGGGGATGCGTCTGCTGAAGCGCCCGACGAGGCCACACTGGACACCCTTCATCACGGCGGCATTCAACCTGCGTCGCTACCGGGAGTGGGGTCCGTTCCTGAATCCCGTCGACGTGTCCTACTGGAACACGGAGCTCGAGCCCTGACCATCCCTCGCCCCAACATCTAGGGGCAGGAGCTTTTCCGTCGGCTGGATGTTGGGGTTTTTGGTTGACACCCCGGCGGCCGTGTGCGAAAGCTCCTCCTCGGTGCCTGCGGCTCGACCGTTGCACTCAGGTGAGGAGGGGTTGTGGCGATTCCACCGCAGGAGATCTCCGCCGAACGGGCACGCGTTTCGTGGTCCGACGGTGACGCAGAGCCCGAGGAGTCGGTCGGTACGGCACCCACCGTGAGCGCCGCGGCGCTGCGGATTCGGCAGATCGAGCTCGTCGGTTTCAAGTCGTTTCGCGATCGAACGGTCCTGCGGTTTCCCTCGCGCACGACCGGCGTCGTCGGTCCGAACGGCTGCGGCAAGTCGAACGTCGTCGATGCCATTCGCTGGGTCCTCGGCGAGCAGAGCGCGAAGCGCCTTCGTGGCGAAGGTATGGAGGACGTTATTTTCGGCGGCAACGATCGTCATGCGCCGCTCGGGATGGCGCAGGTTTCGATCGTCTTCGAGACCGACGGATTGCCGCTGGATCAGTTCGCCATGCTCAAGGAGGGCGGCTCGCCCCTGACCTCGACCGGTCCGGCGGAGATCATGGTGACCCGTCGGTACTTCCGCTCCGGCGAGTCCGAATACCTGATGAACGGGGTGACGTGCCGCCTTCGCGACATCACCGAGTTGTTCCTCGGAACGGGACTCGGCGGCAAAGCCTACGCGATCATCGAGCAGGGTCGCGTCGAGGCGCTGATCGGGGCGAAACCCGAAGACCTCCGCCTCTTCATCGAAGAGGCGGCGGGAACGACGCTCTATCGCAGCCGACGCCAGATGGCCGAACGCAAGATGGAGCGTACGCGCGACAATCTTCTACGGGTGCAGGACATCTTGCGGGAGGTCGAGCGCCAGCTCGGCAGTCTGCGCCGGCAAGCGAAGCGCGCCGAACAGTATCGCAGCTTGATGGCGGAGATCACCGAGCTCGACCTCGCCCTGTCGGCGTGGGCTCGAACGAAGCATCTCGCGGAGATTGCGGAGTTGGCGTCGCAGCGCGAAGTGCTCAGCCGGCGGGAAGCGGAGCTTGCGACCCTGCTCGAAGCGTTGGAGTCCGAACGCCGGACCGCTCGTGAGCAGGAGATCATGACGCAGCAGGGCGTACGCGATGCTCAGGCCGCCGCCTACCAGGCCCGCGCCACCCTGGACGCGTCGCGGAACGAAGTGGCACGCTTGCAGGCCAAGGCCGAGGAGCTGCAGGCGCAGGACGCGACGACCGCCGCCGACCTCGAAGAGGCCGTCAAGCAGCGCGCGGCGGTCGAGGATGAACGAGGAGCGACGACGGGGCAGCTTCAGAGGCTCGTGCAGTCGATCACGGACGCGGAGAAGGATCTGACCGCGAACGAGGAGGAGCTGGCCCGCGCCAGCGAGGCTCTTCTGACCGAGGTGCGCGCGCTCGATGCCGCACGCGCGGCTCTCGTCGCGTCCACCGCAGCGCTGGCGGATGTCCAGGGCTCGCTCGGCGTGAGCCAGGAGCGTTGCGCGCAAGAGGGAGCGAGGCGGGAGAGGCTTGAGGCCTCGGTGTGTGCGCTCGCGCTGCGAGAATCGGAGGCGGCGGAGCGGTCGAACGCCGCCGAGCGGCTCGTGATGGAGCAGCAGGCCAGGCTCGCGCAGCTCGAGGGCGCGAAGCGCGAACGAGCGGAGCATCTACGGACGGCGCTTTCCGAGCGGACGAGCTGGGAGCAGGCCGTCGACGGCATGAAGGACGGTCTCGCGCGTGCCCAGTCGCGGCGGGACTCGCTGCGCGAGCTGCAAGAGACGCGCGCCGGCTATACCGAAGGCGTGCGTGCGGTCTTGGCGGCGTCGGCGCGCGAGGAGGCGCTGGCGCTCGTCGCCGAGATCCTGGAGATCCCCGCGGAGCATGAGCGGGCGGTCGCGGCGGTTCTGGGAGAGCAGATCCAGGCGGTCATCATGCGTGATTCGGCTGCGGCCCGGAACGCCGTGCAGGCTTTGCGCCTCGCGGGGGCTGGGCGCGTCACCTGCCTGACGCTGGCCGGCCCGCACGGCCCGCTCTACCCGGCGACCGGAGCGTCCATGCGGTGCCTGATGGACCTCGTGCGGGTCCGGTCGGGCTTCGAGTCCGTTGCGCGGTCTCTCTTGGGAAACGCGTATCTCGTTGACGATCTCGATGCTGCGCTCGCGGTCTGGGGAGACGGGCAGAGCGGATGGACGCTGGTGACGCCGGCTGGTGAGACGTTGAGCCCCGCGGGCGCGATCGCGGGAGGCAGTGAACGCTCGGAGGAGACCCTGCTCGCTCAGCGGCGGGAGCTTCGCACGCTCGATGGTGAGGTGGAGCGGCGGGAGACCGAGCTGGCCGGGGCTCGGGTGCGCTACGACGAGCTGACCGGAGTGGTCGAGGCGAGGGAGTCGGCGCTGCGGGACGTCGATGCCGAGCTCGGTCATGTCGCCGTTTCGGTCGTCGGCGCCGAAAAGGACGTGCAGCGGACGCGACAGGAGATCCATGAGCTGCGGGATCAAGCCCGGGCGGTGACTCGGGAGCTCGAAGAGGTCGATGTCCAGCTGGCTGCGCGACGGGCGGACGTCGTGCGGTTCGAGGAGGCGCGAGGAGAGGCTGGTCGGATGCGCGCCGCTTCCGAAGGGCTGCTTGTGGACGCGGAGCGGATCGTGGCCGATCGCCGGAGGGCTGCCGATGAACTCCAGTACGTGCAGACCGCGCGTCGGATCGCCCTTGCGGACCGCCAGGCACGCCGCGATGCGCTGATGTCGGCGATCGAGCGATTGGGTCGGCTAGACGACGACACGCAGCGACGCGCGACGGCGTTGGCGGAGCGACAGCGGGCGGATCGGATCGCGCTCGAACAGACCCGCGCGATGGTCGGAGAAGCCGCGGGACGCATCGGCGATCTCGAGGACGCGGCGACGGGCGCCGGCACCGCGCTCGCCGAGTCGGAGCGCGGCCTTGCAGCCTTGCGGGAGACCACGGAGGCCGTCGAGCGTCGCATGGGGGAGTCGCAGAGCGAAATCGATGCGACGAGGAGTCGGGCCGCGACCATGGATCTCCAGGCTGCGGAGCAGCGCATGGCGCTCGCGCATCTGGAGCAGACCATCCGAGAACGGTACCAACGCGAGCTGGCCGACCTCGATGTACCGGTCGCGGAGCCGCTCGGAGGAGAGGAGATTCAGCTGGCCCGCCTGCGCGAGCGTGTTGCGGGCATGGGCGAGGTGAACGTCGGGGCGCTCGCCGAGATCGCCGAGCTCGAAGATCGCCAGAAGTTCCTCGGCCAGCAACGCGACGACCTCGAGCGTGCGCTCGAGGATTTGCGGAAAACGATCGGACGCCTGAATCGCGCATCGAAGGTGCGTTTCCGGGAGACCTTCGATCGCGTCAACGAAACATTCCAGCAGGTCATGCCGAAATTGTTCGGAGGCGGGAAGGCGGAGCTTCGGCTCCTGAACGAAGAGCAGATTCTCGACAGCGGCGTCGAGGTGATCGTTCAGCCCCCCGGCAAACGCATCGGCCCCCTCGACCTGTTGTCGGGTGGCGAGAAGGCGCTCACGGCGGTCAGCTTGATCTTCTCTCTCTTCTTGATCCGCCCGAGTCCCTTCTGCTTCCTCGACGAGGTGGATGCGCCCTTGGACGACGCCAACATCGGCCGTTTCAATGCCATGGTGCGAGAGATGAGCGCGCACTCGCAATTCATCCTCATCACCCACAACAAGCGGACGATGGAGGTCGCGGAGACGCTCTACGGTGTCACGATGGAGGAGCCGGGGGTCTCGAAGGTGGTCTCGGTGCGCTTGCCCCAGTAAGCTCCTCATCGGTGATGCAGGCGTGGCAGAGGTACGCTGACGGGCTCGGGTGGGCGACGATCGCTGGTGTTCTGGCGATCGTCATCGTCCTCGTGGGCGCGGTGGTGGCCGTGCTCGCACGGCGGCGTCGGGCGGCGGTCGGCGTCCCGGACTCGTCGGGGCCGGCGGTCGCTCGGGACCTTCCCGGCCTACGCCAGGGCCTCGCGAAGACCCGCGCCGGAATGTTCCAGCGGATCCTGCCGCTCCTCGGGCGGCAGCGACTGGACGCCGAGGCGCTCGGGGAGATCGAAGCGGCTCTCCTGGCGGCTGACGTGGGGATCGAGACGACCCAGCGGCTCCTCGCCTGCGTGCAACGGCGCGACCGTGCCGGAGCCGCACCGCGCGTTGCGTTGGAGGAGGAGATCGTCGCGATCCTCGATGCCGCCAAGCGTGCAGGCGACGCTGGGCGCGTTACGCCGGCCGATGGGACACCGCTCGTACTGATGGTCGTCGGCGTGAACGGAGTGGGTAAGACCACGTCCATCGGCAAGCTCGCGGCGCGATTCGTCCGGAATGGGCATCGCACGCTGCTCGTCGCGGCGGATACGTTCCGGGCTGCCGCGATCGAGCAATTGACGGTGTGGGCGGAGCGGAGCGGCGCGGACCTCGTACGGCAGGAGCATGGCGGCGACCCCGGTGCCGTCGCGTTCGACGGCATGCGCGCGGGCATGGCGCGCAAGGCGGGCGTGGTGATCGTCGACACGGCGGGGCGATTGCACACCAAGAGCAACCTCCTGGAGGAACTCCGGAAGGTGCGGCGTGTGATCGCCCGCGAGATCCCCGGGGCGCCTCATGAGACGCTCCTGGTTGTGGACGCGGTGACAGGGCAGAACGGTCTCGTCCAGGCTCGCGCCTTCCTCGATCAGATCGACATAACCGGGGTCATTCTCACCAAGCTCGACGGTACGGCGCGTGGAGGCATCGTTCTCGCGATCGCCGGTGGGTTGAATCTGCCGATACGTTATATCGGGGTCGGTGAGGGTATCGACGACCTGCGGGAGTTCGATGCCAGGGAGTTTGCGTCGGCCCTGCTCGCACCGACGGAAGAGCCCGGTTCTCCTTGACATGCGGGGCGCTCGATTCCTAGAGTCGCCGTCCGTCGTTGGTGCGGGGGGTGTCATCCTCCCGCCGAGGCGACCGATGGCGGGTTCCGATCTGCTCGCGAGCATCTGCGAGTGACCTGAGGCCAGGTCAGCGGCGATTCGCCCGGGACGACGGGATGCATCCGGGCCCATGACAGAGTCGAAGACCGAATGGCGGCGGCGGCTTCTGGCGCTACGGGCGGCGATTCCCGAGGACGAGCGGCGTCTCGCCAGCGCGGCGGTCGTTGCCCGAGTTCGAGCTTTGCGGTGCTTACAGGAAGCTCGAACGGTTCTCGGATATGTTGCCCTCGGCTCGGAAGTGCAGCCCAGGGCGCTGTTCGAGGGAGGTATCCCCGCGGGAGCGTGCGTGCGGATGCCTTCGGCGCTCTCGGAAGGGGAGCGACCGACATGGGTACCAGCTACGGATCTGTCGGGCCGTGGGGCGAGCGGTCTCGGCGCGCAGCGGTTGGTCTTTCCCGTCGTCGCGATCGTTCCCGGCGTAGGCTTCGATCGCCGGGGGACTCGTCTCGGCAGAGGCGGGGGCTTCTACGATCGCGCCCTCGCGGACCTCCGGGCCCTCGGCGCCGTCACGGCCATCGGGCTGGCATATGAGGTGCAGATCGTCGAAGCGTTGCCGCGTGATGTCTGGGACGAAGGTGTCGACATCGTAGTGTCGGAGGATCGCACCGTCCTTCCGGAGCCCGAAACGGAGAGCCTGCGAGGAGGTCGAGGATGCCGGTGACGGTACGCGCTTGGCCAATCGCTGGCCGCACCATCGCGCGCCATCGAGGCGGCGTTGACACGTGAGGTCGAAGACGCCCATGACGGTGATCGGTGAGGATCTCCTACGTACGTACGGAGAGTCGTCCGGGAATACGACCGCGGCCCATCGCGACGAGAGGAGCGGGGAAGCCCGCGTGACGTCCCTCGTCGGTGCAGCCGAGATGGCTTCCGGCGCTCGTCCGCGACCCAGGCCCGAGGTGCCGGACATGGGCGTGAGGCGATGCGGGGGATCCGCGGCGAACCGGCAGTTCCTCGGCGGCGTCACTGCCCTCGGGCCGATCGACGTGATCGGCAGTCGTGAGCTTCGTGCCGGCGGCGACGCGCGGTGATCGTCTTCCCGGTCCCATGCGACTAGCGTTCTTCGGAGACATCGTCGGAAAACCTGGGCGCCGCGCCGTCGGACGGATCCTCCCTGCGCTCCGTTCCGCCGAGGGCATCGATTTTGTCGTTGGGAATGCGGAGAACGCCGCCGGAGGGGTCGGAGTCGATCCTGGGAGCGCACGGGAATTGTTCGCTGCGGGCTTCAACGTTCTGACGTCCGGCAATCATGTCTGGGCCAAGCGTCAGATCGTCGAGTACATTGCCGACAGCGATGTTCTGCTGCGTCCGGCGAACTTCGCGCCCGGCGTCCCTGGATGGGGCTATACCGTGAAGGCCGGGCCCGGTGGCGAGTCGGTGGCTGTCGTCAACCTGATCGGCCGCGTCTTCATGGGGGCCTACGAATGCCCGTTTCGGGCGGCCGATGCCGCGTTGGCGGCGGTTCGCGATCGAGCGCGGGTTGTCGTCGTCGACATGCATGCTGAGGCGACGTCGGAGAAGGTCGCGATGGGTTGGTATCTGGATGGCAGAGCGTCTGCCGTGGTGGGCAGCCACACGCACGTCCAAACGGCCGACGAGAGGATCCTTCCCGGCGGAACGGCGTATGTCACCGATGTCGGAATGTGCGGGCCGATGGATTCGGTGATCGGTGTCAACCGGGAGCAGGCGCTGCGGCGATTCCTGACGCAGATGCCGACTCGGTTCGAGGTGGCCGACGGACGCGTGCTCGTGCAGGGCGTCATCGTCGACGTGGACGGAGCGAGCGGTACGGCGATCGCGATTCGCCGCATCCGGGAGGTGGTGGAGGCATGAATCCGTCGAAGATCGTGGAGGATCTGTTGCGAGGGGTCGTCGATGTCCTTCCCGAAGGGGGACTGCTCGATCGTATCGAGTCGGCCGCGCAGGAGGATCGGCCCCTCCGAGTGAAGCTCGGTGCGGATCCGAGCGCGCCCGACTTGCATCTCGGTCATACGGTCGTCCTGAGGAAGCTGAGGCAGTTCCAGGATTTTGGTCACGTCGTCATCTTCCTCATCGGAGACTTCACGGCCCGGATCGGCGATCCGTCCGGAAGATCGGAGACGCGTCGTCCGCTGGATGCGGAAACGGTAGCGGAGAACGCCCGGACGTATACCGAGCAAGTCTTCAAGGTGCTCGATCGGACGCGTACGGAGGTTCGATTCAACTCGGAGTGGATGAGCGCAATGAGTGCGGACGACGTCGTGCGAT
>WBZR01000896.1_pt1 | contig 42646 bp, 32 predicted proteins | sample 5204231 | NCBI WGS metagenome assembly WBZR01 (sample SAMN12412403, study PRJNA552823) | activated sludge metagenome | isolation source: activated sludge from anammox sidestream of wastewater treatment plant... | place: USA: Virginia | collected 2017-08 | reverse complement strand
CGGCCCCGCATCGGCAACGCTGCGGGGCCGTTTTGTTGCGCCTCATCCGGCGCTTCGGCTCAATCGTGATCGTGGGCACTGCCGCCACGGCAGGCGGGTGAAGCCGGTGCGGCGCCGTGGCGCGCCCATTCGTCCGGGGTGAAGGCGTGCAGGGCGAGGGCGTGGAACTGCTGCATCAGGTCGCCCAGCGCCGCATGCACGGCCTGGTGGCGGCGCAACAGCGGCAGGCCGTCGAAGCGCGCGCTCGCGATCACGACCTTGTAGTGGGTCTGACTGCCGCGACGATGCCGGTGGCTCTCGTCTTCGACTTCGAGGTGTGCGGGCTGCAAGGTCTGCAGCGCTGCGTGGATGCGTTCGCGCATGTCCATCCGGTCGCGGCTCATGGTGTGTCGTTCGAATCAGTCGTCTGCATGGCGACGAAGCGTCGCGGTGCGCCCTCGAAGCCGCCGTTGGACATGAACACGACGGTGTCGCCGGCTCGCACGTGGGCGCCGAGCCGGGCGAGGAGCTCATCGACGCTCGTCGCGGCGTGGCCGATGCCGTGCAACGCGCCGATGACGCGTGCGGCATCCCAGGGCAATTCCGGTCGGGCGAGGAAGAACACCTCGTCGGCATCGACCAACGCGGGTGCGAGCTGGTCGGCATGGGCACCGAGGCGCATCGAATTGCTGCGCGGCTCCAGCACCGCAACGAGGCGTCCGTGCGGATGGCGCGCGCGCACGCCGGCAAGGGTGGTGGCAATGGCGCTGGGATGGTGGGCGAAGTCGTCGTAGACCCGCAGGTGGCCGGCATCGAGCAGCCGTTCGAGGCGGCGGCGTGCGCCGCCGAAGCGTCCGAGCCAGGGCAGTGCCGCGGCGGCATCGAAACCGGCTGCGGCCAGTGCCGCGAGCGCGGCCAGCGCATTCATCACGTTGTGGCGTCCGCTCATCTGCCACTGCACCATGCCGAGGCTGCGACCCTCGTGGAGCACCTCGAAGCTCGATCCATCGGTTGCCGCAAGGCGCGCCTGCCAGGTCGCCGGAACATCAATCGCAAAGCCGTCGACCGGCGTCCAGCAGCCCATCGCCAGCACGCGCGAGAGGTTTTCGTCTTCGGCATTGACGATCAGCCGGCCCTTGCCGGGTACGGTGCGGATCAGGTGATGGAACTGGCGCTCGATTGCGGCCAGATCGGGGAAGATGTCGGCGTGGTCGTATTCGAGGTTGTTGAGGATCGCAATCTGCGGGCGGTAGTGCACGAACTTGGAGCGCTTGTCGAAAAACGCGGTGTCGTATTCGTCGGCTTCCACGACGAAACTGGCACCCCTGCCCAGGCGCGCGGACGTGGGGAAGTCGCATGGCACGCCGCCGATCAGAAAGCCCGGATCGCCACCGAGGCGATCGATCAGGAAGGCGAGGAGGGTGGTGGTGGTGGTCTTGCCGTGGGTTCCCGCCACCGCCAGCACGCGGCGTCCGGGCAGGACGCGCTCGGCCAGCCATTGCGCACCCGAGGTATAGGGCAGGCCGCGATCGAGCACGGCTTCCACCGCCGGATTGCCGCGTGAGAGGGCATTGCCGATCACCACCGCATCGACATCGGGACCGATCTGTCCGGCGCCGTAGCCCGACTTCAATGCGATGCCCAGGTGCTGCAACTGCGTGCTCATCGGCGGATAGACATTCTGGTCGGACCCCTCGACCTCGATGCCGAGTTCGCGTGCCAGCGCCGCAACCCCGCCCATGAAGGTGCCGCAGATGCCGAGGATGTGCAGTTTCATGCTGCCGGTACTCCAAAAACGAGCCGGTCCAGGCCCAGCTCCAGCACGAACAGCGCCAGAGCCACGCCAATGCCGGCGACGAAGGGCCACTCCAGCGCGTGGTGCCAGATGTTGCCGGTGATCCAGATCTTCCATGCCACGGTGGCGAGGATGGCGAGTGCCAGCAGGCCCTGTCCGACCGTGCCCTCGTTGCCGGCCTCGCTCATGCCGGCGGCGACCGCGGCCAGGGCCAGCGGCAGGAACACCAGCGCGAGCACGATGCCGGTGGCAAGCAGGGCGCTCAGGGTCTGCACATAACGCGCCTGCCTCGACATGAGCGCAAGCAACAACCAGGGCAGGAGCACGTCGCAGGCGAAGCTCAGGGCGAAGCGCGGCAGCGAATCGTCCGCCGCCTCGATCAGGACGGTTGCAAGCCAGTCGACCGCCAGCGCCAGCCACAGCAGCCGCCACAGCAACGCCGGCGACCAGGGCAGATCCTGCGGCCCGCCGCGGGCCAGGAGCAGGTCGATGATGCGCCCGAGCAGGCTCGGCTCGCGCGCTGGATCGTGCTTGACGGGTGTCACGGTCGCGTCAGCGCCTGCGGGGATTCAAGCAGCACGGCGGCAGTGGTGGGCGCGGGAAAATCGCTGCGCCGGGCGCAGCTGGCGTCCTGCACCGGTGACATGCCGGCGCTGGTCTCGTCCCGCGAACCTGCGGCAACCTGCACGATGGCTCAGCGTGCGGACGTGCCGAGCGCCGCGAGCACGCGCGTGGTGATGTCCTCGACGCTGCCGACGCCATCGACACGCAGCAGGCTGCCGGCGGCGGCGTAGAAGTCGATCACCGGTGCGGTCTGCTCGGTATAGACACGCAGACGGTTGCGCACCGTTTCGGGCGTGTCGTCGCTGCGACCTTCGGCCTTGGCGCGCCCGGCGATGCGCTCGATCAGCAGTTCATTGTCCACGTCCAGCAGCACGGCCTGGTCGATCGGCTGGCCGAGGCGTTGCAGCAGTGCGTCGAGGGCTCGGGCCTGGGCCGAATTGCGCGGATAGCCGTCGAGGATGAAGCCCTTGCCGGTGTCGCCGGCATTGAGGCGATCTTCGAGCATGCCGAGCACGATGTCGTCGGACACCAGCTCGCCGCGTTCCATCACGGCCCTGGCCTGCAATCCGAGGGGCGTGCCAGCCGCAACCGCGGCACGCAGCAAGTCACCGGTGGAAATGTGCACGACACCGAGCGCCTGCTTGAGGCGAGCGGCCTGGGTTCCCTTGCCGGAGCCGGGAGCGCCGAGAAGTACGAGTCGCATGTGTCTGATAGCCCCGAAAGTGGGAAGGCACCGCCCGACCAGGGTGGTCTTTGCCGTGCGACATGACCACGCCGCTGGCTGCGATGCAGCACGCGGAACGCTACCCGCTGGCCGGCGCCGCTGTCAAACCCGGAAGCTCGCACCGACCGGTGGCGGATGCATCGAGGCTGCATCGAAACCCTCGTGTCGGGGCATGTCCGCTGTGGCCACCAAAGCGTGTGATACCTGTTGCGAGCATGGCCATGCCGCGACCCCCCTTGTCCGCCGTGCACTCCCCGGCACGGCGGGCCTTTTTCCCCGACTCACCGAGCGGTACCCGATGCCGGCGTCGGCACTCGTATACTTCAGCGTCGCGCCGTGCCCGCAGCGGGTGCGAGCAATCGAAGGGAGCATGGGCGTTGGCGAGTCCAGGGCGGAATCCGGAAACCGGTGTAGCACTCGACCTGAGCCGTCGTTGCGCGGCCGGCGATGCGGCCGCGCAGGATGCGCTGTTCGCCGCGATCTATGCCGATCTGCGTCAGCGCGCCCATCGACTGTTGCGCCAATCCGACGGCGCGACACTGTCGACCACCGCGCTGGTGCACGAAACCTACCTCAAGCTCGCCGGCAGCCAGCTCGAACCGGCCGATCGCACGCATTTCTTTTGCATCGCCTCGCGCGCCATGCGCCAGGTGCTGATGAACGCGGCGCGCGACCGCAGCACGCTCAAGCGCGGTGGCGACGAGGTCCATGTCACTCTGAGCGCGGTCACCACGGGCGCGGAAATCGACCTGCTGGAAGTGCTTTCACTCGACAACGCGTTGACCGCGCTGGGTACGGAAGACCCGCGCCTGGCGCAGGTCGTCGAACTGCACTTCTTCGCCGGCCTCGGCTTTGCCGAGATCGCAACCCTGCTCGATCTTTCCGAGCGCACCGTGGCGCGCGACTGGCGCACCGCGCGCGCCTTGCTGCGCGCCTGCATGGGCGAGAACGAGTGAATTTCATCGTGCCGCCGGGCGCGACGTGACGGACAGCCATTGATCTGCGCGCGCCAGCGGTGAAAATGGGCCGCCATCCACGACGAAGACATGCCCACATGGCCCAAGGCAAGTTGCTGTACGCGCAATCGGGCGGCGTCACCGCCGTCATCAACACCACCGCCGCGGCCGTCATCACGGCCGCGCGTGCTGCCGGGATCAGAACCTATGCCGCGCGCAACGGCATCCTCGGCGCCTTGCGTGAGGATCTGATCGACACTGGCAAGGAATCCGCCGCCGCGCTGCGCGCACTCGCGCACACGCCGGGCGGTGCCTTCGGCTCCTGCCGCTTCAAGCTCAAGTCACTGGAAGACGATCGCACCCGCTACGAGCGCCTGATCGAGGTACTGCGTGCGCACGACATCCGCTGGTTCCTCTACAACGGCGGCAACGATTCCGCCGACACCGCCAACAAGGTCTCGCAACTTGCGCGCGAGTTCGGCTATCCACTGACCTGCATCGGCGTGCCCAAGACGGTCGACAACGATCTCGTGGTGACCGACTGCTGCCCCGGCTTCGGTTCGGCCGCGAAGTACACCGCCGTGTCGCTGCTGGAGGCCGCGCTCGATGTCGCTTCGATGGCGGAAACCTCGACCAGGGTCTTCGTGCTCGAAGTGATGGGCCGGCATGCCGGCTGGCTTGCCGCTGCCGCCGGCCTTGCCGGCAAGACGCCGGACGAGGCGCCGCACCTGATCCTGTTCCCGGAAGTCGCCTTCGACGAGGTCAAGTTCCTCGCCGCGGTCGATGCCACGGTGAAGCGGGTCGGCTGGTGCGTGGTCGCGGTGTCCGAGGGCGTGCGCGATGCCGATGGCAAATTCCTTGCCGATGCCGGCCGCACCGATGCCTTCGGGCATGTGCAGCTTGGCGGTGCCGGCCCGGAAATCGCCCACCGGGTTACCGCCGCACTCGGCTACAAGTCACACTGGGCGGTGCCCGATTACCTGCAACGCTCGGCCCGGCACCTTGCCTCGAAGACCGATCACGAGCACGCCTGGGCGGTGGGCGAGGCCGCAGTCAAGTTCGCCCTTGCCGGGCGCAACGCGGTGATGCCCGCGATCATCCGCAGCTCGGATACGCCGTACCGCTGGAAGATCCAGCCCGCCGCGCTGGCCGACATCGCGAATCGGGAAAAGACCCTGCCGCGCGACTTCATCCGCAAGGACGGCTACGGCATCACCGCCAAGGCCCGCGCCTACCTCGAACCCCTGATCCGTGGCGAGGCCGCGCCGGCCTACGGCAGGGATGGGCTGCCCAGGTACGTGACGCTGAAGAACGTCGCGGTGACGAAGAAGCTGCCGGCCTGGGAGCCGGCGCGCAGCTAGTCCGAGCGCGTGCTCGCGGCCAGGGCGTCAGCGCGGGCCGCGCAGCCGCAGGACGGGTTCAAGCCGCGCCAGCGCCATCCGCCAGGCGCCGCGCCGCATCGAAATACGGCGCGTGCGTCGGACGCGGCAGATAGCGGCCATGTCCGCGCAGCGCACGCAGATCACCCTCGACCCAGGCCAACAGGCCATGGCTGAAGGTGTGGGTGGCGACGCCGGTGACGGTGCGGCCTTCGAAGACATTGAAATCAACGTTCTGGTGATGGGTCCTGGCCGAAATCGTGCGGCTCGCGTTCGGATCCCAGATCACCAGATCGGCATCCGAGCCGACCCGCACCGCACCCTTCCTCGGAAAGAGATTGAAGATCTGCGCGGCATTGGCCGAAGTGATTCGGACGAACTCGCTCGGCGTCAGCCGGCCACTGGCGACGCCGTAGTGCCACAGCACGCTCATGCGATCCTCGACCCCGGCGCAACCGTTCGGAATCCGGGTGAAATCGTCCTTGCCGGCGGCTTTCTGCGGCGCGCAGAAGGCGCAGTGATCGGTTGCCGTGGTGTGCAGGTGACCCGCCTGCAGGCCGTGCCACAGCGCCTCCTGATGCGCCTTCGGGCGAAACGGCGGGCTCATCACGTGGCCGGCGGCGTACTCGAAATCCGGATTGCCATAGACCGAGTCATCGACCAGCAGATGCCCCGGCAGGACTTCGCCGAACACGCGCTGGCCCTCGCCGCGAGCGCGGGCGATCGCCTCCACGGCCTGATGCGCCGACACATGCACCACGTACAACGGCGTGCCCAGCACCTCGGCGATGCGCATCGCACGGTTCGCGGCCTCGCCTTCCACCGCCGGTGGACGCGACAAGGGATGTCCCGCCGGCCCGGTGATGCCCCGTGCGAGCAACTGCTTTTGCAGGCGATACACCAGCTCGCCATTTTCGGCATGCACGGTCGGCAGCGTGCCCAGCTCGACGCAACGGGTGAAGCTGTTCACCAGCACCTCGTCGTCGCACATGATGGCGTTCTTGTAGGCCATGAAGTGCTTGAAGCTCTGCACCCCGTGCTCGTTGGCAAGCGTGCCCATGTCGGCATGCACGCTCTCGTCCCACCAGGTGACGGCGACGTGGAAGGCGTAATCGGAGGCCGCCTTTTCGGCCCAGCCGCGCCAGGTATGGAAGGCTTCCAGCAGCGATTGTCGAGGGTTTGGAATCACGAAATCGATGATGCTGGTGGTGCCGCCGGCCAGTCCCGCCGCGGTGCCGGTGTAGAAGTCGTCGCTCGCCACCGTGCCCATGAAGGGCAGTTGCATGTGGGTGTGCGGGTCGATGCCACCGGGCATCACCAGGCGTCCGCCGGCATCGACGACCACCGCGCCCGCCGGCGCTTCCAGATCGGGACCGATCGCGGCGATCACGTCACCCACGATCAGCACGTCGGCACGATAGCTGGTTTCCGAATCGACGACGGTACCGCCGCGGATGAGGGTGGTGGTCATGGGTGGCTCCGGTGCGATGGTGAAGTGGCGATGACCGCTACCGTGCAACGAACGCGGGCCGAACGCAATCGTTGGCGTGGTTTGGGGTCACGAAAGCAGGGACAGCGGAACAAGCAACGCTTTGGTTGGGCCTCGTTCCTCGGCACCAACCTGCCGCGCCCAGGACACCCGCAGGTTGGCGCCAAGCGAAGCGCGGCCCAACGCCAGGACGCCGATGATCCGCGCCGTTTCCACGCCTCATGCAGCGGCAATCCTTTTGTTGGGCCTCGTTCCTCGGCACCAACCTGCCGCGTCCAGGACACCCGCAGGTTGGCGCCAAACGAAATATCGTGCCTGGCCTGCGGGCGCAGGAGCGCAGGTTTCATCCGTTGGCTTCTGCCCGCAGTTGCGCGAAGAACCCTGCAGATGCGCCCAAACCTGTGCATCCCGGCCTACGCGTCGCCGCGCAGCCGCATCATCGTCCAGTAGCTGCCCCCTGCAATCGCCAGGCCGACGAACCAGGCGTAGGTGTAGAGCGTGTTGAAGAACGCCGGCACGTCGGGAAACGTGGCCGGGAATGCGGTGTGGAGGAAGCCTGGGATGTTGGGCAGCACGCCGGCGGCGAGGGCGATGATCGCGATCGCGTTCCAGCCGCGGGCGTAGCTGTAGCGGCCATGCTCGTCGTAGAGCGCGGCCGCATCCAGTCGCGTGCCACGCAGCAGGAAGTAATCCACCAGCATGATGCCCGCCACCGGACCCAGCAGGGCGGAATAGCCGATCAGCCAGGTGAAGATGTAGCCCTGGGTGCTTTCCAGGATCTTCCACGGCATCACCAGCAAGGCGATGCCGGCGGTGATCAGGCCGCCGGTGCGGTAGGAAATCCGCCGCGGATTCAGGCTGGCGAAATCGTAGGCCGGGCCGACGAGGTTGGCAGCGAGGTTGCAGCACATCGTGTCCAGGGTCAGCACCACCAGCGCGATGCCGACACCGATGCCGGTGAAGCGGCTGGTGAGATCGACCGGATCCCAGATCGCCTGCCCGTAGATCACCACGGTGGCCGAGGTCACGACCACGCTCATCAGCGCGAGCAGTCCCATCGGCACCGGCAGGCCGATGCTCTGGCCGATGATCTGATCCTTCTGGCTGCGCGCGAAGCGGGTGAAATCGGGAATGTTGAGCGCCAGCGTCGCCCAGAACCCGACCATGGCCGTCAGCGAAGGCCAGAACACCTTCCAGAACATTCCTTCCTTCGCGCCGCCGGCGACGAACTGCGAGGGCCGCGCCATCATTTCGCCGAAGCCGCCGGCGTTCGCCAGTGCCCACCACACCAGCGCCAGGCACATCACGATCTTGACCGGCGCGGAAATGCTTTCCAGCCAGCGGATCGACTCGGTTCCATGCAGCACGAAATACAGTTGCAGCGCCCAGAACGCGAGAAAGCAGACGAACTTGCCGGCATCGATGCCCAACAGCGGCAGTTCCGGGCCTTGCAGCATGTTGCCCGTGAGGATGTTGCCAAGCGTGTACATCGCCAGGCCGCCGAACCAGGTCTGGATGCCATACCAGCCGCAGGCCACGACGGCGCGCAGCAGCGCCGGCAGCTTTGCCCCGCGCGTGCCGAAGGAGGTGCGCACCAGGACCGCGTAGGGAATGCCGTAGCGGGCGCCGGCATGGCCGATCAGGAGCATCGGCGCGAGCACGATGGCGTTGCCCAGCAACACCGTGAACACGCCCTGCCACGGTGACATGCCCTCCTCGATCAGGCCCGAGGCCAGCATGTAGGAGGGAATGCACATCACCATGCCGATCCACAGCGCGGCATAGTGGTACCAGGTCCAGGTGCGTTGCGCCGGCGTCGTCGGCAGCAGATCGGGGTTGGAGAGGGCGTCGCTGCGAGCCTGGCTCATGGGTATTCCTGTGTCGGTGAAACCTCTGCCCGCAGGGCCGTCGCTGTCGGCTCGATCCGTCCGCGCCTGCCCGGCTCTCGGAGCGCGGGGCCAGGTCCGCGCGGTTGCCGCAAGAGCCGCGGAGCAAGCTCCGCTCTGCCAATCATCCGCGAGTGCGGCGCCAGCTCCGCGCTACGGCCATCGAGTACGGATCAGACTGTTTCGATGCTCTTGCGCATTGGATTGTTCGGGTGCGTGGTCCAGTTGCGGTATTCGCCGTTGTCCACGCGTTCCATCGTGATGCAGTTGTCCACCGGGCAGACGTGCATGCACAGGTTGCAGCCGACACATTTGTCGTCCACCACCTCGAAATGACGCTGTCCGTCCTTCTGCTTCAGGATGGCCTGGTGCGAGGTGTCCTCGCAGGCGATGTGGCACAGACCGCACTTGATGCATGTGTCCTGATTGATGCGGGCCTTGATGTCATAGGCCATGTTGAGGAACTGCCAGTCGGTGACGTTCGGCACCGCCAGGCCGACGAAATCCTCCAGCCGGGCATGGCCTTTTTCCTGCATGAAATGGCGCAGGCCGGAGATCATGTCCTGAACGATGCGGAAGCCGTGGTGCATCGCGGCGGTGCAGACCTGCACGCTGCCGCAGCCCAGTGCGATGAACTCGGCCGCATCGCGCCAGCCGGAAATGCCACCGATGCCGGAAATCGGCTTGCCCCGGGTTTCCGGGTCGCGTGCGATCTCGGCCACCATGTTGAGCGCGATCGGCTTCACCGCCGGCCCGCAGTAGCCACCGTGCGTGCCCTTGCCATCGACGGTGGGCAGCGGCGCCATCAGATCCAGGTCGACGCCGACGATGGAGTTGATCGTGTTGATCAGCGACACCGCGTCGGCGCCACCGCGGAAGGCCGCGCGCGCCGAGCTGCGGATGTCGGTGATGTTCGGGGTGAGCTTGACGATGCAGGGCAGGCGCGAGTGCTTCTTGACCCAGTGCGTGACCATCTCGACGTATTCGGGAACCTGCCCGACGGCCGCGCCCATGCCACGCTCGCTCATGCCGTGCGGGCAACCGAAGTTCAGTTCCACCGCGTCCGCACCGCTGTCCTCGACCTGGGGCAGGATGAACTTCCACGACTCCTCGTCGCAGGGCACCATCAGCGAGACGATCATCGCGCGGTCCGGCCAGTCACGCTTCACCTGCCGGATCTCGGCCAGGTTCACCGCCAGCGGGCGGTCGGTGATCAACTCGATGTTGTTGAAGCCGGCGATGCGCTGGCCGTTGTAGGTCAGCGTGCCATAGCGCGAGGACACGTTCACCACCGGCGGGTCCATGCCGAGGGTCTTCCAGACCACCCCGCCCCAGCCGGCCTCGAAGGCACGGTTGACGTTGTAGGCCTTGTCGGTGGGCGGTGCGGAGGCGAGCCAGAAGGGGTTGGGCGAGGTGATGCCGGCGAAGCGGGTCGTGAGGTCGGACATGTGACTGGCTCCTCGGAGCGGATGAAGGATTCGAATGTCGCTGCGGGTGCTCAGACGGTGGCCTGCGCGCGCGTGGCGAGGACACGGTCGATCGCGGCGGCGGCACGCTGGCCGTCATCGACGGCCTGCACGGTCAAATCGGTCTTGCCGCCGACGCAGTCGCCACCGGCCCAGACACCGGCCAGCGAGGTCGCGAAATCGGCATCCACCGCAATGCGTCCATCGCGCAACCGCAGCAGTTCGTGGCCATCGCTGCGCAGCGGATCGGGCACGAAGCTCTGGCCGATGGCTTTCAGCACGGTGTCGGCCTCCAGGCTGAAGCCCTCGCCGCTGCCGACGAGTTTGCCGTCGGCAGCGAGCCGGACATGTTCGAATTCGATCGCCGCAAGCACGCCGTCCGTTTCGACCAGCCGACGTGGTGCCGCCCAGTGGATCACGTTGACGCCCTCGACCTTGGCGAAGGCCTGTTCGTGGTCGGTCGCGCTCATCGCCTCCGGGCCGCGCCGATAGACCAGCGTCACCGTTTCGGCCCCCAGTCGCCGGCTCTGGACCGCGGCGTCGATCGCGGTGTTGCCACCACCGATGACGACCACGCGGCGGCCCACGCGCATCGCGGCAAGGTCATCGCTCTGGCGCAGTCGGGCAATGAAATCCACCGCGTTTTCCACCCCCGGCAGGCTTTCATCCGCGATGCCGAGAGCGTTGACGCCGGCCAGGCCCAGGCCGAGGAAGACCGCATCGAACCCGCTGCGCAACTGTGTCAGGCTGATGTCCTGGCCCAGACGCACACCGGCACGCAGGGTGATCCCGCCGATCGACAGCAGCCAGTCGATTTCCTGCCGGGCAAAGTCGTCCACCAGCTTGTAGGCGGCGATGCCGTACTCGTTCAGGCCTCCGGCCCTGGCCTTGGCATCGAACACGGTCACGGCGTGACCGGCGCGAGCCAGACGATGCGCGCAGGCCAGGCCCGCCGGCCCGGCACCGACCACGGCCACGCTGAAACCCGACTCGGCGGCGCGCTCGAACAGGGCCGTGCCGGTCTTGTACACCCAGTCCGTGGCATGGCGCTGCAACGCGCCGATCTGGACCGGTTTGGATTCGGCCGTGTTGCGCACGCAAGCCCCTTCGCAGAGGATTTCCGTCGGGCAGACCCGGGCACAGGAGCCGCCGAAGGCATTGGCCGAGAGGATCGTCTCGGCCGCACCCTTGAGATTGCCGGTGGCGATGCCGCGGATGAACTCGGGCACGTCGATGCCGGTCGGGCAGGCCTCGATGCACGGCGCGTCGTAGCAGTAATAGCAACGGTCCGCGGCGATCAGCGCCTGGCGCTCGTCGAGCGGGGGCGCGACATCGTCGAAATTGCGCGCGAGCGTGACCGGATCGAGCCGGGCGGGGGCGATGTCACCGAGGGGCTTTCGTGCCATGTGGACTCCTGGGTTTTGCCTGTGGTCGTTCTTGCAGAGCCGCGTGTGCCCGGCCGTTTTGCTCGTCCCGCTCGATGCCGAGCACACTCGGCTCCACGGATCATTCGATGTCAGGTGGTTCAGGATCAGCGTGAGGCTCGGCCGAGGATCGCATGCAGCAGCACGTTCGCGCCGGCTTCGATCCAGGCCGGCGTGGCATCCTCGATTTCGTTGTGGCTGATGCCGCCCACGCAGGGCACGAACACCATCGCCGTCGGTGCGACGCCGGCCAGGTAACAGGCATCGTGGCCGGCACCGGAAACGATGTCGCGATGCGAATAGCCGAAGCGCTGCGCAGCCGCCCGCACCGAATCCACGCAGGCCTGGTCGAACGCCACCGGCGCGTAATAGAAAATCTGTTCGAGCCGGGTGGTTTCGAGTCGGGCCTCGGCCGCGATCTTCGCCACGCCCTCGCGCAACTCGGCATCCATCTGCGCCAGCACGGCGTCTTCGGGATGGCGGAAATCGACGGTGAAGAACACCTGCCCGGGAATCACGTTGCGCGAATTCGGATGCACCTGGAGCATGCCGACCGTGGCGCAGGCCAGCGGCGCGTGGGCATGGCCGATGCGGTTCACCAGGTCGATCACGCGCGCCGCGCCCAGCAGCGCATCGCGGCGACGCGGCATCGGGGTCGGGCCGGCATGCGACTCCTGACCGGTGAAGACGACCTCGTACCAGCGCTGACCCTGTGCCGCGGTGACGACGCCAATGGTGACGTCCTCGGCCTCCAGGATCGGCCCCTGCTCGATGTGCAATTCGAACGCGGCATGGATCGGCTTGCCCATCGGCAGCTCGCCGGCATAGCCGATGCGCTGCAACTCCGCACCGATGGTCTTGCCTTCGACGTCGGCGCGGGAATGGCCGTAGTCGAGGCTGAAGACGCCGGCGAAGACGCCGGAGGCCACCATGGCCGGGGCGAAGCGCGAACCTTCCTCGTTGGTCCAGATCACCACTTCGACCGGACGCTCGGTCTCGATGCCGTGGTCGTTGAGGCTGCGGATCACTTCGAGTCCACCGAGCACGCCGTAGATGCCGTCGAACTTGCCGCCGGTGGGCTGCGAATCGGCGTGCGAGCCGGTGACGACCGGCGCGAGCGTGTCGTCCTTGCCGGCGCGGCGCGCGAACACGTTGCCCATCTGGTCCACGCTGATCGTGCAGCCGGCATCCCTGGCCCAGCGCACGAACAGGTCACGGCCCTGTTTGTCCAGATCGGTCAGTGCCAGCCGGCACACGCCACCCTTGGGCGTGGCGCCGATCTTCGCCATTTCCATCAGGCTGTCCCACAGGCGCTGGCCATTGATGGCGAGCGGGCGGCTTGCAACGGGTTCCGCTTTCAGGATCGCGTTCATTGAATCGTCTCCTTTGCAAAGCTAACGAAACACTCAACCGCTGGTCGGCATCACGAACTGCGCGCCGCTGCGGATACTGGTGGGCCAACGGGTCGAGATGGCCTTGAGCCGGGTGTAGAAACGCACGCCTTCCGGGCCGTAGACGTGGTGGTCACCGAACAGCGACGCCTTCCAGCCGCCGAAGCTGTGAAACGCGGCCGGTACCGGGATCGGCACGTTCACACCCACCATGCCGACCTGCACGCGCTGGGCGAAATCGCGCGCGGCATCGCCATCGCGGGTGAAGATCGAGGTGCCATTGCCGAATTCGTGCGCATTGATCAGCGCCAGCGCGTCCTCGTAATTGTTCGCCCGCAGGATGCACAGCACCGGCCCGAACACTTCCTCGCGGTAGATGCGCATCTGCGTGGTGACGTGATCGAACAGCGTGCCACCGAGGAAGAAACCCGCGCCGGCATCGGCAATCGTGCAGGCACGACCATCGACCACGAGGCGTGCGCCTTCGGCTTCGCCCAGATCGACATAGCCGCGCACCTTGTCGCGGTGGGCAGCAGTCACCAGCGGCCCCATGTCCATTCCCGGCGTCATGCCGTTGCCGATCTTCAGGGCCGCCACGCGCGGCGCCAGACGTGCCACCAGCGCATCGGCCAGTGCATCGCCCACGACCACCGCCACCGAGATCGCCATGCAGCGTTCGCCGGCCGATCCGTAACCTGCACCCATCAAGGCATCGGCGACCTGGTCGAGATCGGCATCGGGCATCACCAGCATGTGGTTCTTGGCGCCGCCCAGAGCCTGCACGCGCTTGCCGTGGCGGCTGCCGGTTTCGTGGATGTACCTGGCGATCGGGGTCGAGCCGACGAAGCTGATCGCGGCAATGTCCGGATGTTCGAGCAGCGCATCGACGGCACGCTTGTCACCCTGCACGACATTGAACAGGCCATCGGGCAGGCCGGCTTCCTGCAACCCGTCGGCCAGCAGCAGCGTCACCGACGGGTCGCGCTCGGAGGGTTTCAGGATGAAGGCATTGCCGCAGGCCAGCGCCACCGGCGCCATCCACAACGGCACCATCGCAGGGAAGTTGAACGGGGTGATCCCGGCGACGACGCCGAGCGGCTGGCGGATCGAGGTGGTGTCGATCGTGCCGCCGATGTTCTCGCTGGTCTCGCCTTTCAGCATCTGCGCAATGCCACAGGCGAACTCGATCACCTCCAGCCCGCGCGCGACTTCACCCAAGGCATCGGCATGGGTCTTGCCGTGCTCGGCGGTGATTTGCGCGGCAAGCACGGCGGCGCGGGATTCGACCCATTCACGAAAGCGGAACAGGACGCGCGCGCGGCGCGGCGCGGCGGTCGCGGCCCAGGCCGGAAATGCGGCTCGTGCCTCGGCCACGGCACGCCCGACGAGGGCGGCATCGGCCAGCGGCAGGATGCCGGTCTGCACACCGGTGGCCGGGTTGAACACGGCGCCCTCGCCGACGCCCTCGCCAAGGCGTTGGCCGCCGATGAAGTGCGGAATGGTTTGGGCGGCGGACGTGACGGACACGTCCCGGTTGACTGCATGCATGTGGCTCTCCCGGATGACCTCGCGCACGGCGCGTCGCAACACCGTCGACCCCGATCCGCACGCCGGCGCAATCGGGGAGCCGCCTTGTGGGCGGCGAGCGTGCCGATGTCGGGGAAACCCGTCCCGCAAGCCGGCAGTGCCCGGGCCTTGTCGGCCCAACCTCCCCGTCGTCCGCCGACGGGGAGGAATGCAGTGTTGCTAACCGTGCGTTCTACGCATGTTCGGCGCACATGGCAAGCTGCGCCACGGCATGCGGGCAGACACTACGCCACCGCACGGATGCAGGCGCGCAGGGTTTCGATCAATTGCTGGATTTGGGCATCGGTGGAAATCGCCGGTGGTGCCAGCGCGATGGTGTCGCCGGTGAAGCGCAGCAACAGGCCACGCCTGAGTGCATCCTCGAACAGTCGGATCGCGCGCAGGCCCGGCTGACCGGGCAGGGCCGCAAGCTCCACCGCCGCCGCGCCGCCGATGTTGCGCACGTCGATCACGTTCGGTTCGCCACGCAGCGAATGCACACCCTCCTCCAGTTGCCGGCCGAGCGCGGCAAACCGCGCCGGCACGTCGTCCGCTTCGAGGATGTCGAGCGTCGCATGCGCTGCCGCAACCGCGAGTGGATGACCGGAATAGGTGTAGCCGTGGAACAGCTCGACGGCGTATTCGGGCCCCTGCATGTAGGTGTCGTAGATCCCCTGGCGTGCGATCACCCCGCCCATCGGCACGGTGCCGTTGTTGACCGCCTTGGCGAAGGTGATGAGGTCGGGGGTCACGCCGAAGGCCTGTGCGCCGAACCAGTCGCCCATGCGACCGAAACCGGTGATGACCTCGTCGAAGATCAGCAGGATGCCGTGCCTGGTGCAGATCTCGCGCAGCCGTTGCAGATAACCCTGCGGCGGCACGACCACGCCGACCGAACCCTGCATCGGCTCGACGATCACCGCCGCGATCGTCGAGGCATCATGCAGCGCCACCAGGCGCTCCAGCTCGTCGGCCAGGTGCGCACCCCAGGTCGGCTGACCTTTGGAAAAGGCCATGTCCTTGAGGCTGTGGGTGTGCGGCAGATGATCCACACCGGGCAACATCATGGGTGCGAACATCTTGCGGTTGGCCACCATGCCACCGACGGAAATGCCGCCGATGCCGACGCCGTGGTACGCCTTCTCACGCCCGATGATGCGGGTGCGCGAGGCCTCGCCACGCAGGCGGTGGTAGCCGAGCGCGATCTTGAGCGCGGTATCGACCGCCTCCGAGCCGGAATTGGTGAAGAACACCCGGTTCAGATCCTCCGGTGCGAGCTTTGCGATGCGCTCGGCGAGACGGAAATTGTCCGGGCTGCCGATCTGGAAACCGGGAATGAAGTCGGCCAGATCGACCTGCCTTTTCACCGCATCGGCGATGCGCGCATCGCCATGCCCGAGTCCCGAACACCACAGGCCCGAGAGACTGTCGAACAAGTTCTGGCCATCGGCGGTGCTGTAGTACGCACCCTTCGCACCCACCAGCAGCCGGTCGCGCGGCTTGTGCTGCTTGAAGTAGCGGTTGTGGGTGAACGGCATCCAGAGCGGATCGAGGTTCAGGTCGGTGGTGCTGGAAACGGATTCGGTCATGGCTGCCTGCCGGGTTGCGGAAAACCGCCACTATCGGCACGCCGGCATCCGCGTGCAAGGCACGCCGCCGCAAAGCGACACCACACCGGCATCGGTCCGCACCACGCCATGGCAACCGATCATCGCGCGTGCAAGGCTCGGGCCCGTCGGCAACGCTGCCGGCGCGGCCTCACATCGGCGCAAACAATTCCGCCAGATCGGCCTCGTCGAAGCGCAGCACGGTGCTGGAGCCGCCTTCGAGCACGGCGCGGGCGAGTTCGGCCTTGCGTTCCTGCATCGCCTGGATCTTTTCCTCGACGGTGCCGGCACAGATCAGCTTGTAGACGAACACCGGCTTGTCCTGGCCGATGCGGTGGGCGCGGTCGGTGGCCTGGGCTTCCACCGCCGGGTTCCACCAGGGGTCGTAGTGGATCACGGCATCGGCGGCGGTGAGATTGAGGCCGACGCCGCCAGCCTTGAGGCTGATGAGGAACACCGGCGCGCTGCCTTCCTGGAAACTGCGCACCAGATCGGCGCGCGCGCCCGATGGGGTATCGCCGGTCAGTTGCAGGTACTTCACCCGACGCTTGTCCAGTGCCTCGGCGATCAAGGCCAGCATCTGGGTGAACTGCGAGAACACCAGCACGCGCCGGCCCTCGGCGTGCAGGTTGCGCAACAATTCGAGCAGAGCATCGAGCTTGGCCGACTCCTTCACCTTGCGTGCCGCATCGAGCTTGACCAGGCGTGGGTCGCAGCAGGCCTGGCGCAGCTTGAGCAGGGCATCGAGCACGACGATGCCGGACTGCGCCAGGCCACGCTCGGCGATCGACTCGCGCACCCGCTCGTGCTGCGCCAGGCGCAGGGTTTCATAGAGCTGACGCTGGCCGCCTTCGAGTTCGAGCGAGCGCACGCTCTCGGTCTTGGGTGGCAGCTCGGTGAGCACCTCCTCCTTGCGCCGACGCAGCAGCAAGGCGCCGACGCGACGATTGAGGCGCTGCTGGCGCTCGCCATCGCCGTGCTTCTCGATCGGCGTGCGGTAGCTGCGGGTGAAGGAGATCTCGCTGCCGAGCAGACCCGGCTCGACCGCATCGAACTGCGCCCACAACTCGCCGAGGTGATTCTCCAGCGGCGTGCCGGTCATCGCCAGGCGACGTTGTGCCGGGATCTCGCGCACCACTTGTGCGGCCTGGCTGCGCGGGTTCTTGATCGCCTGCGCCTCGTCCAACACGAGCAGGGAAAATTGTTGCTGACACAGGCTGTCGCGATCACGCGGCAGCAGCGGATAGGTGGTGATGACGAGGTCGGACTCGGGAATGGATTCGTAGCGCGCCGCACGTTCGGCCCCATGCAGGACCAGCACGCGCAGGTCCGGGGCAAAACGCGCCGCCTCGTCGCGCCAATTGCCCACGAGGCTGGTCGGGGCGACGACGAGGGCCGGCTGTTCGAGTCGGCCACGCTGCTTTTCCGCCAGCAGGTGGGCCAGCACCTGCACGGTCTTGCCCAGGCCCATGTCGTCGGCCAGGATGCCGCCCAGGCGCGCATCGGAGAGGAAATCGAGCCAGGCCAGGCCATCGCGCTGATAGCCGCGCAGGGTGGCGCGAAATCCCTCCGGTGCATCCACCGGCACGGCCGCGGCGCGCAGTTGTTCGATGCTGTCGCGCAGGCGCTCGGCCCCGCGCCAGGGCAGGCCGGTGGCCTCGCCGACCCGGCGCAGGGTTTCGGCCTGGGTGCGATGCAGGCGCAGGCCATCCTCGCTGCCCAAGACCCATTCGAGCAGCGGTTCGAGCATGCCGCGCAGGCGCGCCATCGGCAGGCGCACGCTGCGGTTCTCGTCGATGCGCACGCGCCAGGCCGCATCCTCCGGCTCGCTCTCGGGCTTGCGCAGCGGGAAGTCGGGATCGGCCAGCAGGCGGCGCAGGATCGGCAGCAGGTCGATGCGCTGGCCTTCGACGTCGATGCCGAGCGAGACATCGAACCAGGCACTGCCGACCTCGTCGATCTCGGCGTGCCAGTCCTCGATCTCGACCACGTCATCGCGCGGAAACTCGGGTTCGTATTCGATTCGGAAGCCGGCTGCGGTCAGCTTGCGCAGGACGAGCGTCCAGGCGTCGGGCGCGAGTGGCGGGCGATTGGCGTCGGGGCGCAACAGGTATTGGTTGGGGTAAAAGCCGAGGTGCGCCTGCGCGTTGGCATGACCCCAGTGCGGCGCCTCGATCAAGCCGAGTGGCTCGAAGTGCCCCTCGGCGCGACGCTCGACCGCGAGATCCCGTTCGATCTCAAGGATTTCCTCGCCCTGCACCACGCGCACCCGCGGATTGCCGGCATAGGGCTTGAGGCGATGCCCGGCGTAGTCGAAATACAGGCTCGCGACACCCATGTGCAAACCCGGATGATGACCGACGCGACCGCGCATGGGCATCCGCTGCGTGCCCATCACCAGTACCGGCACGGGCTCGGGACGGATCGCGCGCAACGCGCGCTGCCGCGGCTGGGCAATCGGCAATGCCGTCGCCTGGGCGAGCCGCTCGCGCACGCTGGCCACGTCCTCGGGCAGGAGCAGGGGCGCGCGCTCGACCATGTCGAGCAGCTTGATCGAACCCTGCACCCGGCCAAAGCGACGCAGGCGCGGCTGCACGTACCACAGGCCATGGCCACGCAGCAGTTCGGTCGGCTCGTCATCGTCGCAAACCCGGGCCATAAGTCGCTGGCTGGCGTCCGGCTGGTCCTGCCAGAGCAATTGCAGGTGCAGCTCCGGACCCGCCTCAAGCGGCACGCTGCCGCGCTGCCAGTAAACCGGATAGCGGATCATCAGGCGCGCCAGCGCGGTTTCCGCGGTGAGTGAATTCACCAGGATCGGGCTGTTGCGCCGAGCAAAGGGGTCCGTCGTCGCGAGCAGGCCGCTCAGGCTCAAGGCATCCTCCTCGCTCCAGCCGCCGAGCGGTTCCGGAAACACGCCATCCGGGCGCCACTCGACCACGTGCGGATCGACCCAGCCGCCACTGCGGCCACGGCCCGGACGCAGCCACGCCGGCAATACCGCGAGGGTATCGCCCTCGGCCCGCAGGATCAGGCCGAAACGGCGCGCTTCGCTCTCGCCCCGTGCCGGCTCCACGATCCTGGCCGGGGCAAGGCGCGAGAACCAGGATTCCCACGCCAGGCGATTGCCTTCCTGCGTTGCCGGCGCGCGACCGCTCATGGCGTTGCGCAACCATGCGGGCAGGGCGTCGAACTGGCCGGCCGTTGGTGGCGCGGGCAGGACGGGCGCGGCCGACTCCTGTTGCGGCCACTCGTCGGGCGGGAACATCTGCGCATACAGCAGCACCACGGCCTGGTGCTTGCACGGGCCATTGACCGGACAGTCGCACGAGCCTGTCACCGCCATGCCGGTACGTTCGCGCATCTGGAATTCGATCCGCGGCTCGTAGATCGCCCCGCCGCTGCCGCGCACCAGCCCGCGCAGACGCGTCGCGCCACGCCGATCCTGCTCCACCCGCAGGCTTTCGAGGTGATCGTTGCGCAGATAGGCATTGGCCCGCCTGAGCGTCATCCGGTCGAACTGCAGGTTCCAGTCGATCTGCGCCAGCACGTTGCGAATCTCGTCGGCTTCCACCCGGGGTGTTCCATCTGCAAGGCTCGACCGACGATTGTGCGATATCGCGCACGCTTCGCCAACATGATCGTTCGACCCATGATCATTCGGCCCCTGATGCGATTGCCATCCTGTTTGCCTTGTGCACGCTCTGCGCAGGCGCAGGTCGTACCGCCCTTCGGCGGGCGCGTCGCCGTCCATCCGATCGCCGTGGCAGGTGGAATTCCCGGCCTGGCTGGCGCGGGGAAGCAGGCGGATGCCAACAGGCCAATCCGTGACGGACGCTTCATTGCGATATTCCCATGCCGGTCGGAATGTCCGAGCCGGCGGGAGAAACATCGTTTCGGAGTGAGGAACAACGCGTCGCGACATGTCAGGGTTCGCCGCCGAATGACGTCCCCCCATACAAGGCCATCCCAGCCACTTTGAAGACCGTCATGTCACGCTTTTGCCGCGCCGCCGTGGCGGCTCTGCTGCAATCTTTCCGCCTGCATCCGGCCCGATGGGCAGTGCTGACGTGTCTGGCCTTCGCCTCCATGGCCGGTGCGCGGGGGCTGGATACCGCCTTCAACGGCAACGACATCGATAGGCTGTCCTCGAACGCCTTGAGGGCGATGACATGTTCCGCAGCGGTTTCGAGTGAACCATCCCTCCGCTCCCACACGGTTTTTCCACAACGAGGTCATTCCCATGAAAACACGGCTTCATTCTTTCTCCCGGCTCCTGCTGCCCCTGCTGCTCGCCACGGTGCCCTTCGCCCAGGCCCAGGAACCGCGCGCCGCCAGTCGTGCGCTGTGTGATGGCATCCACAGCGTGGACGTGCGCGAGGCCATCGGCGGCACGCCCGGCGCGGGCACGCTGGATTACGACAGCCCGGATCTTGGCATCGCCTGTGGCTTCGTGGACGAGAACAACAACTACCGTGGCCTGACCTTCACCTTCCACACCAGCGCCGATCTGAGCGTGTCGGAGGATCACTGGGACACCGCTGCGGAGTATTTCGAGGAGTTCACCCGCAAGGGCACGACGGTGGCCAACCTGGGTGATGCCGCCGCCTGGACGGACGACATGTTCACCGCGCTGTACGTGTTGCGTGGAGATATGGCGCTGCGCATCACGGCCGATCACCCCGATTTCAACGATCCGGCCCACCGCGCCAGATTCGAGGCGCTGGCGCGAAAGGTGGTGGCGGGTTTGCCCTATTGATCCCGGCCCCTGAATACGCTCGACTTTTCGTGGGTCAGATCAAGCCGCGAAGCGGTGAGGCGCTTTTCAACAACTGCAGGTTGGTCAACCGACGGGTTTTGCAGGAACCGTCGGTTCCGCGCCTGCGGCGCTTGAACCAACCTGCTTTGGACAATTTGAAGGCCGGATCAATAGGGCATCGAGCGCCTGTCAACGCGACGAATGTGCCTTGACCCAGGGGTGGTCGGGACCAAGCGCCACCACCAGCGCGTGCAAGGCGGCATCGGGTGCGGGCCGGCCTTCGAGCCGCGCCTGCCAGAGGGCGAGCAGGGCGGCATCCATGCCTGCCGGTTCGGCAGGGACGGGAATGATCGACAGCGCCGTGCGGGCGGCGTCTGTGGCAAGTTCGTCATGGCCTGCCGCCATGAGGCGTTCTGCCGCCATCAGCAACGCACGCACGGCGTTGCGTGAAGCCAGACCACCGCGTGCGGCAGCGGCGGTGAGGTGGGATTTCACAGCGGCAAGACGTGCGGCATCGGGAGCGGCAAGCAGATCGGCCATCGCCTGAAAACTGTCGGCGCTGGTTTGCAGCGGCGCGACAGGTTGCGCGACGAGCACGGCCTGCACGATGTGTAGTTCGCGCGTGGCGCTGGCGATGTCGCCCGCAATGATGCGGGTATCCACCGCGGACAGGCGCAGGCGCAGGCAATCCAAACTTGTCGGGCCAACGCTGCGGCACATCGCGGCCTGCGCCGCATCGACCAGCGTGAGGGCTTCGGCGGGGCGGGCGAGCAGGGCGAGGGCCTTGGCCTCGGTGGCGTCGCGCGCGGCGCGGGCGGGCACCGATTCGGAGGCGAGCACGGCAGCGTTGTCGGCGCGCAGCGCGTCCAATGCGGCGGTGAGATCGCCACGCAGATACAGCACGTTGCTGCGCACCGAGGCGACGGTGCGGGTGGCGACATTGCGGGTGACGCCGGCGTCGTGCCAGATCGCTTCGGCGCGATCGGCATAGCGCAGTGCGTCGTCCAATTCGCCCAGCTGCAACAGCGCGATGGCGGCGCTGCCGACAGTAGCACCGCGTTCCAGTGCGCTGGCATCGTGCGCATCGCGTGCCAGCGCGGCGGCGCGGTGCGTGGTGGCGATGGCCTGCGCCACCTCGCCACGGGTGCGCTGAACCTGGCTGAGCACGGTGGCAAGGCGTGCGGCCAGCATGCCGCCTTCACGCTGTTGGGATGTCATCGTGGCCTCGGCGCGGGCGACGGCAGCGAGCGCCTCATCCAGCTTGCCCACGCGCACCGAGGCCAGCGCACGATTGGCGGCGGCGAGTGCGACATCGCGGCCGGGCTGGCCGGCATGGTCGAGGGTGGTGCTGCCGGCATCCAGTTCGTCGAGCAGTTCCAGCGCACGCGGGTAATCGCCGCGCTGCATCGCAAGGTCGGTGAGGGTGAGGGTGAGCGCACGACGCATCGAGGGATCGCCAAACTCACCGAGCAGATTGGGATCGCCCGCCAGCGCGAACAGGTCGTCGGGGGCGATGGCGTCGCCCGATTCGGTGGCGCGGTTGAGGACAGCGACAAAGTGTTCGCGCAGCATGTCCTGCCGGCGGATTTCATCCAGCGCCGCATCGCGTTCGCGTTGCAGGGAAGCGGCAAGCGCGGTGGCGCGGATGGATTCGCGCTCGGCACGATGGGACTGGGTCAGGCTGATTGCGGTGGCGGCGATCAACGCCAGCGCCAGCACCACCCCGGCAGCCACGCCAACGCGGTGGCGCTGCACGAACTTGCCGGTGCGGTAGCCGAAGGAATCCGGGCGCGCTTCGATCGGAAGGCCCGCGAGGTGGCGCTCCAGATCGCGCTTGAGCGCGGCGGCGGAGGCGTAGCGGCGCGCGGGGTCAGGATTCAGGCAGGTGGCGATGATGGTGTCCAGATCGCCACGCAGGCGTACCGCGCGCTGTCGCTCACCGCGTGCTACGAGGCGGCGCGAGGGCGGTTCGGTGGTCGCATCGGCGCTGACGAGCGCGGTGAGGCGGTTGCGTTGGAACGGACGGGTATCGGTGAGGAGCTCGTACAGCACCACGCCGAGCGCGTAGATGTCGGTCGCGGTGCCGACGGCCTCGCCGCGCAACTGTTCGGGCGCGGCGTAGTCGGGCGTGAACAGGCGTTGCTCGGCGACGGTGGCGTCGCGCTCGCTGTCGCCTTCATTGGCGATGAGCTTGGCGATGCCGAAGTCCAGCAACTTCACCTGGCCTGCGGCATCGACGAGGATGTTGGCCGGTTTCAGATCGCGGTGCAGCACCAGCGCCGCATGCGCGAACTGCACCGCATCGCAGACCTGCAACATCAGGCCGATGCGTTGCGCCAGCGTCGCGCCGGTGCGTTGGGCGTAGTCGGTGAGAGTTTCACCTTGCACCGCTTCCATCGCATACCAGGGCTGGTCATCGGGGCCGACGCCACCATCGAGAAAGCGCGCAATGTTGGGATGCTGAAGCCGCACCAGAATCTGCCGCTCGCGTGCGAAGCGGTGGCGTGTTTGCGGATCGGCATCGGCATGGCGCAGCAGTTTCAGTGCAACGGTCTGCTCGAAAACGCCATCGACACGCTCGGCCAGATACACGCTGCCCATGCCGCCACGCCCGAGCAATTCGCCCAGTCGGTAAGGGCCGATGCGCTGACCGATGCGTGCGTCGGGCACGTCGTCGTGGCTTTGCGCGATGTGGTGCGACAGTGGCGCGTCCAGCGGGCCTGCGGCGGCGCGGTCGGCGGCGAGCAGACGCTCCACTTCGGTACGCAACGCGGGATCGTGTACGGTTTCCTGCGCCAGCCAGGCATCGCCCTGCGCATCGGGCATGTCCAGCCGTTGTCGCAGCAGGGCGAGGGCGGCGTGGAGGCGTTGCGCGTCGTCACTCATGGCGCGGGGCTCAGATCGGCATGGATCAGGGCCCGCGCCGCGCGCCAGTCGCGGAACACGGTGCGCTCGGCAACGCCGAGCACGCGCGCCATCTCGGGAAAACTGAACCCGCCGAAGAAATGCAGTTCCACCACCCGCGCCAGGCGTGGGTCAGCCTGTTCCAGCCGCGTCAGGCTCTGTTCCAGCATGAGCACGTCCAGATCCTGTGACACCACCGGCACACCGTCCTCGTTCAGGGTCGCAAGCGCCAGCCCGTTGCCGCGCTTGTCGCGCCCACGGGCGCGGGCCAGGTCGACCAGCACCTGGCGCATCGCCCGACTGGCGAGGTTGAGCAGGTGCGCCTCGTCCACCACCTGCGCGCGTGCCAGCTTGAGGTAGGCCTCGTGGACGAGTCCGGTGGTTTGCAGGGTGCCGCCACCAGTGGCCAGGTGACGGTGTGCGATGCGTTTCAATTCGTCGTAGAGCTGCTCGAACAGTTGCTCGGCATCGGCAGGCGGTTGGGGCATCGGGGTGGTGTCGGGGAAATGGCTGCCGACTATAGCGCTGGCGAGCCGTGCAGCAGCGGATGAAGGCGTGGTGCACGATGGCGACCTCGCCCGGATGCACTGCCTCCAGCTTCAACACCCCTCGTTTTGACCCGACGAGCGACCACGAAACCGAACCCGACGCCCCTGGCCGGCGGGCGCCATCCGCTGCGAAAAAACGCACCAGCAATGTGCTCGGCGCTTCAACGTTGTGGTTTGAACTGCCGCACCGCGGCGCTGGTCAGGTGGATGTCCGCGGCATCGCCATCCGGTGGCGGCAGGAGGATCGCATTGCCGGCGGCGTTGCCCAGCAACAGCAGCGCTGGCGATTGCGCGCTTCCCGCACGCAGGGCCATTGCGCCGATGGCACCGAAGGCGCTGGCGCTGACAATGCGCTGGCGGATGTCGAAGCGGCCGTCGGCGCGAGGCGTCACGCGCAGGTGGGCGATTTCCGCCGCGCCACCGAGCCAGACGCCACCCGCACCATCGGCCACCGCAGCGAACCAGGCGCGGCCGTCGCGCGGCAGGTCGGAAAGCGTGCCGTGGGCCTTGTCGAAGAGCGCCAGCCGCCCCGGGTAGATGCCGACCACGAGCACCGCGCCGGCCTCGGGCAGGTCGACCAGGCGATAGCCGGTCCGGGCTTCGAAGGGTGCGCTGGCCAAGCTCCAGTTCGCGCCGTCGCGGCGCAGGTGCAGGATGCGATGACCCCACGAACCGACCAGCAGTTCGGCGTCGTCTGCGGCGACCCAGAGACCATGCAATTCGAGCCGCGGGCTGAAGCGGTCACCGATCGCGATGTCCTCGGCCGGCTCCAGTTCCGGCCAGCGCCAGCGCCGCAGCGTGCCGTCCGATGAGGCCGACCAGAGCGAGCCGCCGACGGCCAATTGGTTGACGAAGAACTCGTGCCCGCGGGCACGCCATTGCAGCTCCAGCTCGGGCAGGCGCCAGACCGCGAGGGTGCGGTCATCCGAGGAACTGACCAACCGGCCATCGTGCAGGCGCAGGTCGGGAATGCCGGCATCGTGCACGCTGCGATGCAAAAGGCCGCCATCGACGGCGAGGCGTGCGAGGGCGGGTTCACTGCCGCCGAGGTAGAAATTGTCCGCCGCGGCGACCGCGGCCCAGACCTGTCCGACACCCACGGCCACCGCCGGCAGCGGCGGGCCGAAGGCGTAACGGCGCAGTTGCCCATCCCCCAGGGCCAGCAGCTCGGTATCGCCGCGCAGCAGGGCGTCGCTTCCCGGCAACTGCTGCGCCCGGACGATCGTGCCGTCGCGCCAGTGCCAGACCACGGTTTCCCGGGCATTCGCGCTGACCAGGCGCGGGCCATCGGCGAACCAGAGCAGGCGACTGGCGACGAAGCTCGCCGCATCGGTCTGGACACCATCCTCGGCGCGAAACACCAGCACGGCCTCCTCGGTGGCGAGGGCGATGCGACCGAGGTCTTCGGCAAGGGCAAGACGGTTGGTGCGAAAGGCGCCGAGTGGCGTCGACCAGCGCAGCGTGCCGGCATCCAGATCCCAGGCACGGAGTTGGCCGCGTGGCTCGGCCAGCAGTGCGAGGCGATCACCCAGGGCCAGGCTTGCACCGAGACTGGCCGGAGTCTCCAGCAGGCGCTCGACCTTGCCTGCGACGACACGCAGGACGACCAGCCTGTCCCGATCGAGCCGCGCCAGCCAGCGCCCGCTGCGCGCCAGCCGCCAGTCGGCCGCTGCGTCATCCGTCAGCAGCGGGTTGGCATCGACAACTGGCGTGCGCGTGCCCGTGGCGGGATCGAGCGCGTCGATGCGGGCGTCGTGCAGCAACCACAGCGCGCCGTCCTCGTCCGCACCGAGCAGACGCTCGCCCGGCGCCAGCGCAATGCCGGGTGCGGCGGTGCGGGTGGCGAGATCGAACAGGGTCCAGCCGCCGGCCTGGCGGATCACGAGGTTCTGGTTCTTCTGCGCCAGCACGTCGAGCGCGCCGGCAAGCGGTGTGGCGTCGAGTTCGCGCAACCAATCGCCGCCTGCCTCGGCGGGTGTCGTCGGCATTGCCAACTGCGTGACCGGACCCGGTTCGCGTCGCAACCACCAGAAGCTGGCGGCGACCAGCAACAGCACGCCGAGGGCCGCTGCGATCCGCATCGGCCAGACGCTGTCGCGCGCGTGCCCCGACGCCGCGGGTGCGCCTGCTCGCAGCGGGGAAACGGCCGGCGGCGGCCGGGTGGTATCCGGCGTTTTAAGCACCACCGTGCCTGCCGCCGGATCGGTGTTTTCCGTCGGCGGCAGGCGCAGCACCCGCGCCAGCCCGGCGCGATCGGGTGGTGGCAGGCCCAGCGCCGCGACGAATTCGCTGCAACTGGCAAAACGCGCCGGCGGCTGCGGGTCGGTGGCGCGCAGCAGGGCTTCGCGTTCCGGCACTGCGAGATTTTCCGGCAGCCTGGTCTCGGCCACGGCATCGCGGGCGTAGAGCCGAACGATCTCGGTGATGTCATCGCCAGCGCGCAGCGCGCGTCCACCGATCAGTTCGATCGCGAGCAGGGCAAGGCTGTACTGGTCGGTCGCGGCCGACACCATTTCGCCCCGCAACTGCTCCGGCGCGAGGTACATCGGCGTCCCCATCAGCACGCCGGTCGCGGTCCGGTCGAGGGCATCGCGCCGACCACCATGGGCAATGCCGAAATCCAGCAGGCGCACCCGTGCCTGGCCGCCTTCGACGCCAAGGAAGACGTTCTCCGGTTTCAGGTCGCGGTGCACGATGCCCTGCTCGTGGGCGTGACCGAGCGCGGCGGCGAGATCCTGCAGGATCGCCGCCACCCATGCCCGCGCCAGTCCGTCGGGATGGCGATCGAGCAGGGCGCGCAGGGTTTCCCCGCGCAACAGCGGCATCACGAGATAAGGGAAACCATAGGGCGACAGGTCGAAATCGTAGATGCCGACGATGCCTGGATGGTCGAGCGCGGCGAGTAATCGCGCCTCGCGCAGGAAGCGACGGGCAAACGCGTCGCCATCGCTGCTCGCGGTGTCACCGGTGGTACCCAGCCCCGGTTGCAGCACCTTCACCGCGACCTCGCGCAACAGGGTCTGGTGACGGCCGCCAAAGACCACGCCCATGCCGCCGCTGCCAAGCAGGCGTTCGATCCGGTAGTTGCCGAGGTTCTTGCCGACCAGCCAGCGCTCGTCGCGCAGCTCCAGCGCCGCGCCGCAGGTCGAACAGCGCACCGCTGGCGGCGCTTCGCCACGATCGCAATGGGGACACAGGCGGATATCCATGGCACGAGTGTAACCACGCGCCCCGGTGGGCGGCAGGTCATGCGACCGGTGCGCGCCTCGGACTGGAGGCGCGGAACATCAAGCCGGCGCGCGATGCGATCCGGCTGGCGTGGCGCGGAAGCGGTCCAGCCATCCGGATGGCTGTCAAGCCCGATATTGACGGGAAACCTTCTGCATCCGTACAATTGCCGGTTCCATTGTCCCAACCCTTGGTGTCGCCATGAAGCGCACGTTCCAGCCCAGCCTCCTCAAGCGCGCCCGCACCCACGGGTTCCGCGCCCGGATGAAGACCGCCGGTGGCCGCAAGGTCATCAATGCGCGCCGCGCCAAGGGCCGCAAGCGCCTGTCCGCCTGAGCCACCGGTCAGAACGGGCATCGCAGCGATGTCCGGCAGCAGTGGAATCCCGACGCCCGTCGCCTCCGATCGACGTTTTCGTCCCGCTGCACACGTGCGTGCAGGGGCCGATTTCAAGCGCTGTTTCGCGCTTGGCAAGCGCGCCGCCGGCACCGCCTTCAGCCTGAGCTTCCGGGAACACGATGCCAGTGACCGCGCCGCCGGAATCACCATGCCACGGCTTGGTCTCGCGGTTTCCCGCAAGGTCGACAAGCGCGCAGTCGAGCGCAATCGTCTGCGCCGCCTGATCCGCGAATGGTTCCGCCACCGCCAACACGGACTGCACGGTGGCGATCTCGTGGTTGTCGGCAAACCCGCGGCCCGTGGTCTCGACCCAAGCCGGATTTTCGCCGACCTGGACGCCATCGCCCGGCGCCTGGGTTTGCCGTGCGCGCCGACAGCCAGCAAAATGCGCGGTCCACGTGCGTCGCCACGGGGCGACGACGCTTGAGAACTCCTGAGTCACATTCCGTCGTGCCGGTGCGACTCGCCGGTTCTGCCTGCCCATCCCAGTGCCCATGACCCAAACCCGTACCTTCCTGATCGTTGCCTGGCTCGTCGTCGCATTCCTGCTCTGGGATGCCTGGCAGAAGGACCAGCACGCACCCGCGACCGCGCAATCCTCCAGCACGACCGCTGCTGCCACGCGCGTGGTGGAAGACGAGGGCAGCGTGCCCGCGCTGCCCGATCCGGGCATGGCCGCGCCGACGCCTGAGGCAGGCCCGGGCGAGCCGCAGCCCGAGCTCGAAACGCCCGTCAATGCCGTCGTCGTGCTGGCCAATGATGTGTTGCGCCTGACCCTGGACGCACGCGGAGGCACGATCCTCGAGGCCGAATTGCTGGCCTATCCGAACGAACTCAAGGGTGATACCCGCCCGGTACAATTGTTGAGCCGCGAGCCAAGCCATTTCTTCGTTGCCCAGAATGGTCTCGTCGGTTCGCCGGTCGCACCGAGCCACGAAGACACGATGCTCGCCCAGGGCGGCGACCGCAGTCTTGCCGCCGATGCGGCCAGCGTCGAACTGCCCTTTCTCTGGCAGGGCGGGGATGGCATCGAGGTCGAACGCCGCTACCGCCTCGACCGTGGCAGCTACCTGCTCACCATCTCCGACACGGTACGCAACCGTGGCAGCGCGAATTGGAGCGGCAATGCCTACCACCAGTTGCTGCGCACGCCACCGCCGCCGCCCAAGGGCGGCTTCACCAACCCCGAACGTCTGAGTTTCGTCGGCGCTGCCTGGTACAGCCCGCAGGACAAGTTCGAGAAGCTCAAATTCGACGCCTTCGATCCGAAGCAACCGTTGCAACGCGAGGTGACCGACGGCTGGATCGCGATGTTGCAGCACTACTTCGTCGCGGCGTTCGTGCCACCCAAGGGCGAGGCGAGCCGATTCAGCAACAGCGTGCTTGGCAACGGCCGTTACCTGTTGCGCGAGATGAGCGCCAGCCTGAACGTGGCGCCGGACGCCGAGGCCAGCACTCACACCACGCTCTATCTGGGGCCCAAGCTGCGCAACCAGCTCGACGCCATCAGCCCGGGGCTGGGCCTGACCCTGGACTACGGCATCTTCACCGCGATCGCGCAGCCGATCCATTGGCTCCTCGCCCTGCTCCACACCCTCACCGGCAACTGGGGCTGGGCGATCGTGCTGCTCGTGGTCCTGATCAAGGCCGCGATGTTCAAGCTCTCCGAGGCGCAGTACAAGAGCTTCGCCCGCATGCGCCGGATTCAGCCGCGCCTGGAAGCGTTGAAGGAACGCTTCGGCGACGATCGCCAGAAGTACCAGACGGCGATGATGGAGTTGTACAAGAAGGAAAAGATCAATCCGCTCGGCGGCTGCCTGCCGATCCTGGTGCAGTTCCCGGTGTTCCTCTCGCTCTACTGGGTGCTGGTCGAGGCGGTCGAATTGCGCCAGGCGCCGTGGCTGCTGTGGATCCAGAACCTGAGCGCGCCCGATCCCTACTTCATCCTGCCGGCGATCAACCTGGTGACGATGTGGGCCACGCAGAAACTCTCGCCGACGCCGGGCATGGACCCGATGCAGAAGCGCATGATGCAGGCGATGCCGCTGGTGTTCGGCGTGATGTTCGCCTTCTTCCCCGCCGGCCTGGTGCTGTACTGGACCACCAATGGCGCGCTCGGCCTGCTGCAGCAGTGGATCATCATGCGCCGCCACGGCGAGCCGGCGGCACCGGCAACGGCAAGCTGATCTGGCCCTCGTGTCGCGCACGGACACGATAGCCGCCATCGCGACGCCGCCCGGTGCAGGCGGCATCGGCGTGATCCGGGTTTCCGGCCCTGCCGCTGGCCGGATTGCCGCCGACCTGCTCGGGCGCGTACCGCTTCCACGGCACGCCCATTTCCTGCACCTGCGCGACGACACCGGCGAACTCATCGACAGCGGCCTGCTGCTGCACTTTCCGGCACCGGCCTCGTTCACTGGCGAGGATGTGCTGGAGCTGCAGGTCCACGGCAGCCGCCCGGTGCTGCACCAGCTCCTGCGTCGTCTCCACGAACTGGGCACGCGGGCAGCGCGGCCGGGCGAGTTCTCGGAGCGGGCCTTCCTCAACGGCAAGCTCGACCTGGCCCAGGCCGAGGCCATCGCCGACCTCATCGCGGCGCGCTCCGAGGCGGCCGCACGCGCCGCCCAGCGCAGCCTCCAGGGCGTCTTTTCGCGCCAGGTCGAGGCCCGCATCGAAACCCTCACCGCGCTGCGCGTGCAGGTCGAGGCGGCCATCGATTTCTCCGACGAACCCATCGCGACGCTGAGCCCTGCGCGGCTCGCTCCGGGCATCGCCGCGGTGCAGGATGAACTCGCCGCACTGCTCGCGAGCGCGCGCCGCGGACAGCGCCTCCTCGACGGCCTGCACGTGGTGATCCTGGGCCGGCCGAATGTCGGCAAGTCCAGCCTGCTCAATGCCCTGGCATGCGACGAGCGTGCCATCGTCACGGCCGAGGCCGGAACCACCCGCGACCTGCTGCGCGAGAGCCTCGTGCTCGACGGCATCGAACTGACCCTGGTCGACACCGCCGGCCTGCGCGAGACGCAGGACGTGATCGAGCGCGAAGGCGTGCGCCGCGCCCACGCCGAGGCGACGCGGGCCGATCTCGTGTTGTGGGTGACCGATGCCGGCGCCACGGATACGGACGCGCCGCCGGACATCGGGGTTCCACGTCTGTGGCTGCACAACAAGATCGACCTTGGCGACAGCGTGGCGCGGCGCGAATGGATCGAGGGCGAGGAACACCTGCACCTGTCCGCCCGTACCGGTGCCGGCCTGGAACTGCTGCGTGAAAGCCTGGCACGGCGCGCGGGCGACAGCGATGCGGGCACGTTCAGCGCCCGCGCCCGTCACATCGAAGCGCTGCACGAGGCCGCCCTGCATCTGGACGCTGCACACGCTGCACTCGTCACCGACGGCGCGCTTGAGCTGGTCGCCGAAGACCTGCGTCTGGCCCAGCGTTGCCTCGGCCAGATCACCGGTGCGGTGAGCAGCGAGGAACTGCTTGGGCGGATCTTTGCAAACTTTTGCATCGGGAAGTGACCAACGGAGGCAAAAGCCGGTAGCCGACGACCCGTTTTCGACAATTGCTCTTTGACTTACGGGGCAAGGGCGAAGGAACATAGGCCGTGAACGCCTGCGGGCGAGGACACGGCAACTTGGCAACCACGGCGCGAGCTCGGTTCGCGACACTGTTTCGGGGGAATCAATCTATGACACGCACACTTGCACACCGACTGCGCCAGGGTGGGGTCGTGGCCGTGCTGGCCTTCAGCCTTGGTCTGGCAGCCTGCAGCGATTCGGAGGAAGCCCCTCCGAAGCCGCCGGCAACCCAGACCGCGGCACCTGCGCCCGCGCCGACGCCGCCCGCGCCCGAGGTGGTCGACACCGGCGGCGAGGAGGCCGTGGTGATCCAGCCTTCGCTCGTCGACACCCTGTCGGTGGACGAACTGCTCGTGCGCGCTGACGCGGCGGTGAAGGAAAAGCAGCTCTTCGTCCCGGCCGGGGAAAGCGCCTTCGAGATGTATCTGAGCGTGATCGAGCAGGAGCCCAACCAGGTTCGTGCGCGCAACGCCCTCACCGATCTTTTCCCCTACGCGATGCTCTATGTCGAACAGCGCACCGCGGCGGGCGACCTCGCCGAGGGCGAGCGCGTGCTCGACCTGATGGAGCGCGCCGACGCCAACGCGCCGGCATTGCCACGCCTGCAACGTGCCGTCAGTGACCTGCGCAATCGGGTCGCGAACGAGGCTCAGCGCACCGCCGCAGCGGCAGCCGCTGCTGCCGCGGCAGCCGCAGCGGCTGCCGCGGCTCCGGCTCCGGTCGCACCGCCGACGCCGGTGGCACCCCCGATCGCGCCGGTGGCCGAAGCACCCGCTCCACAGGTGACGCCGGCTGCGACCGCGCCAAGCGCGCCTGAACCACAAGCTCCCGCGCCCATCGCCGCCGCCCCGGCACCCGTGCCGACCCCACCACCGGCGGTCGCCCCGACGCCCCCGCCCGCCGCGGCCGCGCCGGCACAAGTGACGCCGACGGTGATCTCCTCGGTGCAGCCACGTTATCCGCCAGTGGCCCTGCGCCGCCGCGTCGAGGGCTCGGTGGAAGTCGGATTCAGCATCATGCCCGATGGCAGTGTCGCCAACGTGCACGTGATTTCGAGCCGTCCCAATGCCACCTTCGACCGCGAGGCGGTGAACGCGATGGAACGCTGGCGCTTCACCGCAACCGGACGCCAGGTCGAAAGTCGCCGAGTGTTCGATTTCAAGCTGACCGACTGACGTCCAAACGCCATAATCCGTCCCGTCCGAAAGCCGCCATGCCCCGCGCTGGCGGCTTTCTTCTTGTCGTCCGACATCAGCCCGAGGCGATGTAACGCTCACGCCGGATCGCACGCAGGCCAAGGCCGGCGGCCTGCAAACGCAGGGTGCAGTCATCGACCATCGCCGGATTGCCGCACAGCAGGAACAGATCGCCCGGTTGCGGCGAAAGACCCGCGAGCACGTCCTGCACATGCCCCGAAACGAGATCGGGTTCATCCTCTGACACGGGTTCGCGCGAAAGGCAGCCGATGAAGCGAAGACCGGGCGTGATTCGCGCTCGTTTGCGGAACTCTTCGAGATAAAGCAGGCCGGCACGCTCGCGTGCTCCGCTCACGAGGATCACCTCGGCGCCAGCCTGCGCGCGGCGACACAATTCCGGCACCATCGCGCGCATGGGCGCGATGCCGGTGCCGGTGGCAAGCAGCAACAGCCGGCGTGGTGCGTCTTCCGGGAACAGCCGGAACCGCCCGAAGGGCCCGGCGGCATCGACCACGGTCTCCAGCGGCACGTCCTGCAACCAGCGGCTGGCCGCACCATCGGGCAGGAGGCTGACGGCCAGTTCCCAGCGCCCCGGCATCGTCTCGGCCGCGGGTGGGTTGGCAAGGGAGAAGCTGCGGCGTTGTTCGCTGCCGTCCGCAGCACGGAAGAACACCTGGATGAATTGCCCGGCGTGGAAGGGCAGTGCCGCACCATCGGCATGGATGAAGGCCAGATGCAGCACGCCCGGCGCGAGTGCATGGCGTTCGATCAGGCGCAGCGGCATGCGTTCGGACACGGGGCAATTCGCGCAGGGTGACTCGATATACTAACCGGCTCGAACTTCACGGTGGAGCACGATGGCCGCCATCCCGGCGTTGCACGTTTCCGGCTTGCGCAAGGTCTATGCCAATGGCTTCGAAGCCCTGCGCGGCATCGATCTGGACGTGGCCGAGGGTGACTTTTTCGCCCTGCTCGGCCCCAATGGCGCCGGCAAGTCCACCCTGATCGGCATCATCAGCTCGCTGGTCAACAAGACTGCCGGCGAAGCGCACGTCTTCGGCATCGATATTGCCCGCGAGCGCAGCCTCGCGATGCGCCAGATCGGACTGGTGCCGCAGGAACTCAACTTCAACCAGTTCGAGAAGCCGCTCGACATCTGCATCAACTATGCCGGCTTCTACGGCATCACCCGCCAGGAAGCGACCGCGCGCGCGCGCGTCGAACTGGAGCGCGCGCACCTGTGGGACAAGGCGCATGGCATCAGTCGAAACCTCTCGGGCGGGATGAAGCGCCGCCTGATGATCGCGCGCGCCATGATGACCCGGCCACGCCTGCTGATCCTGGACGAGCCCACCGCCGGGGTCGACATCGAGATCCGCCGCGGCATGTGGAAGACGCTGAAGGAGATCAATGCCGCCGGCACCACCATCATCCTGACCACGCACTACCTCGAAGAAGCCGAGAGCCTGTGCCGCAACCTCGCAATCATCGACCACGGCGCGATCATCGAGCAGGGGCCGATGCGCACGCTGCTGGCCAAGCTCGATGTCGAGGGTTTCCTGCTCGATGTCGATGCCCCGGTTCCGACGGTGCTGCCATCGATCGAGGGCGTGAACCTGCAACGGCGCGACGAGCGCACCCTGGAACTGGAGATGCCACGCGCGATGGACCTCAACCGCGTGTTCGCGGCGATGGACGCCGCCGGCATCACCGTGCGCTCGATGCGCACCCGCGGCAACCGGCTCGAAGAACTGTTCGTGCGCCTGGTCGGCCAGGATGCCGCCGCATGAATGCCGCCACGCCATCCGCGTATCCGACACGCGCCAACCTCGTCGCCCTCGCCACCGTGACCCGGCGCGAAGTGGTCCGCATCCTGCGCATCTGGACCCAGACCCTGATCCCGCCCGCGGTCACCATGACCCTGTACTTCCTGATCTTCGGCGGCCTGATCGGCTCGCGCGTCGGCCAGATGGACGGCATCGGCTACATGGACTTCATCGTCCCCGGCCTGGTGATGATGAGCATCATCCAGAACAGCTACGGCAACATTTCCTCCAGCTTCTTCGGCGCCAAGTTCGGGCGCCACGTCGAGGAGTTGCTGGTCAGCCCGATGCCGAGCTGGGTGGTGCTGTCGGGCTATGTCGCCGGCGCGATCCTGCGTGGCCTGATGGTCGGTGCGATCGTGCTCGGCATCGCGATGGTCTTCACCCGCGTGCACGTGCCCCATCCCCTGGTCACCATCGCCGCGGTGCTGCTGGGCGCGACGATCTTCTCACTCGCCGGCTTCATCAATGCGGTCTACGCGCAGAAGTTCGACGACATCGCGATCGTGCCGACGTTCATCCTCACCCCGCTCACCTATCTGGGCGGGGTGTTCTACTCGATCAAGCTGCTGCCCGACTGGGCCCAGGCCGCGACCTATGCCAACCCGATCTTCTACATGGTCAACGCCTTCCGCTACGGCCTGCTCGGCCACAGCGACGTGCCGCTGTGGGTCGCTTTCGTGCTGATGCCCGGTTTTGTCGTGCTGCTCGGCGGCCTCGCCCTGTGGCTGTTGCGGCGTGGCGTGGGACTGCGCAGCTAGGAGTCTGGAGAAATCGAGGTCAGGCGTGCACCGCGCTGCCTCGATCGGAGCCGACGAGACGCGCGACGATCCATTCCTCGGCCAGGCCATGCAGGCGATAGTCGCCGATGAAACCGCAATGGCCGCCGAAATCGGCGATTTCGAGGCGGGTGGTCGCGGACAGGTCGAGGCTGCGGAAGTCCGCCACCGGGATCACCGGGTCATCGGCGGCGGTGAGGATGCTGGCCGGCACGGTGAGCGCGGCAAGGCGATCGCCGGCGATCGAGTAGCCGTCGAGATACGCGTCGAGATCGGGAAATCGGGTGTGGCGCTCGACCAGGATGCGGGTGAGCTCGCGCAGGCCGGCGTGCAGTTCGTCGTCACTGAAACGGTAGCGGTCGGGATAGAGCGCCTGCTTGCGTCGCAGCGAACGGCTCCACTTGTGCACGAAATAGCGCTGGTAGAACCAGGGTGCGGCCTCGATCGCTTCGAGTCCCGCGCGCGGATCGATCACCGGACAGATGGCGAGTGCATGGGCAAGTTCGACGCCGGCCGTCGGTGCCCGCAGTGCCACGCGCAGGGCGAAGTTGCCACCGAGCGAATAGCCCGCCACGGCCAGGCGGTGGTGCGGCACGCGCTGAGCGAGGTCGGCAATCGCGCTGACGACTTCACCGATGCGGCAGGAATGGAACAGGCCGGGATTGAGCGCGTGCGTATCGCCGTGGTCACGAAAGTGCAGGCGGAAGACATCGAACCCTTCTTCGAGCAAGCGCGCACCGCTGAAGAGCACGTAATTGGAGTCGACGCGCCCCTCCCAGCCATGCAACAGCACCACCAGCCCGCGTGCCTGCGGCTGGGCGTCCTGGCGGGTGAGGAAGCCCTGCAGACGCGCGCCGTCGCCGCCGTCGAGGATCAGTTCCTGCGCCGCCTGTTCGAGCCGTGCGGCAACCTGGCGCGCGCGCAGTCGGCGCAGGCCGCTGGAGGCGAGCAGGGATTGCACATGGCGGTTGCGCAACAGCGGCGGTGGCCGGAACGTTGCGGGATCGGGTGTCATGACTCCATCGCCGCACGGATGCGTTCGCGTGCCTGTTCGGCGACCTGGCGCCGGCCCTGGCCCTCGGGCTGGATCGGCGCGAGGAAGTGGACCTCGGCGACCCGTGCCGGCTCGCCCAGCAGGCGCAGGAAGTTCTGCAGGAAATTCTCCCCCGGCGCGAACGCGACCGTGGTCTGGGCGCTGCCGCCTTCGCCGTAGCGCAGCGCCACCGGCTGCACCGGCACCTGGGCCTCGAAGGCGGCCTGGAAGATGCGGGCGTGAAAGGTGCGCACGGTTTCCCCGCCGCTGGTGCCGCCCTCGGGAAACACCCCCACGGCCTGGCCCGAATCCAGCCGTCCGACCATCAATTCCATCACCTCGTTGAGCGAAGCGTTGCTGCCGCGCTGGTGGTAGATGGTGCCGCCGCGACTGGCGAGCCAGCCGACCAGCGGCCAGCGGCTGATCTCGGACTTGGCAACGAAGCCGACCACGCGCTGGCTGTGCACCAGTTCGATGTCGATCCAGGAAACGTGGTTGGCCACCAGCAGGTGCGCACCGGGCAAAGGCTGGTTGATGCGGCGGGTGCGGAAGCCGAAGACGCGCATCAGGCCGACGGACCAGAGCCGGATCGCACGATGGTCGACGCGTTCGCCATCGAGCGTCCAGCGTGCCGTGTAACGGTTGATCAGGACCAGCGTGAGCGGCAGCCCGAGCAACAGATGCAGGGTCAGCAGCGGCACGCGCACGGCGTAGCGCAGGGGCCGCATCAGGTCGCGTTGCTTGGCCACGGATACCTCGGAGAAGGTGTCGAATGGATTCGGGCGCCGGCGAATCGGGCGCAGCGCGCAGTCTATCCAATCCGTCGGCGTGGCGACGGCGGCCGCGCGGACGGGTTGGGCGCGGGGTTCAGGCGGATGCGGGCGCGCGCCGCGGCACCACGGCAAGCGTCAGGCGCGAGACGCAGACCAGTTGCCCGGCGTCGTTCTCGATGCGGATGTCCCAGACCTGGGTGTTGCGCCCGAGGTGCAACGGCCGGGCGGTGCCGGTGACCAGGCCATCGGTCATCGCGCGCACGTGATTGGCGGAAATCTCCAGGCCCACGGCCATCGCTTCCTGCGGATCGAGGCAGAGATTGCCGGCCATGCTGCCGAGGGTCTCGGCCAGCGCCACCGAGGCGCCGCCGTGGAGCAGGCCGTAGGGCTGGCGGGTACGTTCGTCCACCGGCATGGTGCCGCGCACGAAGTCATCACCGATCTCGGTGATGAGGATGCCGATGTGCCCGACGAGGGTGCCAGCGCGGCTGGCATTGACCTGGTCCAGCGTCGGGCGCTGCCGGAAAGCCATCAGCCGACCCGGAAGATGCCGGGCCGCCAACTGCTGGACAGGTAGCTCTTGCCGGAAGCGTAGCCGCTGGAACTGCCATAGCCCTGACCGAAGTCGCGCTCGCGCCGGTTGCGCATGCGGTTCTGCAACTCCTCGCGCCGCGCCAGCAGCCAGTCGGCGCGACCGACCCCGGACGGGTTCTGGCCACGGCGCCGTGCTTCGAGCTCGCGGAAGTCGCAGAAATCCTCGTAGGCCTCGATCTCGTGCTTGAGCTCGCGCACGCACAATTCGATCATGATCGCATCGTCGAGGTAGCCGAGCACCGGCACCGAGTCGGGGATCACGTCCTTGGGATCGGCGAAATACACCAGCGCCGCGAGCACGCGCTTGCGATCTTCCTCCGGCAGGCCCCAACCCTCGTCGCGCAGCATCGCGATCAGGTTGTCGAGCTTGGCCAGACGGGCGCTGATGAAGTCGGGGACCGGCGTCTGGCGTGCCTCGGACAGGAGCGTGATGCCGGCCGCGATGACGTCCTCGGCACTCTTGCTGCCGGCCGCATCGGTGGCGCTGCGCTGCGCGGCGACGAAGTGTTCGAGATCCTCGTCGCTCAGTTCGAACGAAATGCTCAAGGGCATGGGACGGTCCTGCAGGTTGGCCGGAAAACGTGCAGCCTAGCGAAGCCGGAGCAAGAGCGTCAAATGTCGGGCGCGGCCGCCGGCACGGTTTCACAGGATCGGCGCAAGACCAGCTCCGAACGCGGTCAGCACCCGGGTGTAGATCGACTTGAGCGGCACCTCGACCTCGGGGAAGTCGCCGACCGGGACGTAGCAGGCGGCAAAACCCGGATCATCACGCGGCACCGGCGCGCAGCCGGGCTTCATCTCCCAACTGGTGGCATAGCGGAATGGCCACAGATCAAACAGCGGCAATGCCTCGGAGACCTTGCCGAGGCTGTAGTTGAGGCCGGAGAACACCACCGGCTTGGGGCGCGGCGCGATCACCCAGGCGTTTTCCGGGGCGGTATCGGCGAGGATCTCGGCCGCCAGCTCGCGCGCGAAACCGGCGTCGTACACGATCACCGCGCTCTCGGTGTTGTAGCGATCCGAGCGCGGATCGAAGTTGTGCGTGCCGACCATCGCCAGGCGTTCGTCGATTACCAGCGACTTGGCATGCAGGCCCATGCGGATGCCGGCCCGCTTCAACGGCACCCGGCCACGCAGGCGCCGACCCGGGCGCTGGCTGCCCGAACCGATGGCACGCCGCGATTCGGTGGCGCGCTCGCCGAGGGCCTCGCGTCGAGCCGCGGTGACCGTGCCCGATGCCAGTTCCGGATCGATCGGCGCATCGCCCGGAAACGGCTTGAATTCATGGATCTGCAGGCCAAAGTCGTGCAGATAGCGGCGCTTGTACTTGTGCGACAGCGCGTACACCGGAAAGGCATCGGTCGCGGCGAGGCTGTTGGTCGAGACGATCACGCGCGGCGGCTGCGGGCGCTGGTGCAGGGCGCGCAGGCTGCGCTGGGCGGTGCGCGAAAACACCAGGTAGGGCGTCTGCAGGACGATGCGCTGCTGCGCGCTTTCGAACAGGTCGAGCAGGCGCGCCGAGAGGTCGCGCTCACTCGACTGGTTGCGTTCCAGCATCTTGTTCGGCAGGTCCGAGACATAGTCGACCGCGCCGACGTCGTGCACCCGTTGCAGCAGGCGCGTGGCCACGATGCCGACGTCATCGGCTTCGGCCGAGAGCAGGGCGACGCGCACCGGATACTCGTGCGGCTCGGTCAGGCGCGCAAGGTCGGCCGACTCCACCGCGCGCAGGCGTGGGCGCACATCGCGCAGTGCCGCCGCCGGCAGGGCGCGGCGGTGGCGCCAGAAGCGCTCGAATGACTCGGCCATCTGCGCCGTTGCCGGGCCGGCCACGAGCAGATCGCGATCGCGGTAATTGAAGCTCGGATCCCAGTCGAAATAGCGGTCCTGGTAGTTGCGCCCGCCGGTGATGCCGACGATGCCGTCCACCAGCAGCAGTTTGTTGTGCATGCGCTGGTTGAAACGGGTGAAACAGCACAGGATGCCGGCGACGAAGTCGAGCTTGCCGGTACGCGCCTTGCCGAAGGTCGGATTGAACAGGCGCAGCTCGAAATTGGCATGGGCGCGGGCCAGTTCGCTGACCAGTTCGACATCATCGACGCTGAACAACTGGTCGAGCAGGACACGCACCCTGACTCCGCGCCGCGCCGCCGCGAGCAGTTCCTGCAGGACCATGAAGCCGGCATCGTCCTCGGCGTAGATGTAGCTCTGCACCTCGATCCGTTCGCGCGCCGCGCGAATCAGGTTGACCCGCGCCAGCAGCGCATCCTGGCCGTTCTCCAGCAGCAACACGCGATGTCGCGGCGCCGCGGGCGTACTCTCGGCGAGAGCCACCTCGCCCAGCTCGCGCAAGGCCGACGGGCGTGCGCAGTGATCGGGCAGCGCGCAACTCAGACGCGTGTCGCGCAGGGTCTGGACCTCGGCCTGGGCGGTGCGGATGTCGCGCCGCGTAGGCATGCAGGCCGTCAGCAGCGCGGCAAGCACCAGCAGCAGCGGCAGACGCGGTACAGGCCTCACGGCGCGGCCACTCCGGCGCCGGCTTGGCGCAGGCGCAAGCGGATTTCCAGATGCACGGTATCGGCCAGCGCCAAACGCCGAGCATCCATGCCGAAGGCGCCACGACTGACCTCGGCACTGGCATGCACGGCACAGTCGATCGCCGGCCGCTCGCAGGCGCCGGGGTCAAGCGTGAAACGAACCCGGCCCGTGACCTCGCGCAGCGTCATCATGCCCTCGACCACACCGCCCTCGCGCAGGGTACGGGCATCGATGCGCGTGGCATGGAAACGGATCCACGGATGGCGCTGGCTGTCGAAGAAATCCTCCGACTGGGCAAAGGCAAGCGCGGCGGCACGCTGCATCTGCAGGGCGCGCACATCGATGTTCAGCTCGACCTCAAGGCTGGCATCGTGCGGGTTGCGCCTGGCCTTGCCCTCGAACACCGGAAACACGCCGCCGATGCGGCGCAGCCAGATCGGGCGCACCCAGAAGCTGGCGCTGGTGTGGGCCGGATCGACCACCAGCTCCTGCGCCGGCAGCGGTGCCCAAGCACCCATCAGGAGCAGCGCCGGCAGCAGGCCGATGCCGACGCGCGCCCGGATCCGCACCGAATGGGGACGAAGCGACCGCATGCCGCGCGTCGCCGCCCATCAGGGCGACCAGAAGGCCACCAGTTCCGCGCTTCCCGGCTCCAGTGCCGCGCCCCGTTGCAGGCGCAGCAGGGCGATGCTGGCGGGCGGCATGCCGCGGTAGCCGCCGGAGCGGCCGGTGCTGAGCAGGGCGACGAGGTGTTCCAGCCCCGGATTGTGTCCGACCAGCATGCGCACGGCGCAATCGGAGTGGACATCGAGCACGTCGAGCAGGTCGCCTGGCGAGGCCTCGTAGATGCGCGGCTCGATGCGGGTGTCGACATAACCGAGCCGCGCCAGCACGCGCTCGGCCGTCTGGCGGGTGCGCTGTGCGGGCGAGCAGAGCACCCGCTCGATCGGCGGCAATTCGTGCAGCGCGCCGAGGAAGGCCGCGGCGGCATCGGTCTCGGCCTCGCCCAGCACCGACAGCACGCGCTCGATGTCGTCCTGGCCCGGCGTGGCCGGCTCGGCATGGGCATGACGCAACAACACCAGCCAGTCGTGTTCGCTCATGGGCGAATCTCCCCGATCGGAACCAGCGCCTTGTCCTGTCGCCGCCACTGACCCTGCAAAGGTACCGGCAGGGTGATGTCGGTGCTGATCGTGGCATGACCGGGATCGCTCCAGCGGATCCGCAGGTTGCCGGCCGGCTTGACTCGCGTCGCCGCATCCCAGTCGGCGTAATGCGGGCAACCCGGGCAATGCGGACGATAGGCGTCGAGCGGCAGCAGGCCGTTGGCGTCGATGAAGCCATTGCTCAACACCCAGCGTGGACGGCCCTGGGCGTCGTAGAAATACGGCAAGGTGCTGTCGAAGCGCTTCTGGCTCACGACCACACTCTCGACATCCAGACCCCAGCCGGCCTCGCTCGGCGGATACCAGTGCTGGGTGTGATCGGGATTGGCCCGGGCCAGGCCACCGGTGGTCAGATGCAGCACCTCGGCGCCGCCGCGACCGTTGCCCATCGACCAGGCCATCAGAATCTGCTCGGGTGCGACGCGCGCGATGTGCAGGCTGCCGATGGTGACCTGTTCCACCGGCAATTGGCCGCCGGGGATCGAACCGGCTTCCGGCGGAGGACCGCCCGGCAGGGTGGTTCGCGTCAGCGGTCCGGACAGCAGGTTGTCGGCGAATTCGCCGGTCACGGTGTACCAGGTCGGCAGGTTGGCGGCATCGGCGGTGTACCAGATGCCGCCGAAGACGTGGTAGTTGAAGCCGTTGCCGGCGCGCTCGGGATTGAAGTAGTTGCCATCGCGGGTGTTGATCGCGGCGACCTGTGCCGGACAGCTCGTGACCGCGACGCAACTCGCATCGACCTGACCCAGGGCGATGTGGCTGGTCTCGGCGCTGCTCGAACCGCTGGCCGCGGTGGCAAGGTAGTCGAGGTTCAGCGGCGCGCCGCAGGCGACCCCCGGACGGATCGCGATCGGCAGGTTGATGCTGGCCGAGGCACCGGGCGCAATCGCCGGCAGCACCACGGTCGGCGATTCCAGACGCAGGCCGGGCGCGGCAGCCGCGAGTGCCTGGGGCGAATGGATGCAGATCGCGCTCTGGGCCTTGGCCGGATGGGCGTAACTCTCGCACCACAGGTTGAGCGGGTCGTCACCGTTGGCATCGATCAGGCCGATGTTGGCCAGATCGCCCTCGTCCGGTGATGCGGTGCGGTATTGATAGGCC